>Ga0207962_1000711_pt1 | contig 11187 bp, 10 predicted proteins | sample Knorr_S15_td_AAI_FD_185603 | JGI IMG/M metagenome (GOLD analysis project Ga0207962, IMG submission 185603) | Marine microbial communities from Southern Atlantic Ocean transect - Knorr_S15_td_AAIW_ad_750m_LV_A (SPAdes) (version 2) | ecosystem: Environmental > Aquatic > Marine > Oceanic | place... | reverse complement strand
CCTCGCACCGCCCGGCGGAGCGCCTAACCAATGTCCGAGATTGCCGAAAGATTATTGGCTGGCGAACAAAGGGCCCTATCAAGGTTAATCACCTTATTGGAACGGGGAGACCCAGCAGCCGCAGAGGCGATGAGGGCGGTTGATGGGCATACCGGAAGGGCTTACACGGTGGGAATCACCGGCCCTCCTGGCGCGGGAAAAAGCACCATTGTGGACCAACTGACCCAGTTGGTGCGGTCGACAGGCCAAACGGTAGGCATCATAGCTGTTGATCCCACCAGCCCATTTAGTGGCGGCGCCATATTAGGCGACCGCATCAGGATGCAACGCCACTATCTGGACTCCGGAGTTTTCATCCGCAGTGTGGCCACCCGGGGCCAGACGGGCGGACTGCCTAGAATCGTCAAAAGCATGGTTAGGGCGCTCGATGCCGCCGGTACCGACCTGATAATGGTCGAGACCGTTGGCGTAGGGCAGACCGAGCTAGGCATCATCAGTGTGGCGGACACCGTCTTAGTAGCGTTGAACCCAGAGTCGGGAGACGCGATTCAGACTCTGAAAGCCGGAGTGATGGAGATTGCCGACATTTTCTTGGTAAACAAAGCGGACCGGGAAGGGGCGGACCAGATGGCAGCGGCCATCACGGGAATGCTCCACATGGCACTAGTCAGTCCCAGGTGGAGCCCGCCGGTGATGCTGACAACAGCACATACCGGGCAGGGCATCGAAGATCTTTGGGGGAAGATACAGGACCACCGGCAAGATCAGACCGATAGCGGCGACCTTGAAGAGCGCCGGGGAAGGCAGCGCAAGCGGGAATTCATTGAGGCGGTGGAAGAGGTGTTGGCGCAGCGCCTTCGAAAAAAGGTTGAAAACGACCCAGACCTAAATGCCGCTTTAGAGAAAGTAGCGGCGAAAGAGACCGATCCGTACTCAGCCGCGTTAGAGTACCTGGAATCTTCTCTTTTTTCGGCAGACTGGCTTAACGCACCATAGGCGTATCCCCCGATTTCGGGCCCTATTCATACGCCGGTGTAGCCGGGCAACTCCACTGGACCATCCTTGGGTGAACCCGTCCCTGTTTTCGGGCCGGGGAGACAAATCTATCCGATTCTCGGACGTGGTGATTCGAAATGTCAGTGCTAGGCGTTGATTTAAGAGCCTCTCGTAAAAAATCCTCTTCCGTAGCGATATTGGATTCCAAATCGCACCTTACAGAGCTCGGCGGCTTCTATGAAGACATCGAACTGATGAAGCTGGTTGACGATCTCCGGCCGGACCTGGTGGCCATCGGAGCGCCGTTGAACCTGCCATCAGGCTTTTGCTGCTTGGACCAGTCCTGCGATTGCCGTTTCTCTGTCCCCGACAGGAAAGGCCGGCTGCTGGAGCTGGAGCTGGCCAAGATGGGGATCAGTTGTTTCTACACCAACAAAGGGTCAATCATCAGAGAATTGATCTACCGGGGGATACTTCTTAGTCAGAATCTCCGGGACGCCGGCTATAACGTGATTGAAGTGTATCCTCACGCCACCAAGATGCTCCTCTTCGGCGACAAGGTGCCACCCAAGAATAGCGCCGTCAGCGTCAGTTACATGATCGGCCATTTGACGCCCCTGGTGTCAGGCATGGAGAAACACGCCGACGACCTAGACCGGAATAGCTGCGATGCGATCATCAACGCCTACACCGGTCAGCTACATGCCCAGTCAAACACCGATGTTCTGGGCGACCCGGAGGAGGGCATCCTAGTTTTGCCCAAGCTCCCGAACTAAACGGGGCGAATTCCTTCAAATAGGGCCAACTAATAAGCCCACCCTTCCGTAAATGGAAGGGTGGGCTTTATTCATGCCTGAGTTACGGCTGAGCCAAGGAATTGGCGCTATTTGGAGCTACTATCTCCGTTTCCTTGGTTGCCGCCCATACCCAGGAAATTGCCCAGCATGGAAGTGAATTCCATGGGGAAGATCCATTTGGTGGACGGACTCTCGCCTAGAGACTTCAACGTATCGAAATACTGAAGGCTCATGGTGCGCCCGTCCGCGGTACTCGCAACACTATTTATGCGTTCTAGAGCTTCACTGAATCCCGAAGCTCTGAGCACGGCGGCTTGCTGCTCGCCCTCAGCCTTGAGAATCTCGGATTGGCGCTGGCCCTCAGCCGATAGGATCGTCGCTTGCTTCTCACCTTCAGCAACGTTGATCTGAGACTGCCGGGCGCCCTCAGACTCGGTGATTTCCGCGGTCTTGATGGCTTCCGCTGATTTTTCCCGCTCCATGGCCGCCTTCACGCCGGGAGGCGGGTCGATCTCATTGATCTCTACCTGGGAGATCTTAACTCCCCATCGTTCGGTGACTTCATCCATCCGGACCTGGAGGGCATCCCTTATGCGCTCTCTTTCCGCCAGGGCCTCGGATAGCGTTGTCCCGCCAATCACTGCCCTCAATGTGGCGAAGGCCAGGTTGACCACGGCCAACTCGAAGTTCTGTACCTCCAGAACCGCGCGCTCGGCATATTCCTCCATCACCCGGTAGTAGATGACGAAGTCCATATCGACTACCACATTGTCGGCGGTGATGTATTTCTGGGTGGGGACCCGGGTCACCCTTTCTCTCAGGTCAACCTTGGTCCCGTGATAGATGACGGGCATGAGGAAATGCAGGCCGGAACGGCGAGTGCCAACGAAGGTGCCGAACTTTTGCACGACCAATCTTTGGTATTGCTGAACAAGTATCAGACCGAATGCCATGTTCTCCTCCCTATTTGCCAAGCGATGGACTGCGTTGTTAAAGACCTAGACATATTACGAGTTGTCTTGCTTTCCTGAATCACTTTGGCGAAAAACCGTCAGAATTAGGCCTTCCACGCTTCTAACTTCAACCGGTTCGCCAATCAAAATCACACTATCATCCTCGCTAATCGCTGTCCAGGTTTCGTTGCCCACAAGAACTATACCTCTGGGCGCTAGTTCGCCGGTAACCATGCCCTGCATACCGACCAAGGCAGACGTTTTTTCAGGCGGCCCTTGCCTGCGCGACTGATAGGCTGTTCCAACGATATACACCAAGGCCAGGCTCACCACGCCGCCAGTGCCGGATATAACCCATCTGCTGACTTCTATTGACGGCATGGTTGGAGATGCGTCTCCGAACTGGGTGAACAGGATCAGGCCACCGACGATGAGACTGACGATGGCTCCCACGCCCAAGATGCCGAACCCCGCCACCACCACTTCCAGCACGGTCAACACCATTGCCAAGATAACGAACACAACCCCCGCCCAGTTGACCGGCAGGTTGCCCAACGCTAGGAACGTCAGCAACAAACAGATCACGCCAACTACTCCAGGAGCGATCAAACCGGGATTGAACAATTCAACCACGATCCCCAAGCCACCCACGGTCAGCAGGATGAATGACACGTTGGGGTCAGAGATGAACTCCAAGAAGTGCTCCAAGATGTTCTTCTCTAGTTGGAAAAGCTCCAGACCCTTTGTTTCAAGCACGACCGTGCCTATCGAAGTCTCAGCGATCAGCCCGTCTAATTTGGCCAGCAAGTCTTCCAAGTCATCTGCTATCAGGTCCACCACGTTGTCGGACAAGGCTTCCTGGGCGGAATAGGAGGCCGCTGTCCAGACCGTCTCCTCCAGCTTGTCTTGGTTGCGGCCCCGCGTCTGGGCGATACTCCTGATCAGGGCGGCGGCATCGTTCTCGACCTTGCTGGCCAGAGTATCGTCCAAGTCTTCGCCGGTTGCCGATATGGGAGATGCAGCGCCGATGTTGGTGCCCGGCGCCATCACCGCGAAGTTACCCGCCGCCGTGATGAACGTCCCCGCCGAGCCAGCCCTGGCTCCTCTTGGTGAAACGAAAACCGCGATCGGCACCGGAGACTCCAAGAGCAGTTCAACTACCTCGCGAGTCGAGCTGAGCAGTCCACCGGGCGTGTCCAGTTGAATGATCAGGAGCGTCGCACTGTTCTCTTCAGCCTTGTCGATAGCCCGAGCGATGAAGCCTTCTTTAACGTTGTTGATGATTCCATCGACCGTGATCACCAAGGCGTGCGGGGAGTCCGGCTCCTGGGCGCGGGCGATAACCGGCCCCAACATGCCGGTTATCAACATGCCCAAGAAGACGAAAACCAGAGAGAGACGGACCAACCGAAGCCGCTGGGTCATAAGATCCACCGTCTTGTTTGAAGCCGATTAAATGATGGGGATTAGAAAGTTCCTAGGCCGGGGTGCCTGATTCGGCTAAAGACTGGTCCGGGCTGGGTTCCAGGGTAGCATCAGCAGAGAAAACCTCCATCGGTTCCGGCGTCTTGGCCATCCGCGCTAATAGAGGGTTCACCACCCTAAGAACTCCGCCCAAAGTTGGATGGCCCATGATCGTCCGAATCATTGAGCTATGCCAGTCGAATGACACATCTGAAGAGTCGGCCAGTTCAGCGATTAAGCCGTTCCTGTTGGCCTGGTGGATCAGCGAACTAATATGGCTATCACCCAGGTACTCAAATACCCGGCGAGCGGAATAACCCACTTCCAGTTCATCGGAGAGCAGGCTTTTCCATTTTTTCTGGTAGGCGCCCAGGCGGTTGGCAGACAGCCTATCTTCATTCAAGGCCAGATTCAACGCGCCTGAGGCGACCTCGCTGGCGAGAAGGGAATAAAAGATTCCGCCGCCGGTGGTCGGTTTCACCTGTCCTGCGGCGTCGCCAACTACCAATACTCTGTCTGAATATGTCTTGCGCAGCGGCCGTAGTGGGATGCCCCAACAGACCGGTTTGTCCATCGATCCCGTGATCTTCCCCTCCGCCTGCCTGGAGGATACAAACCGGGCGAACCGTTCCGGAGCGTTCTTACGCACCAGCAGACCGGCCAGGGCGTATCCGGGCTGTGTTGGAACGAGCCAGGCAAAGAACCCAGGGGCTATATCACGTCCGAGATAGACCTCAACTTCGTCAACGCCTTCTGTCTTAACCAGGGCTTGGACGCCAACTACATAATCCGATGGCTCTCCAAGTCCCAACTGGCGGTTCAATTGGGAGCCAAACCCAGCCGCCAAAACCAATGTTCTGGCTTCTTCGGTTCCGTCGTCGGTTACCACTGAGACCCGGTCTCTCCGCTGTTCCAGGCTCAATACACGGCGGCCTAGCAAGTATTCGGCGCCGGCTTCCCGGGCTCTATCGGCGAATGAAGCCACGTAGGCCACCCGGTCGACCACCCGGGCGACAGGATACGGGGTTTCAAATCTGACAACCTCCCCAGAAGGGGCGATCACGCTAGCCGAATTGAGCTCTCGATGGACCAGTCCAGGGTCTATGGGGTAGCGTCGAAAACATTCCTCACCAACCAGGCCGGTGCAGAGTTTATCGCCGATGTTCTCCCGGGAATCTATGACGGTAACGCCGTAACCCATGGAAGTTAAAGAAAGGGCGGTGTTATTGCCCGCCGGGCCAGCGCCCACCACTATCACATCTTGCAAATCGAGCCTTCCTTGAGATTACCCCTTGAATCGACCCGTTCATAACCTAGATTACAGGGCCGGTTGCCACGAGGCGATTATACTCCCAGACATCCGGTTGGGCCATAGAATCAGGCCGACCAGTTCTCAGTTATTGTCAACCAAGCAACGGCCAATAACCGGGCAAGTTCCGCCAGCGATTCACGCCTTGACAACGCCTGGTCGGAGTGTATAATCTCCACCAAAACAATAATTGGTCAGACCACTTTCTTTGAGCTTCCTACCGGGCAAGACAACGGCTAAACCTATGCAAGCTGAATTGCGCAATTTCCAAGGTCAGCGGCTCCACGAGTCTATCGTCGAGCGGTTTCACGGTTTGATCCAAGATGGATCTCTGGAACATGGAGCTAAGCTACCGTCTGAGCGGGTCTTGGCCGAGCAATTAAAGGTCAGCCGCAGTTCGGTGAGAGAAGCCATCAGGACCTTGGAGCTACAGGGACTGGTTGTCAGCAAACGCGGTTCCGGGACGTTCGTAAACACCCAGAGTCTGGACGCCGTTGCCACTTTGATGACGTCATCTTTGGGCGTTGGATTGGACGCCGTTGAGGCCCAGATCCATGACATTTTTGAAGTTCGACACCTCTTAGAGCCCCAACTAGCCGCTTTGGCGGCGCAACGGGCCACTCCAGACGACGTAGAGCGGCTTTCATTTATCTTGGTTGAACAACAGCGTCAGATCATGGAGGGCGAGACCGGTGTAGATGCCGACACAGAGTTCCATTTCGCCTTGGCCACCGCCACCCACAACACCGCATTGGTCAAAGTGGTCAGCGCGGTTGAAGACGTATTGCGTCAATCCCGCGACCAAACTTTGCAGCAACCAGGCCGGTCCCAGAGGTCATTAGACTCTCATCGCCATATCTTGGATATGGTCCGGGCCGGAGACCACATGGGCGCCCGGTCGGCAATGGAACATCATCTGACCGCAGTGGAGCCGTCCGCGGTCTACCCAGATGTGGTCATCAGCAATTAATAAATAAAAGAGACACCGAATATCAGATAACTGAGGAGGAAACCTATGGCTACTCTAGCCGTGGAGGTGGTGTACCGGGGCATATTCCAGCGGACACTGGCCCGGAACATCGTCCGACAGATCGTATTCGCCGCCCGTAAGGACGGCAAGATTGGCACCGCCTTTGGGCGTTACAGTGACTCCCCCGAAAGAAATGGCATCCCGGCCAAGCAATTCGCGATCGTTTGTGACACAGCCCTGGAACTTGAGGAAAGCCTGGCCGTCTACGAGGCAAAAGCCGTGGATGTCACCATCAACGTTGACGATTCCATGTGCAAAGGAATCGAGTCCTGGGCCTGGTATGGTCTTCAACCCATAAACGAACTGACTAAGTCTGACGGAACTTTGATCGTGACCTCCCGCCAGGACGCTGATTCCTTGATCGAAGACATCCACCAGAAAGACACTCCTTACGACCTGGCGATCATTCCCAGCACCGTGAGTTTCTCCGGTCTCTGGGTTTACAAAGACGACCATACCGACATGCGGATCTTGGGAACGCTTTGCAAGGTCTGCCCTGAGTTGGTGAGCCTCGAGGCTATGTTGGAGTCTGTCCAGGAACAGACGGACAACAGCACCAAGGTTGCCTCGGTCCAGCGCGCCCACGATCGGACAACCACCCGGCTCGTCGAGCCAGGCGAGGGCAATTCCGAGACCCCGTTCAGCTTTGACATGCCCGGCTGGAAGACCATGGAAGAAGGCCTGGTCATCCGCGGTGTTCCCGAAGGCACCGGCTTTAGGGGCGGCGACGAAGGCTACCAGCCCGGCCGGAGCGAAGTCTTTAAGAAGTGGAGCGTCCGGTCTATGCGCCCGGTCATCAACTTCGACACCTGCATCAAATGCACACTCTGCTGGCTGCAGTGTCCTGACACCTGTTTCGACGTTACTCCAGACGGTCTGTATGACGCTAACATGGAATCGTGCTGCGGTTGCGGGGTCTGCGAAGCCGTCTGTCCGGTGCCCGACTGCGTGACCATGGTGAGCGAGGCAGAATTCAACGACAACAACAGCCAATGGGACGCTTGGACGGCCGACAAAGACGGCTATAACAAATGGATGACTGTCCTAGTGGATCAAACGAAAACCGAGACTCGGACCCATGGTTTCCACCACGTTGGCGGCTACGACGAAGAAATCACTGCGACGGAGGAAGCCTAATGGCAACAATACAATCGAAACCCTATGCTGAATCCACAGAGGAACTGATCAGCGGCAGTGAGGCAATCGGCATTGCCTGCGCACTCGCCGACGTCGATGTGATCACCGCATATCCAATCCGGCCCTACGACACGGTGATGCAATACGTATCCCGTCTCAAGGCCGACGGCAAATTCGACTTCGATTTCATAGTTGCCGAGAGCGAACACTCCCAGTTCGAGATCGTGAAACACGCCTCAGCAGTGGGCGCCCGGACCTTCACCGGATCCAGCGGAGTGGGCTGGTTCTACGCCTTTGAAGCCATCACCGTCACCGCCGGGCTTCGGATGCCAGTGGTAGCCATGGTAGGGAACCGCGCGCTAGACGATCCCGGTGCCTTCGGCGTTGAGCACAATGACGCAATGGCCGTCCGTGATCTGGGCTGGCACCTCTATTGGGTAGCCACAGCCCAAGAGGCGTTGGACATGGCGCTGATCGCATGGAAGGTGGCAGAAGACCCCAGGGTCCTGCTGCCCTTCGCCCTGAGTTGCGACGGCTCGTTCTTGACCCACTCACAGGCCATCGTACAAGTGCCGTCCCAAGAGCAGGTGGACAAATTCCTGCCCAGCTACCAGCGTGGCACGCTGCAGTTGCACCCAGACAACCCCATCACCGTGGCCCCTCAAGTGAACGAGGACTGGCTGATGGAGATCCGGAAGCAGACCGACGAGGCCATGCGCCGGACATCCGGAGTGATAAAAGAAGCCTACGATGAGTTCCGGGAGATATTTGGGCGCGGTGACCCCAGCCCATTCATCGAAGAGTATATGTGCGATGACGCAGAGATCATTCTGGTGGGGATGGGCACACTTGCCATGCCGACCAGGGTGGCCGTTCGCCGCATGCGGGAGGCTGGCAAAAAGGTCGGGTTCCTGCGCATAAAATTCTTCAGGCCGTTCCCGGCTGCAGAGATTCAGGAAGTCCTGGGCAAGGCTAAGGGCGTGGCGGTCATCGACCGCGACTATTCCTACGGCTCGCCGTCTTTCGGCGGTGTCTTGTTCCACGAGTTGCGTTCAACCCTTTACAACCTGGACGATCGGCCCATGATGTTGAACTTCATCGCGGGCCTTGGCGGACGGGAAGTTATGGTTCATGATATAGATCAAATGGTAGAAACCACCCAAAAAGCCGTCGATACCGGTAAAATCGAGCAAGAGACCACCTGGGTCGCGGTAAGGGAGTAATCAAGATGGCTACTTTGCAAGACCTTCCCCAGATTAAGGGAGTTAAGAATATCCCGGTGGAAGAGTTCTACTCCTCTGGTCACCGGACCTGCCAGGGCTGCGAATCGGCCCTGGTGATGCGGCTGATGATCAAGGCCGCCGGACAGCGGACCATCGTACTAGGCAGCACCGGCTGCATGTACGTGGCCAACACCACCTACTACAGCACCCCGTGGGTCGTGCCATGGATGCACACCCAACTAGGGTCGGCAGGCTCGGCCGCCACCGGAACGGCCGCGGGTCTGAGTTCCATGATGCGCAAGGGCAAGATGCAGGAAGAACCCATCAACGTCATCGCCTTTTGCGGCGATGGCGGCGGAGTGGACATGGGGCTTTCAGCCTTGTCTGCGGCTCTGCAGCACGATGAGTACAACCTCCTGATCATCTGCTACGACAATGAGTCGTACGCCAACACCGACATTCAAGCGTCGGGCAGCACCCCCTGGGGAGCCAACACCACGTTCAGCCCTCCGGGCACAGAGATCCGGAACATGAACACCCGTTGGAAGAAGAATATGGCGCCGATGTTGGCAGTCGGACATCCGGACATGAAGTACGTGGCCACGGCCTGCGCTTCCTATGGGTTGGACTTCAACAACAAGGTGCGCCGCGCCCTGACCTCCGGCGGGCCGACTTTCATCCACTGCATCGACCCCTGCCCCAAAGGCTGGGACTATGACCCCAAGTACTCACACGAGTTGGGGATGCTGGCAATCGAGACCGGCCTGTGGATCCAATACGAGATTATCGACAACGAGTTGATTCTCAACGGCCCCAGCCGCGCCATCGCCAAGGGGATTCGCAAGCGGAAGCCGGTTGAGGACTACCTCCTGCGCCAGGGCCGGTTCGCCCACTTCCTGCCGGAAGACATCAAGAAATTCCAGGACAAGATCGACGAGACCTGGGAAAAATGGTGGATTCCCGGGCTAGTCCCCATAACCCCTGGTCAAGAGGATTAAGTACTGCGTACGCTAGATACCTCCGGTCGCTAACGTTGCTAGTAAAAGAAGGGCGGACTTAGTCCGCCCTTCTTTTTTTGCGTTTCCATTTTGGGTCTAGCCACCTATCGAAGCTTTCATTCTGAGGAGAGGACCGACGAAGAATCTCGTTCTAAAAGGAATTTAGGTTCAGCCAGGACCGGTCCGAGGTCCCGAAGTAACGGGACAGACGGAGCGCTGTTTCGGCGGTGATGGACCGCTCGCCACGGACAATCTGATTGATGCGCCGCGGTTGCACGCTGATGTCCTTGCACAGCCGGTATTGGCTGACACCCAATTGTTTGATGAAGTCTTCCAAGATAATCTCGCCGGGATGGACCGACGTTAATTTTTCCGTTGTCATGCGGCCACTCCTAACCAGTAATTGCTTATTTCAACGTCGTAGACATCCCCGTCGTCCCAGCGAAAGCGCAGCCACCAACGGTCATTGAAACGTTGGGCACCCTTTTTCTCTCCGCTCCTGGTAATCCTAGCCAACCTACTACGGGGAGAGCAGTGAAGGCTCTCTTGGCAGTCGGCTGCATCCCAAGATAGCCAACTTTCGCTGCGCTGTGCGCTGAACGCCCGCCCGGATGCCTAGCGGGCCCAGCCGTTGGAAAGCGGGCTCAGATTTTTGTTTCGAAATGTCTTGACCATGTAATCGATGATAGTGTGACGCGCCAATAGGATCAAACCGGGCCATTAGCGTCGAACAATATTTATCTTCTGCATACTTTTCAAGAAGCTCCGCCACACTTGCCACCGTCCTCTGTTCACGTTAGAGTAAGTTCGATTTTGGCCTCACTGCCGTATCTCTTTTCATGATGTTCTGAGTATGCCTGTGTGAGGGTACGAACCTGGTAATTTTAGGAGGACCCGATGGCAAACGACCCCATCAATCTCTACGACTATGAAGCCAGGGCCAAGCTAGCTTTGCCCCACGACAGTTGGGACTTTATCGATGCCGGCGCCATGGACGAGTTCACAACCAAGCGGAACCGTAGCGCGTTCGACCAACTGACGATCCGCCCCCGTTTCATGCGCAGCGTTGAAGAACGTAAGATCGCGACCACCATGCTCGGCACCGACATCAGCATGCCAGTGTTTGTCTGCCCCGCCGGCAGCCACGGCATTGCCCATCCCGACGCCGAAGTGGCCACCGCCAGGGCCGCGGGCCGTTCGAACACACTGATGATGCTCAGTACAGCCTCCAACAACAGTATGGAAGAGGTGGCTGAAGCCGCCACCGGACCCCTCTGGTT
>Ga0207962_1000708_pt1 | contig 11217 bp, 10 predicted proteins | sample Knorr_S15_td_AAI_FD_185603 | JGI IMG/M metagenome (GOLD analysis project Ga0207962, IMG submission 185603) | Marine microbial communities from Southern Atlantic Ocean transect - Knorr_S15_td_AAIW_ad_750m_LV_A (SPAdes) (version 2) | ecosystem: Environmental > Aquatic > Marine > Oceanic | place... | reverse complement strand
GAGGAGCGCGCCCGCTACGTGCGTAGTGCCGACAGCCTGCAGGCCGAGGCGGACTCGTTGCTCGAGGACCGTGATCCTGGTGACGTCCAGTTCGACGACGAGTCGGGCGAGGGCGACACGCTCGCTGTGGAACGCGACCTGGACCTCGCCCTGAGCGCCCAGGCCCGAGATGCGGTCGACCAGATCGACGCCGCCCTGGAACGGATCCGCACTGGCGTCTACGGGGTCTGCGTCGCCTCGGGCAAGAACGTGCCCAAGGAACGACTCAGGGCCATCCCGTGGGCCGCGCAGCGGGTCGAGTTCAAGGTCGGGGGACTGGGTAGGCGGTGACCGTCGTCGCCGGCCCGCGGCGCCGGTGGAAGGCGTCGGCGGTGGTGGGTACCACGGTCCTGGTCGTCGACCAGCTGACCAAGTGGTGGGCCTCCGAAGTGCTCGCCGATCAGACCATCGACATCTTCTGGACCCTGCGGCTCCGACTCGTATTCAACACCGGAGCGGCCTTCAGCCGAGGTGAGGGCCTGGGCCCGATCCTCGCAGTCCTGGTGCTGGTCGTGATCGTGCTCCTGGTCCGCCAGGGTGTGGCCACGGTGGATCCGGTGGCCAGGGTCGCCGTAGGTGCGATCGTGGGCGGGGCCATCGGCAACCTCTCGGACCGTGCCTTCCGGGACGACGCTGGCTTCCTGGGCGGTGCCGTGGTCGACTTCGTCGACCTACAGTGGTGGCCCGTGTTCAACCTGGCGGACGCGACGATCGTCGTGGCCGGGGGGCTCGTCGTCTGGCGTGGTTGGCGGCGATGACCGACGGGGCCGGCTTCCGGGAGGCCATACCTCCTGCCCTGGACGGCGAGCGCATCGACCGGGTGGTGTCCCTCCTGGCCTACGTGAGCAGGAACCGGGCGGCCGGTGCCCTGGCGGCCGGAAGCGTGTCCGTAGACGGCCAGGTGGTGTTCCAACGGTCCCGTCGGGTCCGGGAGGGTGAGGAGTTGGTGGTTACCGGCTTCGAGCGCGAGACGGTCCACGTGCCCGAGCCGGATCCGTCGATCAGCGTCCCGCTGCTGTACGCCGACGACGACGTCCTCGTCGTGGACAAGCCGGCGGGCCTCGTTGTCCATCCCGGCGCCGGCAACTCGACAGGTACCCTCGTCAACGGGCTCCTGGCCAGCCACCCGGACATCGCCGGCGTCGGCTCGGCGGCCCGGCCGGGCATCGTGCATCGGCTGGACCTGGGTACGTCCGGGGCGCTGGCCGTCGCCCGCAACCAGGCGGCCTACGACTCCCTCGTGGCCCAACTGGCGGACCGTTCGGTCGGACGTCGCTACGAGGCGCTGGCCTGGGGGCTGTTCGAGGCGGCCGACGGCGTGGTGGATGCCCCGGTCGGGCGGTCACCCAGGGACCGGACCAGGATGGCCGTGGTCGGTTCGGGCCGACCGGCCAGGACGGGCTACAAGGTGACGGCCATCTGGAGGGATCCTGAGGTCTCGCGGGTGTCGTGCCGGCTCGAGACCGGGCGGACCCACCAGATCCGCGTCCACCTGGCGGCCATAGGACACCCACTGGTGGGCGACGGCACCTACGGTGGGGAGCGGAGCGGGCTGGTGCTGGATCGGCCGTTCCTGCACGCCGCCCACCTGTCCTTCGACCACCCGGTGACCGGCGACCACCTCGCCTTCGATGCGCCGCTGCCTGCCGACCTCCGCGAGATCCTTGATGGCCTCGGAGAGCCTGAGTCGCTGGATCGGCCCGCCGAGCAGACGATGTGAACCCGCCGGCCCCCTAGGCGTCAGGCCAGGAGACCTCACCGCGGGCCATGGTGGCGATGGTCTCGAGGGTGAACGAGTCCAGGTAGCTGCGCATGTGGCTCCCGGCGCTCGCCCAGATGGAGAGCAGGACGCACTGGCCCTCGTGGTCGCAGGCCCCGTCGGTGTGGGGATCGCTGAAGTCGCCGGCCACTATGGGTCCGTCCACGGCGGCCACGATCTGGGAGAGCAGGATCAGCGACGGTTGGCGTGCCAGGACGTAGCCCCCGCCGACGCCCCGCTTGGACCGGACCAGGCCGGCGCCCTTCAGGGCCAGCAGGATCTGTTCCAGGTAGGGCTGGGGAAGTCCGGTCTTGTCAGCGATCTCGCGGACCGATCGGGGAGTCTGGCCGTCGCCGTGGAGGGCGAGGGACAACAGTGCGCGGCTGGCGTAATCACCCCGCGTCGAGACCTTCACGTCGGTGGATCCTAGACCCGGTGCTCCCGGCACCAGCGATGTCGGCACATGGTGGTCGCCTGTCGGTGGAGCCGACAGTACGGTCGGCCCGTGCAACCTGCTGAGGTAGATGCTCAACCCGTCGCCCCGGCGTACGACGCAGCGTGCGTGACGGCCCTGGTGCCGGCCTTGCTGCATGGTGACCTTGTACCCGGTGGTTGGCCGTCGTGGCTACCGGGAGAGGTGCTCGGGTCCCGGCGGATCCTCCTGCTGGTCCTGGACGGCCTGGGCTGGGAGCAGTTGAGGTCCCGTTCGGCGGCAGCTCCGAACCTGGCGGCCCTCGCCGGCGGGCCGATCACCACGGTCGCCCCCAGCACGACGGCGGCCGCTCTCACCTCGATATCTACCGGCGTGGCGCCTGGACTCCACGGGGTGGTCGGGTATCGGATCGCCGTCGGGGCCCCGGAGAGGGCGGCACACGCCGAGGTGTTGAACGCTCTGCGGTGGACCACCGGGGACGGGGATGCCCGACGACGGCACGATCCCCGGGAGTTCCAGCCCTGTGAGCTGTTCGAAGCGCAGTGGCCACCGGTGGTGACCCGGGAGGCTTTCGCCGAGTCGGGGTTCACGGCCGTCCACCTGTCCGACACCCGCCTCATGGGGTACCGGGATCGGGACGGCCTCGTGTCCAGGGTCCTCGAGGCCTTCGACGGCGGTGAGCCGTTCGTATACGCCTACTGGGACGACATCGACCGAACGGCCCACGAGTTTGGGTTGGCCGATCGCTACGAGGAGGAGCTGGCGGCGTGCGACGCCATGGTCGCGGAGCTGGTCACCCGGCTTCCTGCGGGTACTGCGATCGTCGTCACCGCCGACCACGGCCAGGTCCACGTGGGGGACCAGCTCATCGACCTTCCGCAGTCCGTGACCAGGCTGGTGGACGGACAGAGTGGCGAGGCTCGGTTCCGGTGGCTTCACGCCCGCGCCGGGTCTGCCGGCGACCTGTTGGAAGCCGCCCACGAGGCCTTCGATGCTGTCGGCTGGGTCCGCTCGGTGGACGAGGTGGTTGCTGCCGGGTGGCTGGGACCCGAGGTGACCGCCGTGGCGAGGGCGCGGCTGGGTGACGTGGCGGTGTTGGCCCGAGACCCGGTGGCCTTCGTGGATCCCGCCGAGGCGATGTCGTTCCACCTGATAGGTCGTCACGGCTCCATGACGGTCGACGAGATGCTCGTTCCGGCCCTGGCCGTGGTCACCTGAGAAGCGGCTCAGAATGCCGACGGATGGAGCCCGATGGTCGCCCACCCGTGGGGTGTCGATCGGCATAGAGTCCGGGACGATGCCGGACGATGACCCACAGCCACCGGAGACGGTGGAACCCGAGGTGCTGACCGACCCCACGGAGGTGGTCGGGGAGGGATCGGGCGACGAGGTGGACGACGTCGACGAGTCGATCGAGCATCCCGGCAAGGTCATACGGGTGGGCACGATGATGCGCCAACTGCTCGAGGAGGTGCGATCGGCACCCCTGGACGAGCCCAGCCGGGATCGACTCCGGGAGATCTACGCGACCTCGGTGGCCGAGCTTGGCTCGGCGCTCTCAGCCGACCTCCGGGACGAGTTGGAACGGCTGGCGCTTCCCTTCGGGGACGAGGCGGCGCCCAGCGTGGACGAACTGCGGATCGCTCAGGCCCAGCTGGTGGGTTGGATGGAGGGCCTGATCCAGGGCATCCAGGCCACCCTGTTCGCCCAGCAGATGGCCGCCCAGCAACAGTTGGCGGGCATGCGGCGTCCGGAACTGGCGCCCGGTGACCCGGTCGATGGTCCGGAGACCCGGCACGGCACCTACCTGTGACCTGAGCGTTTAGATGAGCAGCGGGTTCACCCACCTCCACGTCCACACCGAGTTCTCCATGCTGGACGGAGCGGCACGGGTCGAGGAGCTGGTGGACGCTGCAGCGGCCGACGGTCAGACGGCGCTGGGGATCACCGACCACGGAAACATGTACGGGGTCCTGGACTTCTACAGGGCCTGCCGGGACCGCGGGATGAAGCCGATCCTGGGTACGGAGGCCTACATGGCCCATGACACCCGCTTTGAACGGCCGTCGCGCCGGGGCCGGGTGGACGACTCCGGCGGCCAGACCGACGGTGGCCGCAAGCTCATGTACCACCTGACCCTCCTCGCCGAGAACGACGTGGGCTACCGCAACCTCATCCAGGTGGCCAGCCGGGCGTTCCTGGAGGGCTACTACTACAAGCCACGGGTCGACTGGGAGGTGCTGTCCGAGCACAGCGAGGGACTCATCGCCACCACGGGATGTCTCGGCGGCCATGTGCTCCAGGCCCTGATGCGTGACGATTACGACGATGCCCTGACCAAGGCGGCCCGCCTGCAGGAGATCTTCGGAAGGGAAAACCTCTTCGTCGAGCTCCAGGATCACGGGATGCCCGAACAGCACCGGACCAACCCGCAGCTGGAGCAGATCGCACGGGAGCTCAGGGCACCCCTGCTGGCAACCAACGACAGCCACTACATCCGCAGGGAGGACGCCCGGGCCCACGACGCCCTGCTGTGCGTCCAGACCGGCTCGCTCATGAGCGACCCGAGCCGGTTCCGGTTCTCCGGCGAGGAGCACTACCTCAAGACCTCGCACGAGATGCGGGAACTCTTCCGGGACCTCCCCGATGCGTGCGACAACACGTTGTGGATCGCTGAACGGTGCAACGTGGAGATCCAGTTCGGCAATCCCCGGCTTCCGGACTTTCCGATCCCGGAGGGATTCGAGGACGCGGACGCCTACCTCGAGCACCTGACCTTCGAGGGGGCACGACGCAGGTGGGGTGCCGAGCTCGAGGACACGGTGGTGGAGCGCCTGGCCTACGAACTGCGGACCATCAGGGACATGGGGTTCTCGTCGTACTTCCTCATCACCTGGGACCTCATCCGCCACGCCCGCGAGCAGGACATCCGGGTCGGCCCCGGGCGGGGTAGCGCAGCCGGCTGTGCCGTGGCGTACAGCCTCCGGATCACCGACCTGGATCCGATCCGGTACGACCTGCTCTTCGAGCGCTTCCTGAATCCCAGCCGGATCTCGATGCCGGACATCGACATGGACTTCGACTCCCGGTTCCGGGACGAGATGATCCGCTACGCCGCAGAGAAGTACGGACGGGACCATGTCGCCCAGATAGTTACCTTCTCCCAGATCAAGGCCCGGGCCGCCGTGCGCGACGCCGCCCGGGTGCTGGGCTACCCGTACCTGATGGGAGACCGCATCGCCAAGGCCATGCCGCCTCTGATCCTGGGCCGGGACACCCCGCTGGCCGCATGTCTCACCGAGACCGAGAAGCACGCCGACGGATACAAGATGGCCGCCGACCTGCGTGAGATGTACAAGGGCGACGACGACGTGCGATCGGTGGTCGACGTCGCCAAGGGCCTGGAGGGGCTTCGTCGCCAGGATGGGATCCACGCGGCGGCCGTGGTCATTACACGGGAGGCACTCACCGAGTACCTCCCCATCCAGCGTAAGCCGGAGTCGGGCCAGGATCCCGACGACGCCCCGGTCGTCACGCAGTACGAGATGCACGGTGTCGAGGACCTGGGCCTACTCAAGATGGACTTCCTGGGCCTCCGGAACCTGGATGTGATCACCGACACCCTTGCTCACGTGGATCGGATCCGCGGAGAGGTCGTCGACATCGACGACGTGGACCTGGACGACGGGCCGACCTTCGAGATGCTGGCCCGGGGCGACTCAATTGGGGTGTTCCAGCTGGAGTCCGGCCCGATGCGTGCCCTGATGCGTTCGCTGTCCCCGACGAGCTTCGAGGACGTGGCCGCCCTGGTGGCCCTCTACCGGCCCGGGCCGATGGCGGCCAACATGCACAACGACTATGCCGATCGAAAGAACGGCCGGCAGGCGGTGAAGTACTTCCACCCGGATGCCGAGGAACTCCTGGCCGACACCTACGGCCTCATGATCTACCAGGAATCGGTGATGCGGGTCGCCCAGAAGTTCGCTGGCTACTCGCTGGCAGAGGCCGACAACCTCCGGAAGGCCTGTGGCAAGAAGATACGGGAGCTCATGCAGAAGGAGCGTGCGTCTTTCGTGGGCGGCTGCGACGCCACCGGCTACGGCACGGCCCTGGGCGAGGAACTGTTCGACGTCATCGAGCAGTTCGCCGACTACGCCTTCAACAAGAGCCATTCGTACGGCTACGGCCTGATCGCCTACCAGATCGCCTATCTCAAGGCCCACTATCCGGTGGAATACCTGGCGGCCCTGCTGACAAGCGTCAAGTCGAACCTGGACAAGGCCGCCGTGTATCTGAACGAGTGCCGGGTGCTGGGCATCGCCGTGGACGTCCCGGACATCAACGTGGCACGTTCGGACTTCGAGCCGGTGCCCGCGCCGGACGCCACGCCGGGGGAGTCGCCGGGTCGGATCGTCTTCGGGCTCTCCGCTGTGCGCAACGTGGGTGAGGGGCTGGTGGAGTTGATCGAGACCGAGCGAGCCGCCAACGGACCCTTCGCCGACTTCTACGACTTCGCGGAGCGCTGCGACACCATGGTGCTCAACAAGCGGACGGTCGAGTCGCTGATCAAGGCCGGGGCATTCGACGCCCTGGGCCACCCTCGCCAGGGGCTCCTCCATGCCCACGAGCAGATAATCGACCACACGGTGGCCCGCCGTAAGGAACACGACATGGGGGTCATGTCGCTGTTCGGCGAGAGCACCGAAGGCCCGGACTTCGACGAGCGTGCGGTGGTGGCCGACGTGGAGTTCGACAAGAACACACGGCTGGCATTCGAGAAGGAGATGCTCGGTCTCTACGTGTCAGACCACCCGCTGCGCGGCTACGAGGGGGCGCTGCGACGCCGATCCGAATCCAGCATCGACGACCTGGCCGAGGTCGATGACGGGTTGATCAGGGTGGTCGGCGGGGTGGTCACGAACCTCTCCAAGAAGTGGACTAGACGCGGGGACCTGATGGCTGTCTTCGACCTGGAGGACCTGGGTGGATCGATGGAGGTCATGGTCTTCCCGAAGACGATGGCCGAACACGGCCACAAGCTGGAGGACGACAGGATCGTGCTGGTCAAGGGGCGGGTCGATCGACGAGACGACCTTCCCAAGCTGATCTGCCACGAGGTCGAGGTCCTGGAGGTCTCTCAGCTGGAGCAGGCCAGGCCGGTACGCGTGCGGCTGCCGGTGGAGAGCATCCGTGAGGAGACCATCGAGGAGCTCAAGGTGCTGCTGGTGGCTCATCCCGGCGAATCCGAGGTCTACCTCCACCTGGGTGACAGCCAGGTGCTACGCCTCCCGGACGACTTCTCGGTGGATCCGGCCAGTGGACTGGTGGGCGAGATCAGGGTGCTGCTGGGAGCGGACTCGGTTCTGGCTGGTTGATGTTTTGGGTGACCGGCCCGCCGACCGGCCCCCCGACCGGCCCTCGGTGGGCTGCCGGGTTGGGAACAAGGCCATCGACCGGCAGGATGGAGGGGGTACCACAGGCGGATTCGGAGGCATCTGGGTCGATGGCTATCGAGGTCGAGACCAAGGACTGCACGATGCTCGGCGACGCCGAGATCGAGGAGATGGCGGATCTCTGCGCCATGGGGCCGAACCCGTTCGGCATCGGGCTGATTTCCAAGCAGACCGAGGAGTGGGTGCTCATCACCACCGTCCGCGAGGGTGGCCGCCTGAAGGGCTTCGCCTTCTGCACCCTCGAGCGCATCGGCGGGACGCCGAGCGTCATCGTTGGCCTGGCCTCGGTCCACAGGACCTCCAGGCGTGACACGGTGCTCCGGGCGCTGGTCGCCGAGCAGTTGCGTCGGGCCGTGCTCGCCTTCCCCGACGAGGACGTGATCATTGGCTCCAGGTTCAACGAACCCTCGGGGTTCGAGGCCTACAGGGCTCTCTCCGACATCGTCCCCCGTCCGGGCCACAAGGCCTCCGGCGAGGAGAGGGCGTGGGGTCGACGGTTCGTGAAGCGCTTCGGCCTGTCGACCCTGGCCTACGACGAACGCCGCTTCGTCTCACCCGGCAAGGGCACCCAGGCCTGCCTGTTCGACCACTCCACTCTCAAGCCGGAGAAGATCGAAGCGGACGTGGCCGCCTACTTCGACGCGTTGGACGTGGCGAACGGCGACGTGCTGGTGGCCTTCGGCTGGGCGCTCGCCGAGGACCTCGAGAAGCACCTCTGATCCGGCGGTGGCGCCGCCTCTGGTGACCGTCTCCGACGCCCTTGGCGATCGCAGGTCCTGCCGGTCGTTCACTCCCGAACCCCTGGCCGCCGGCCTGCTGGACGACCTCGTCGACGTGGCACGACGCACCCCGACCGCCGGCAACTGCCAGGGCGTCGAGTTCCTGGTCCTGGAGGGCGTTGATGTGGGGGCCTACTGGGACACCACCCTTCCCGCCGATCGGCGTGGGGGGTTTCCCTGGCCGGGGCTCCTGAATGCCCCGGCACTCGTCGTGCCGTTCGGCCTGCCAGGTCTCTACGTAACCCGCTACGGGGAACCGGACAAGGCGCCGACCGGCCTCGGCGCCGGCTCGGAGGCATGGACGGTCCCGTACTGGTTGACCGACGCGGCCTTCGCGGCCCTGGCCCTCCAGCTCCTGGCCGTCGAGACGGGCCTGGCCTGCTGCTTCTTTGGGCTCTTTGAACACGAGGATGCGGTACGTCGCCGCTTCGGCGTTCCCGACGAGGCCCGCGCCGTCGGCACGGTGGCGATCGGCCATCCGGAACCATCCGCAGCCCGCTCCAGCCGGTCGGCAGCCAGGGGCCGGCGTCCGCTCGGCGAGGTCCTGCACCGCGGCTCCTGGTGATCCGGTCCCCCCGTGTGTCCGGGCTGCAGTGCCGGAGGATCCTCCGACATGGGTCCGAATGGGAGGGCCGACGAGAGGGTCAGTAGTGTTCGGCCCGTTGGCGTGACCGTGCGCCACGTCCGGAGGAGACCGTATGACCGAGGAATCGTCTGAGAGCGCCGAGATTCCGGCCCTGCTGCCGATCGTCGACTACCTGCGCCTCGGTGACGATCCGCACCTGGAGGCCAGTGAGTGCACCGGCTGTCAGGCCCGCTACTTCGACCGGCGCAATGCCTGCGCGAAGTGTGGGAAGGATGAGTTCAGGCCCGTGCGCGTCGCGGACGACGCCACCCTGCGCTCCTTCAGCATTGTCTACCGGGCGGCCCCCGGCATACCGGTGCCGTACGTGTCGGCCATCGTGAAGACCGATGACGGCACCTCGGTGCGGGCCAACGTGGTCGGGCTGGAGGACCCGATGACAGCGGAGCTGGGAATGCGCCTCCGGTTTACCACCTTCAGCTGCGGCACGGACGACAACGGCACCGACTGCGTGGCCTTCGGCTACGCGGCTGCCTGACCCTACGGACGACATAAGGAGAGCGAAGAATGAGCGACGCAGTCTGGATCCTCGGAACGTCCATGACCCGGTTCGGCCGCTACCCGGAACTGGACGCGGTCGACCTGGCCTCGCGGGCTTGTATGGACGCGTTGGTGGACGGCGGGGTGACCATCCACGACATGGACGTGATGGGCGCCGGCACGCTCTTCCAGGCCCAGTCGGGCATGGGCCAGCGGGTGCAGAAGCAGATAGGCCAGACCGGCATACCGGTGTTCAACGTGACCAACGCGTGTGCCACCGGGGCGACGGCCCTGCGCACCGTCTACCTCTCGATCAAGGCCGGGGAGGCGCAGATGGGCCTGGCCTTCGGCGTCGAGCAGATGGGCAAGATGGGCCTGCTGCGTGGTGGCAGCAAGGTCGAGGAGAAAGTCTTCGAGCCCTCGGGCCGCTACGGAGCGGTAACCGGCGTCGACGGCATCCTCGGGACCGAGACGATGCCAGGCGTCTTTGCCCAGGCGGGCATGGAGTACGCGTGTGACTACGACGGCGTCGGCTTCGAGCAGTTCGCCAGGGTGGCCTACAAGAACCACCAGCACTCCACGCTGAACCCATTGGCCCAGTACCGCAAGGAGTTCTCCATGGAGGAGATCATGGGCTCACCGGTGCAGAGCTACCCCAACACCCTGCTGATGTGCTGTCCGACCGGCGACGGTGCGGCCGCCGCCGTGCTGGTGTCCGAGGAGCGCCTCCGGTCCATGCCCGACGAGGTGCAGAAGCGGGCCGTGAAGATCTCGGCCTCGGTGCTGACGAGCGACCCCTGGGTGGAGAGCGGCCAGGTGCAGCCTGACGTGAATACCCTGACCCGCAACGCCGCCGCCCAGGCCTACGAGGCGGCCGGCGTGGGCCCGGAGGACCTGGACCTCGTCGAGTTGCATGACTGCTTCGCCACCGCCGAGCTGATCCACTACGACAACCTGGGCCTCTGCGAGCGTGGCGGTGCCGGCGAGTTCATCGACTCGGGCGGCCCCTTCCGCGACGGTCGGACCCCTGTGAACGTCTCGGGCGGGCTGATCTCCAAGGGCCACCCGATCGGCGCCACCGGCGTGGCCAACGTCTACGAGGTCACCACCCACCTCCGTGGCGAGGCTGGTGACCGCCAGATCGAGGGTGCGAAGGTCGGCCTGACACACGTGATCGGCCTCGGCTCGGCGTGCGGCATCCACATCCTCGAAAGAGCTGCCGCTTAACTCAGGTCAATCCCTGATAACTCAGTCAGTCCCTGGCTGGTGCCTCCTAACGGTATTGGAAGGACGCGGGCGTCCTGAGGCTCTTCTGGCGAGTGTTCAAGCGAGGGAGCGAGCCAGTGGCGCCCACCGCTGACCCCATCTTGTCCGGGTGGAGCAGACAGATAGTCAGGCCGGTGGCCATGGGATCACGGTAGTCAACGGACCGATTTGCCCATCGGCCGGGTGATGACCATGCTGTCCGTCCCGGCCATCGCGAAGGAGGTGGGTAACGCCTTGGACCGAGCGCTCACCCGCTTCCAGGGGTCGATGCTGGTCCTGGCTGCGGGGACCACCTTCAGTCTCGGACCGCTGACCTTCCGCGCTCTGCTGGAGGCCGACGCCTGGCAGTACTTGTTCTATCGGAG
>Ga0207962_1000707_pt1 | contig 11221 bp, 8 predicted proteins | sample Knorr_S15_td_AAI_FD_185603 | JGI IMG/M metagenome (GOLD analysis project Ga0207962, IMG submission 185603) | Marine microbial communities from Southern Atlantic Ocean transect - Knorr_S15_td_AAIW_ad_750m_LV_A (SPAdes) (version 2) | ecosystem: Environmental > Aquatic > Marine > Oceanic | place... | reverse complement strand
CGGGTACTGGGGGAAACCTGGCAAGCCGCCGGCCTGCCACCGGCAGGTATCGACAAGCCCTGGACGGCCGGTGAGGCCGCCCGGCTGCGTTCGGCCGGCGGCGTCGAACTACTCGACACCCTCGACGAGTTGGTCACCGGTATCACCCGCTGCAGGGTCCTACCCTGAGAGTTGGCCAGCACAGGGCCTCACTGGCGGGGCCCGTTCACCGGCCGGGGTGCGCCCGTCAGTGAGCCTTGGCCCTTGTACGGTCGGAGCGAAGATCGGTGTCACTGTGGCTCGTCATAGTGGAGTCGGTGACAAGGCCCCGATGGACGGCGGTGGGACCACGACATCAACGGAGACACGACGTCGAGACGGCCCAGAGGCAACTTAGAGACTACGAGGAGATCATGGTGATACCGGGCCAACTGGAGTACCGATGAGCGGACAGCAGAAGCTCCTTCCCGACGGCCCGGCTTTCGCCAGGGAGGTCGTCGACGTTCCGGTCGATGAGGAGATGCGCGAGTCGTTCCTCGCCTACTCGCTGTCGGTGATCACCTCACGGGCCATCCCCGACGTCCGGGACGGCCTCAAGCCGGTTCAGCGCCGCATTCTCTACGCCATGCTCCGTATGGGGTTGCGGCCGGACTCTCCGCACCGCAAGAGCGCCCGGGTAGTCGGTGACACCATGGGCCGTTACCACCCACACGGTGACACGGCGATTTACGACGCCCTAGTACGGATGGGCCAGGATTTCGGCCGCGGGATAACCCTTGTCGACCCGCAAGGGAACTTCGGTTCGCTTGACGATCCGCCAGCCGCGGCGCGTTACACGGAGTGCCGGCTAACCGAAGCCGCTGTGGCCATGGTCGCCGAGATCGACGAGGGCACCGTCGAGTTCCGCTCCACCTACGACGGAGAGGGTGAGGAACCGGGTTACCTCCCGGCGCTTCTACCCAACCTCCTCCTCAACGGGACCTCCGGAATCGCGGTGGGCATGGCCACCAACATGCCCACCCACAACCTTGCCGAGGTCCACAGGGCGATCTCACTCGTGATGGTCAAGCGCCGACCCAAGCCGACCATCGACGAGTTGATGGCCGTGCTCCCCGGCCCTGACTTTCCGAGCGGTGGGATCGTGGTCGACGAGGGCCTCCAGGAGGCCTATCAGTCGGGGCGGGGCTCAATCCGAGTTCGGGCCCGAACCCACATCGAGCCGGCCGGCCGGAACAAACAGGCCATCGTGGTCACCGAACTTCCCTACCTTGTCGGGCCCGAGCGGGTCATCTCCAAATTGAAGGAACTCGACGAGGCGGGTCGTGTCCCTGGAATCGCCGACTTCAAGAACCTCTCCGACCGCTCGTCGGGCCTACGGATCCAGATCACGGTGAAGGCCGGCCACAACCCCCAGGCGGTGCTGTCCGATCTCTACCGGCTCGCCCCCCTTGAGGAAACGTTCGGCATCAACAACGTCGTTCTAGTCGACGGGGAACCGCGGACCCTTGGCCTCTACGACCTGTGCCGCCACTACATCGACCACCGTCTGGATGTGGTGGTGCGACGGACCGCCCACCGGCTCGCCCGGGCCGAAGAGCGCCTCCACATCGTGGAGGGCCTGCTTAGGGCCCTTGACGTAATCGACGAGGTGGTGGCGGTCATCCGAGGATCTGAGGACACCGGAGCGGCCCGTGATGCTCTCATGGAGCGGTTCGACCTGAGCCGGGTCCAAACCGACCACATCTTGGACATGCCCCTGAAGCGGCTCACCGCCCTCGAAACTCGACGGCTCGAAAAGGAACGGGACGCCCTCAACGGATCCATTGCCGACTACCGAGCCCTGCTCAAGTCCGAGAAGCGCCAGCGAGCTCTCGTGATCGACGAACTAGCCACCGCCGTCGAGCACTTCGGGCGTCCCCGTCGCACAGAGATCGTGGACCCGAGCGAGATGGAGACCTTCGAGCCAACCGAGGTAGCCGAAGACGTGGCCGACGAACCGTGCGTAGTGACCTTGTCCTCCTCCGGGCAGATCGGCCGCTTCCCGACTGAGGGGGGCCGCCGGGCCACGCCGGGACGCCACGACGTGCTGGCCGCCTCGGTGTTGACCCGAACTACCGCCACGATCAGCGCAGTCACCTCTGAGGGCCGGGTCCTCCAGTCGCTGGCCGCCGAACTGGCCGACGGCCTGGGACGAGGGCGGGGAGCAAGCGCGGCACAGACCTTCGGCACGAACCGGGGTGAGACCATCCACACGGTGGTAGCTGACGGGTCTGAGAAACTGGTGCTGGTCACCGAGGCCGGAACCGTCAAGCGGCTCACCCCCGACGAGATCCGGGGAACCAAGAGCAGTAAGTCGATCATCAAGTTGAAGACCGGTGACCGTGTGGCTGCCGCATTCTGCGCGCCCGACGGCGTCGATGTAGTGCTGGTCGCCTCGGACGGGCAGGTGCTGCGCACCCCTGTCGACGGAATCAGTGTCCAGGGGCGCGGGGCCGGAGGAGTTTCCGGAATCAAATTACGCGCCGATACCACAGTGGTCGGCGCCGGACCGGTGCTCGGAGACGACCTCCTCGTCACGGTGACCACCGACGGCGCCGTTAAGGCCACTCCCCTGGCCGAGTTCGAGGGGAGAGGCCGTGGCGGGGTGGGGATCCGGACCGCCAAGCTCGCCGACGGTGTAGCTATGACTCTGGCCCAGGTCGGCACCGCGGCGGACCTCCTGGCCGTCATGGCCAGCGACGACGATCCGAAGAAGCCCGACCCACTCCCGGTCCCACTTCTCCTCGAGCCCACCAAACGGGATCTGGTGAGTACGACGACCGAGCGCCAGATCCTGGCCCTCGGTCCGGCCAGGTGGTGACCATGGCCGCCGGTACCGGGACGCCCGCCAAATCCAAGCCCGCCCCGAAGGCTCCGGGTAACGGACGGTCCAAGACCTCCAAGCCCACCCCGAAGGCTCCGGGTAACGGACGGTCCAAGACCGGTGGCAACGGCTACGACGCCGACGCCATTCAGACCCTTGAGGGCCTCACCGCGGTTCGCAAACGTCCCGGTATGTACATCGGCGGTACGGGCAGCCAGGGTCTGATGCACCTGGTCTGGGAACTCGTCGACAACGCGGTCGACGAGGCGGCCGCCGGCTTCGCCACCCGCCTCGACGTCACCCTCAACCGCGACCACTCTGTGGAGGTGGCCGATAACGGCCGTGGCATCCCGGTCGACCGACACGCCCAGCGGAAAGTCTCGGCACTTGAGGTAGTGCTCACCGAGCTCCACGCAGGCGGGAAGTTCGGCAACGGCGCCTACGGGGCCTCCGGCGGGCTACACGGAGTGGGAGCTTCGGTGGTCAACGCCCTATCAACCAAGTTGGTGGCCCAGGTCGACCGGGACGGCCACACCCACGAACTCTCGTTCAAGGAGCGGGTGGCCGGCTCATTCAGTGGATCGTCCTTCCGGGCCGGCCACCAGGTCAAGAAGATCAAGCGGGTCGCCAAGACCAAATCGGGGACGCGTATCAGGTTCTGGCCCGATCGGGACCTCTTCGACCTCGACGCCCGCATCGAATTCGACGAGATCTGCGACCGGGTCGCCCAGGCCTGCTTCCTGGTGCCCGGACTGAAAGCCCGGGTGATCGACAAGCGTTCGGGTAAGGATCGGGAACCCTTCGAATTCGTGTCCCGAGGGGGACTGTCCGACCTCGTCAATCACCTATCCGTCGAAGCCAACGTCAGCGAGGTCGTCACCCTCTCCGGGATCCAGACCTTCACGGAACGAGTGCCGGTCGGGGAAGAGATGCGCGACGTGGAACGGGACTGCACCATTGAGATCGCCCTGCGGTGGGTGGAGGACTACGAAAGCGTCGTCCAATCGTTCGTGAACACCATTCCGACCACCCACGGTGGAACCCACATGGCGGGCTTTGACCGCGCACTCACCCGGGCCGTCAACGACATCCTCCTCAAGGACGCCCGGAAGCTCGCCAAACTGGCCAAGGAAAATAAGCACCGGGCGACCAAAGAGGATGTCCAAGAGGGCCTGGTGGCCGCGATCAAGGTGACAGTGCCAGAGCCCCAGTTCCGTGGCCAGACCAAGCAGGAACTGGGCACTCCGGCTGTCGAGAAGATCGCCTACGACATCGTCAAGCAGGGCCTGACTGACTGGTTCGAGGGTGGCGGACCTAAGCGCCATGTGAATTTGGTCAGGGACAAGATCGCCAACGCGGTGCTCAACCGGGTGAGCTCAAGGCAACTCCTGGAGACCAAGCGCCGGGCCGCCAGCATGGGCTCCACTGGCATGCCCGAAAAACTGGCCGACTGTCGGGTCCACGGCCTCGACTCGGAATTGATCATCGTCGAGGGCGACTCGGCAGCCGGACCGGCCAAGGCGGGCCGCAATGCCGAAAACATGGCCATCCTGCCGCTGCGGGGCAAGGTGGTAAACGCCGGAAAGGCCTCCCTCAAGCAGGTACTCGACAACGCCGAGGCGCAGGCCTTCTTCTGTGCGGTGGGCGCGGGCTCCGGTAAGGAGTTCAACATCGACGCCGCCCGGTACGGGCGGATCGTGATCCTCTGCGACGCGGATGTGGACGGCAGCCACATCCGCTGCCTGCTCCTCACCCTCATCCACGAGTACATGCGACCGATGCTCGAAGAGGGCCGCGTCTTCGCCGCCCAGCCGCCGCTCTTCTCCTGTCGTATCGGTGACACCATCCACCGGGCGTTCACTGACGAGGAGCGCGACGCGGTCACTAGCGAACTGATCAAGGGTGGGCGCAAGGCCGAAAACATCGTCTGGAACCGTTTCAAGGGCCTGGGCGAAATGAACGTCGACGAACTGGCCGAATGCTCACTCGACCCGGAAACCCGGATCCTGCGCCGCATGACCATGGCTGACGCCAAGGCAGCCAAGCGGGCAGCCCAGTTGTTCGAAACCCTGATGGGCTCCGACGTTGCCAAGCGACGCGACTACTTGGTGGCCAACAGCACCCTGCTGGATCCTTCGGCGCTCGACGTCTGATGGCCGACTTGGCTCCTCACTCCTCCACCAACTGATGGCCGACCTTCCTCGGTTCTATTCGAACAGCGCCTCGTCGACCTACGAGCAGTGCCCCCGGCGCTGGAAGCACAAGTACGTCGACAAGTTGCCCGACCCGCCCGGTCAGGCCGCCGTTCTCGGCACCTTCGCTCACACGGTTCTCGAGAGACTCTGCCAGGAGCCACCCCGGGTCCGTACCGTCGAACGTGCCCGGACGCTGGCCTCCGAGACGTGGAAGACGACCAGGACCCTGGATGAATTCCGTGCCCTGGACCTCGACGACCAAGAACTACGAGAGTTCCGGTGGAAGGCCTGGAGATCGATCGAAGGGCTCTGGTCGCTCGAAGACCCCTCCCAGGTCGTCGTGGAAGCCACTGAACGGCGGGTCACCGCCGACCTGGCGGGGGTGCCGTTCGTCGGATACGTCGATCGGCTCGACCGGTCCGACGACGGGCTCACGATCACCGACTACAAGACTGGACGCCTGCCACGCGCCCCCGACCGCCCCAGGTCGCTCGGCCAGGTGCTCCTCTACGCAGCTGCCGTGGAGAACGAGACCGGTGAACGCCCCTCCCGGGCCCGCCTGCTCTACCTCGGAAACGAGGTCCTGGAAACCGACGTCTCGGCGGACCTGCTTGGAGCCGAGACGGGCCGCCTCGCTGACTCATGGTCCCGTCTCGGGAGGGACTGCACCGAAGGCGAGTTCGCTACCCGACCGGGGCCGTTGTGTGGCTGGTGCCCGTTCGTCACCCGCTGCCCGGACGGTGAGCAGGAGGTTCGGTCCCGGATCGGAGCCGGCCGGATGCGCGACGACGCTCCGGCCCGGAAAGCACTAGGAATCTAGGACCCCTTCGCTCAGTCGGTCCGCCGGCGACGACGCCACAGGGCGAGTACCGCGACGAGTCCGGCCACCGCGGCAAGCACACCGAACCGGTGCACGAGGTCGGCCCGCTCATCGGCCACCTCCACCGGCGGAGTATCAAACGGTCGTACCCGGTCCTCATTGACCCCTGAGCCGTCCTCTTCCGGCTGGGAGTCACTGGCCACATCTTCTGTCGGCGGGTCGGTTGCCACCTGGTCCATCTGGGACGGATCGACCGTGCCGAGCAGGTCGTCGACCGGGCTCTGCTCCGAGGGCGGAGGTCGGCTGCGCCGAGCCTGGGGGTCGTAGCTGGCCATCACCAACCTCCGTCCCCTACCGATCGGATCATGCCTCCATCCTCCCCCAGAATGCGGGCCAGTAACACGTCGAACTCTGCAGCGGCCTCAGCGGCGCCGGGCCGTGCACCCAGCACATGGACCGGCAACGACTGGGCTGCCGCCTCGGAGATTGCGGTTCGCAGGTGAACTGCCGGCAGGCAAGAGCCCGGGTAAACCTCCGACAACCGGTCACTCCAGTACCGGGCATCTCTTGTGCGGCCCAGCCGGTTCACGACGATGCCCGCCACCTCAGGGCCTCCGTCGGGTCGACGTTGACGGATCCGCTCGACGGTCTGGAGCATCCGACCGACCCCGTCGACCGCCCAAGCTCCCGGCTCGGTTACCACGAGCACCGAATCTGCGGCGAAGAGGGCGTTGATGGTCAGCAACCCCAGGGAAGGGGGACAATCGATGAGGACCAGCGGCTGTCGACAGTCCCGCATGGCCTGAGCCAGACGATCCTGGGCACCCAACGGGTCGTTGGCCAACTGTGGTTCCCGGGCGGCCAGCGACGACGACGAGGCAGCCACCAACGGTCGTCGACCACAAGACGTCGGCCACCCGGTCGACTCGACCACCGCAGCCAGGCCACCGGGTCGCTCCTCGGCTAGCACTGTGTCAATTCCCCTGGTCGGCTCGAACACGCCGAGCCCCGTCGTAGCGTTGCCCTGGGGATCGATATCGACGACCAACGCCTCGATGTTGTGGTGGGCCGCCGCCGAGGCCAACCCAAGAACAACGGTGGTCTTCCCGACCCCTCCTTTCTGGTTCACTACGGCCACCGTGGGCATGGGGTGAACCTAACGCAGCGCACCCGTCAGGACCCGACGTCGGACCACCCGCAACTACGGTGGCTCGATGCCCGAACTCCCCGAGGTGGAGTCCATCCGAGGCCAACTCGAGCCCCTTATTCGTGGGGCCCGGATCATCGGCGCCACAGCCCATCCGTCAGCCAAGTTCTCGTCGGCCCCGAATGCCGTCGGTCACGTGGTTACAGGGGTGGGGAGGCGCGGAAAGTATTTGCTGGTCGGACTCGACGCGGGCCGGGGCAGCCAACGGGAACTGATCATCCACCTAGGCATGACGGGCGGCCTGCAGGTCGACGACCAGCGGCCCCGGGACCCGCACTGCCGAGCCTGGTGGCACCTCGACGACGGTCGACACCTCTGGTTCCGCGACGTCCGACGCTTCGGCCGACTGGTTGTCGTAAATCGCGGGGACCACCGATCACTCCCCACCCTCCATGCGATGGGCCCCGAGCCCTTCGACCCGAAACTCGGCCCTCGACAATTTCACCGGTCGCTGGCCTCCACCCGACAACGCATTAAGACCAGCCTGCTCTCACAGCGCCACGTAGCCGGCCTGGGCAACATCTACGCCGACGAGTCTCTGTGGAGGTCCCGGATCAGCCCGGTTTCCCGGCGGGTCGGACCGGAGCGAGCCGACCGACTCCTAGGGGACATCCGCAACGTCCTCGCCGAGGCTCTCCGCCACGGGGGCACAACCCTGAGGGACTACCGGACGCCCGACGGCAGTCGGGGACGCAACCAATTCCGGCTGGACTGCTACGGCCGAGCCGGACAGCCATGCCCAGCCTGCGGCACCACACTGGCCGGTCGAATCGTCGACCAGCGGTCAACCACCTGGTGCCCGACGTGTCAAGCCCGCTGACTGGCCTACCGGCCGCCGGAGGGCCGCCGGTAGGGTGATCGACGACCAGGGAGGCGAGGGCGCGTGGCCGACAGCGACACCCCACTCGGCGGGCGGCCCGGATCAGCGGGCGTGAACCCGGGCGAAGAGAAGGCGGAGTTCCTGGCTGCGCTCTGCGCCCAGGTCGGCGCGACAGGCAAACCCTGGACGGCCCGAGACCCCGTGAGCGAACCGGTGATCCGAGCGTGGTGCGACGCCATGGCCGACGGCAACCCGCTATACACCAGCCCCGACAGGGCGGCGGCCGGCCCCTACGGGGGAATCGTCGCCCCCCCGGCAATGCTCCAGGTCTGGACAATGGTCGGGCTGCACCTAGGAGGACCCCCTGAACGCGCGGTAGAGGACACACCGAGTGCGGGTGTCTACCAACTCCTCGACGACGCCGGCTTCGTCGGCGTGGTAGCCACCAATGCCACCTACTCCTACGACCGTCTCCTCCGGCCGGGTCATCTCCTGACCGGAACACAAACCCTGGCCGAGGTCTCCGAGGAGAAGTCCACCGGTCTGGGCGTTGGACACTTCGTGACTACCGAGACCCTCTACACCGACCAGGACGGGAGCCGGGTCGGCTCGATGACACTTCGGATTCTCAAGTTCCGGCCGGGCACCGGTCGGCAAGGACCGGAAGACGACACCGCCGAGGAGCGACAGGTTCGACCCCGACCGGCCACCAATCGGTCCACTGACTGGTTCTGGGATGGATGCCGGGCCGGCCAGCTCCGGATCCAGGCGTGCGACGATTGCGGGCATCTACAGCACCCGCCAGCCGTCCGCTGCCTCTCCTGTGGCGGAGCCGACCTGAGCCATACGGTCGCCTCAGGTCGTGGAACCCTCTACAGCTGGGCCGTCCCCCACTACCCGCAGGCCCCGGCCTTCGACTATCCGTTGGTTGTGGGGCTTGTCGAACTGGAAGAGGGTGTGCGCCTTGTCTCCAACGTGACAGGGGTGCGTCCTGACCAACTCAACGTCGACATGCCACTCGAGTTGCACTGGCTAGACACTGACGACGACACCACCCTCCACCAGTTCCGACCGGCCGCACCCCGCCGGCGTGACTCGACACTGGCCGCCGGGGACTTGGAGGTCGGCCACCGGTTGCCGCTAAGTCCTGTGCCCATCGACACACTGCTGATCGTGTCCACGGCGCTTGCCACCCGCGACTTCCAAGACGTCCACCATGACCCGGACGCTGCCCGGGCCAAGGGCACTCCGGACATCTTCATGAACATCCTGACCTCATGCGGGATCGTCAGCCGCTGGATCGGCGACTGGGCCGGTCCGGATGTCGGATGGCAATCCATCGACCTACGACTCGGTGCCCCCAACCACCCCGGCGACACCATGACCCTCAGCGGATCGGTAACCGCCGTCAAATCGACCGACGGCCACGACCTGGTCACGGTGGGCTTCGAAGGCGCCAACAGCCTGGGGACTCACGTGTCGGGTACCGCAGAGCTGGTGTTCGGCGACCTCCCCGGAGACAGAGCATGAGCCGAGGAGCCGCTGGTCGGGCGGCGATCATCGGAATCGGAGCCACCGAATTTTCCAAAAACTCGGGCCGAACGCCGATGGAGTTGGCCGTCGAGTCCTGCGAGGCGGCGCTGGCCGACGCCGGTCTGCCGGCCGAGAAGGTCGACGGCATAGTGACCTTCAGTGCCGAACAGAACCTGGAGATTGAGGTCGCCCGAAACCTTCGGATCCCGGCGCTCCGCCACTTCAGCATGGTCCCCCACGGTGGCGGGGCAGCCTGCGGGACGATCGGACAGGCCGCGGCGGCCGTCCATGCCGGGTCAGCCGACTACGTCCTCTGCTACCGGGCCTTCAACGAGCGCTCCTGGCACCGGTTCGGCAGCGGGGTCCAGGGACGACATGGTGGTGCCGAGTCCTTCGACATCTCCTTCAGTTGGACGTCGCCTTTCGGGCTGCTGACCCCGGCCAGTTGGGTCGCCATGTTCGCGACCCGGTACATGCACCAGTACGGAGCCACCTCCGAGGACTTCGGCCGAGTCGCGGTGGCCGACCGGCGCCATGCTGCCAACAACCCTGCCGCCTTCTTCCACGAACAGCCGATCACCCTCGCCGACCACCAGGAAAGCCGGTGGATCGTCGAACCGCTACGCCTTCTCGACTGCTGTCAGGAATCGGACGGTGGCCAGGCCCTTCTGGTCACCACGGTGGAGCGGGCCCGGGACCTGGCGCCCACCCCGGCGGTGATCGCCGCCGCTGCCCAAGGAGCGACCGACGACCAGCAGGCCATGCGCAGCTACTACCGGGACAACATCGCCGCCATCCCCGAGATGGGGCTCTGTGCGCGACAACTCTGGGAAGCCACCGGACTTGGTCCTGACGACATACAGGTAGCCAACATCTACGACCACTTCACGCCGCTGGTTCTCCCCCAACTCGAGGAGTTCGGGTTCTGCCGCCGAGGGGAGGCCGCGGACTTCCTGCGCGATGGGAACATCGAACTGGGTGGCCGCCTCCCAATCAACACCAACGGAGGTCAGCTCGGCGAGGCCTACATCCACGGGATGAACGGGATTGCCGAGGCGGTCCGCCAGGTTCGGGGAACCTCGGTAAACCAGGTTGACGGCGTTGAGCACGCCCTGGTGACCTCCGGTACCTCAGTTCCGACCAGCGCACTGATCCTCGGCCAGGACTCCTGACCGGCCCCATCCGGGTGCCCCGAACCCCGACCGGGCGGGCTCTACGCTCGGCGGCGTGCGACCTCCCCGACTTCTCGTCACCGGCTTGGCCGCGGCCCTTGTGGCCGTGGCCACGCTCGTCCCGGCAGCCGCCGGTCCATTCGACGAGGAGATCGCGGCCGTCCGGGCCCAGATCGCCGAGGTAGAGGAGGCGATCGTCGGTGTGGCTTCCGCCATCGTCGGGGTGCAGGAGGCAATCATCGGAGCGAGGTCGGCGATCTCCAGTCTGGAAGCAGCGATCGTTGCCGAGGACGACCGGATCGTCACCTACCACGGTGACCTCACGGCAATCGACCTGGCGATCGCCGAGATCGAGGCCCGTATCGGCACCCAGGATGAGGGCATGCTGGTGTACCCGGTACGCCTGGAGCTGCTGGCCGACGAGTACATCGAGGTCTGGGCGTCGCGGGCCGGCCCGTACCGCCTGCGAAGGGAACTGGCCGTTGACTCCTACGTCCGCAACGACGAGCGGATGAACTCGGTCCTGACCCAGTCCGCCCAGTTGACCGACAAGGCGCTAGAGGGGATCCGGAGCCGGATCCTCTACGACGCCCTGATCGAGGAGACCGACGAACGATTGAAGATCGTCGACG
>Ga0207962_1000706_pt1 | contig 11230 bp, 10 predicted proteins | sample Knorr_S15_td_AAI_FD_185603 | JGI IMG/M metagenome (GOLD analysis project Ga0207962, IMG submission 185603) | Marine microbial communities from Southern Atlantic Ocean transect - Knorr_S15_td_AAIW_ad_750m_LV_A (SPAdes) (version 2) | ecosystem: Environmental > Aquatic > Marine > Oceanic | place... | reverse complement strand
CTAGCTGTTGTTAGGCGTATTCCTGTGGTACTTTTGTTATTACCAGATTTTTTGAAAGGAATAATTGTTTGTACCGAACCTTTACCAAAAGATTTTGTGCCAACAATGATAGCTCTTTTGTGATCTTGTAGTGCACCCGCAACAATTTCTGATGCGGAAGCAGAACCGCCATTAATAAGTACAATCAAAGGTTGACCATTGATGCGATCACCCTTTTTTGCTCTATAACGCAGAATATCCTCTTTGTTCCTCCCTCGTGTAGAGACAATTTCCCCCTGTTCTAAAAATATATCACTTACTTTAACAGATTGCTTTAACAGTCCGCCAGGATTGGAACGTAAATCAAGGACAAATCCAATTTGTTTATTATCTAATTCTTCTTTAATTTTTTTAATGTATTTAATAAGCCCCGATTCTGTTTGTTCAGTGAAAGATGTAATGCGCAAGTATCCAACGTTATCAAAAATTTCATATTTGACAGATTGAATTTTAATAATATCACGAATTATATTTACCTCAAAAGGTTCTACACCTTCACGGGAAATTGTAATCGTAATAGGGTCTCCTTTTTCACCACGCATCAATTCCACAGCTTCACTGAGAGTTAAACCAAAAACAGGGGCATCATCAATTTGTATAATAAAATCCCCCGCTAAAACTCCTGCTTTATAGGCGGGGGTATCTTCAATAGGAGAGATTACTTTCACAAATCCTTCTTCCATCGTGATTTCAATTCCAAGGCCACCAAATTTTCCTTGTGTATCCATTTGCATTTCTTCCCAGACCTCTTCATTCATGTAACCGGAATGAGGATCTAGCCCAGTGAGCATACCATCAATTGCTTTTTCAATGAGTTCTTCGTCAGTAACGTTATCTACGTATTGAGATCGTACACGGTCAAATATTTGTCCAAATAAATCAAGATATTCATACGTTTCTTTATTTTTTGAAGCAGTGCTGCCTGTCACACTTAATGCGATGATGATGCAAAACAAGAAGAATGATATGACTTTATTCATGAATAAATTGCATATTGTATATATAGCCTATGCCCTCTTATTTTCTAGGGAATCAAAACTCATTCCCCATAATTTTTCTAAGCTATACAATTCTCGAATTTCAGAACGAAATAAATGAACGATTACAGACCCTATATCAACTATGATCCAATCACATTGGGGGCGACCAGCAGGGCTTGGACACTTTATACCAATATTCTTTAATAGAAGTGTTATTGTATCAGCGGTCGCATCTGCGTGACGACTTGACCGACAAGTTGCAATTACAAAATAATCAGCAATAGATGTTTTATCTTTAAGACAAATAACACTAATGTTTTTTGTTTTTGCATCATCCAGGATGGCAGTAACTTTTTCGACAAGATTGATATTGGTATTAATGTTTACCTCTTAGAAGTTGTCTTTGTTCACGTATTTCTGTCGAGGATATTTTGATTTCACAATTGTTAATCCATGTCCAAGAGGGAAGTTGATTAAAATGTACTTGATGAATAGAATTAGAAATAATTTGAAAATTAGAAAATGTTTTTGAAGAAATGCTTTTCAATGCTTTATGATTATATCCATGTCTTTTAAAAACTACAATAGAAATGTTATTGAAAATTTGACGCCATTTTTCCCAACGATGAAAATTAATTAAGTTATCGGCCCCCATGATCCAAAAAAATTTTATATTTTTATAGTGATTTTGAATATAAGTTATTGATTGATAAGAGTAAGTTGAATTAATCTTTTTTTCAATTTCAACAATCTTAATTGGTTTGCCTATTGTGATGTTGTGGCAATTTTTAATTCTTTCCTCATATGTTGCTGGTTTTGATATTTTGAGAGGATTTTGGGGTGTAACAAGCCACCACACATCATCAAGTTTAAGGATTTTTTTTGACTCTAGGGATATGTATAGGTGTCCTTTATGAGGAGGGTCAAACGAACCACCAAGCAATCCTATACTTTTCAATTATGGTCTCACTTGTCCATTACCATGAATAACATACTTGAAACTCGTTAAGTGTTCTGCACCAATAGGCCCCCTGGCATGTAATTTGTCTGTGGAGATACCTATTTCTGCTCCAAAACCAAATTCTCCACCATCCGCAAATTGTGTAGATGCATTTTGTAAAATGATTGCACTGTTAATTTGTTGGTGGAACGTTTGAAATGTTTTAGAATTTTGAGTTATGATAGCATCTGTATGGCCAGATGAATAATGGTTGATATGATGAATGGCCTCTTGCACTCCCTCAACTATTTTTACTGAGATAATTTTATCAAGATATTCAGTACCCCAGTCTTCTTCAGAGGCCTTTTTAAAGTTTGTGTTTAAAGATTTAACATAATCATCACCCCTAATTTCACACTCTGCCTCTATTAAGTTCTGCAAAAGATCCGATGTGTTTTCAGATAGTGTTTTATCGATTAGTACAGTTTCAGTTGCTCCACATATTCCAGGTCGTCGCATTTTGCTGTTAAAAATTACTTTTTTGGCAATGTTTAAATCAGCTTCTTTATCTACATATATATGGCAAATTCCATCTGAATGTTTAATGACTGGTATGGAACTTTTCTCTTTGACATGTTTTATCAATCCTTTTCCTCCACGAGGAATAATTACATCAATGTAGGAATCAAGCCTGAGCATTTCATCTACTGCTTGTCGATCGGACGTTGCTACCATTTGAACTGAGTTATCTGGCAATCCTGCAGTAGCAAAAGATTTACTAATAATCTCGTTTAGTTTTTGCGAAGAATGAAAACTATCCTTACCTCCTCTGAGAAGGACAGCGTTACCCGCTTTAATGGCAATTGCTGAAGCATCGACTGTTACGTTGGGTCTAGATTCATAGATGATTCCAATGACACCAAGGGGAACGGATATTTTTTTAATATGCAATCCGTTAGGACGTTCCCATTCAGATAAAATTTTGCCGACTGGATTTTGTAAATTCATAATATCATCCAAACTTTTCATCATTCCTTTAATTCTATCTTGATTAAGAGTAAGTCTATCAATCATTGCAACGGATAATTTCATTGTGTGTGCATTATCAATATCTTTTTTGTTTATTTCAATTAATTCATTTGAATAAAATTCTAAATTTTTTTTAAGATTATTGAGGGCTTTATTTTTTTGATCATTAGATATGTTAGCTAACAAACCAGCTGCTTTTTTGGCTCTCACTCCTAAGTCTTTAATTGAATTTTTAGTGTTCATAATTTTACTTTTACCAGATCATCTTTGTGAATTAGTTCATCACGTCCTTCATATCCAAGTATGTTTTTAATGTCTTTACTATTTTTTCCAATAATTTTTTTTGCATCGCCTGCATTATATGCAATCACCCCAATTCCTATTTTGATATTTTTTGTATTAGTTATGCTAATCACATCACCTCGGTTAAACTTTCCCTTAATGTCAATTACACCTGCTGGAAGCAGACTTTTGTTATTAAGCACTGCTTTTTGAGCTCCTTCATCAATAATTATAGTGCCAGAAGAGTGTAAATGATTAAGAAGCCATTGTTTTCTTGATGATCGCGGGGTTTTTACTGCATGAAACCATGTTGAATTATCCTTATTAATATTAATTAAGGGTCTGGCTTTATCACTATTTGTGATCACTGTAGAACATCCAGAATTCATACAAATTTTTGCAGCCCAAATTTTTGTTACCATACCTCCGCTACCTACGGAAGAAGATTGATCATCAGCCATTTTTTCAATGGATGTGTCTATTTTGTATATATCTTTAATTTTTTTGGCTTTGTAGTTTTTATTAGGACTCATGGAATAAAGTCCATCAATATCACTGAGTAGAATAAGTAAGTCAGCATCGATCATTTGTGCGACGCGTGCTGCTAGTCGGTCATTATCACCGTATCTAATTTCTTCAGTGGCTACTGTATCGTTTTCATTAATAATAGGAATAATGTTTTTTTTATGAAGAGAGTAAATTGTTTTCCTAACGTTGAGATACCGGCGACGCACTTCACTATCCTCTAAGGTAAGTAATAATTGTGCGGTATTAATTTTATTTTTTTTCAAACTTTGCTGCCAATGATTGGCAAGCATAATTTGTCCAACAGCTGCTGCAGCCTGCTTATCCTCTAATCGGCGAATAGGTTTTTTTTCATTAATAAATTTCGATCCAAGTGCGATTGCTCCTGAACAAACAACAATAATTTTTTTAGTTGAATGTAAAGAAGCAATGTCCCTGCATATGGCACGAAGCCATTTCGTTTTAATTATTTTTGTTCTTTCATTTACAATTGATGAAGAGCCAATCTTAATAACTATTTTTTTAAATTTATTAATCATTTGTTTTTGTGCAGTGACTAAAAAGTGCTGAAGTCAAATCTTCTAAACCATCTTTCGAAAAACTGGAGAAAATTATTGGCTTTGACCCAACTTTCTTTTCTATTAATTCTGAAATTTCATCTTGATTATCTCCTATCAAGTCTACTTTACTGATTGCGATTAATTCAGTTTTTTTATTTAAATTTTTTCCATATTTCTTTAGTTCACTGTGAACAGTAAAATAATTATCTAAAATATTATCATCAGAACAATCTAAAATGTGTAGGAGAACCTTACATCTTTCAATATGGGCAAGAAATTGGTAGCCCAATCCTTTTCCTTCATGGGCCCCTTCAATTAAACCAGGGATATCAGCTAGAATGAGTTCTTTATCGAATTGTCTTAACACACCAAGAATTGGATGAAGTGTAGTGAAGGGATAATCTGCAATTTTGGGCGTAGCTCCGGATATTTTGGAGAGTAGAGTTGATTTTCCAGCATTGGGTTTGCCAATAATACCAACATCTGCAAATAATTTTAAAGAAAGCCATAGATACTTTTCTTCCAATTTCTCTCCATAAGTAAAACGGCGAGGTGCTTGATTGGTTGATGATTTAAAACTTGTATTTCCCAATCCTCCCTTACCACCATGGGCGAGGGTAACTCTTTGATCCTTTCTAATTAAATCAGCAAGAAGAACAGTTTTGTCTTCATTATAAATTTCTGTACCTGGTGGCACTTTAATTATTAAATCTTTTCCACCAGCACCGGTTTTATTTTTACCTTTACCGCCTTCTCCTTTTTTTGCTTTGAAATGTTGTTGGTAGCGGAAGTCTATTAGTGTATTTAAATTGGGATCAGTAACAAAAATAACATCACCGCCCTTTCCTCCGTTTCCACCATTAGGTCCTCCAAATTCAACATATTTTTCTCTGCGAAAACTCACACATCCGCGACCTCCCTTACCGGAAGCAATATTAATTTTGGCTTGATCAAGAAATTTCATACAATGAATAAGGAGTATTTAACTCCTAAATAATTAAGCGGGAACTACAGAAATAAATGTTCTGGTTCTTGTCTTTTTAAAAAATACTTTGCCATCTTTTGTTGCAAAAATAGTATGATCCTTTCCTATGCCCACGTTAGTTCCAGGGTGAAATTTAGTCCCCCTTTGTCGTACGATGATGTTGCCTGATATTACAACTTCACCACCAAATTTTTTTACACCCAGTCTTCTGCCTGCGGAGTCACGACCATTTCTAGAGCTTCCACCTGCTTTTTTATGTGCCATGAGTTATCCTATTTTTTTTACAGCTTTTTTCTTAACAGTTGTTTTTTTTACTGCTGCTTTCTTCTTAACAGTTGTTTTTTTTACTGCTGCTTTCTTCTTTGGTGCTGCTTTTTTCATTTCTTCTTTTGAAGAATTTTTTGCAACTTTATCTTGTTTTTTTACTTCTTTTGTTGGAGTTTTAGATTTCTTATTTCCCACAGAAATTGACTCAATCTTTAATACTGTCAGGTATTGTCGGTGTCCTTGGGTATGACGATAGTTTTGTCTTTTACGTTTTTTGAAAACAATAATTTTTTTATCACGAATTTGTTCTAGTATTTTAGCTTCTACAATAGCCCCTTTAATAAGTGGACTTCCAATCGTATGATCGGAAGCATCACTAACTGCCAAGACATCATTAAAATAAACACTGTCTCCCTGACTGCCATTTAACTTCTCCACCTTGAGTATTTGTCCGGATTTTACGGAATACTGCTTGCCACCTGTTTTAAATACTGCCAACATAGTTTTTCCAAGAAAAACTGGGATTTATAATGTTCGATCAGAATAGTCAAACAAAATTAACAGCTAAATTCACTAAAATCTGGTTGAATTGGTTAATATTTATTTTTTAAATCTCTTAAATATGAGAACATTGCTAAATCGTTAAATTTATTTTTTTTCATGAAATCTTGGTAATAAGAAGATCTTGGATTTAAAAAGGGATTAAGTCGCTTTTCTTCTCCTAAATTAAAGGGAATGGAACTTCCTGTAGTATTAATCTGTTCGTTAATTCTTTGTTTGCTAATTTTTAATTCTTCATTGTCGGGAAAGATGGATAGTAAAAATTCCAGATTTTTTAGAGTATATTCGTGACCGCAATAAACTTGTGCTGCATTATCTAATCCTACAAGTAGTTGAAGAGATAATTGCATTTGTTCATATGTACCTTCAAAAACTCTTCCGCAACCAAAGCGAAAAAGTGTGTCACCGGAGAAAAGAATTTTATTATGTTCATCATAAAAAATAAGATGATCAAGGGTGTGACCCGGAGTAGCGAATACCTTCAAAGAAAGGAAACTAAGATTGATTTGGTCATTATTTCTTACAACTTGGGATGTTCTCGAAATATTTTTATCTGGACTATAAACAGATACACTACTAAAATTTAGTATGTCTTGAACACCTGCCGTATGATCATCATGATGATGTGTTAAGATAATAGTTTCAATTGTTAAGCTTTTTTTTTGGATGAAATCAATTATTGATGTAGATTCAGCAGGATCAATAATAGCTGCCAATTTCTTTTCATCTGAATATATAACATACGAATAATTGTCTTTAAGTTGAGGAATAATTTTAACTTTTATTTGTGGGTCGGTCATTAATTAACTAGAGCTGAATTGCTAACAAATGTTTTCTGTTTTGACTGCAACTTGATGGGTGTAAAATTTTTATAGCTTAATAAAAATATTGCTTCACTTGTAAATAAATTTGCACCTGATATACCTTGTGGTATTTCAAATTGCCTTCCTTTACTTGTTAAGGCTATACTTTTTTCAATGATAATATTGGATTGTTTACAGAGATCTTGAAAGTCTTTTATTGTAAAAAAATGAATATTGGGTGTTTCATACCACACATAAGGTAAACCTTCTGTGATTGGCGTTTTCCCAGTTAGTAATAGCTGCAAGCGAATTTTCCAATGTCCAAAATTTGGAAATGAAACAATTGCCTTTCCTCCGATGCGAAGTAATTCCAATAGCACATCACGAGGTTTTACCATTGCTTGCAATGTTTGACTGAGAATAACATAATCAAAACTTTGATTAGAATACTGGTCTAAATCCTTTTCTGCGTTTCCTTGAACAACACTTAATCCGTCTGCAATTGCTTTTCGTGCCAGGTCAGGACTTAACTCAATACCCCGAGTATTTGCTTGAATATTTTCCTCCAATTGCTTGATTAATCCACCTTCACCACAGCCAATATCAAGAACTTTTGCGCCTCTACTAATTAAGGATTCAATCAGGTTCCAGTCTTTTCGAATGCTTTGCATTTTATTCATGGGACCCTATTTTATTATAATTATTATCTAAAAAACCCTTAATAATTGAGTCTAACTCAGGTTCATCCAATAAAAAACTGTCATGGCCTTTATCAGTTTCAATTTCAGTAAAACTCACATTACGAGTGAAATAATTTAGAGTTTTAACTATTTTTTTATTTTCACTTGTTGGGAATAACCAGTCAGAGGTAAAAGATATAATTAAGTATCTGATATGTTGATTAGGTATTGGTGAAAATTCGATTGCAGTAGAAAATTTTTTTTCTAAATCAAAATAATCCATAGCGCGGGTTAAATACAAATAACTATTTGCATCAAACCTTTCAACAAATGAGCGACCCTGATAGCGTAAATAACTTTCTATTTGAAAATCAGCATCAAAGCCAAAAGAAATAATATCACGTGACTGAAGCTTTCGTCCAAATTTTCTGTGCATTGCATCATCAGAAAGGTATGTAATATGGGCAATCATTCTTGCAACTGCCAGTCCTCTTTCAGGAATGATGTTATTCTTGTTGTATCCCCCTTTATTCCAATTAGGGTCATTCATAATTGCTTGTCGCCCTACTTCATGAAAAGCAATATTCTGTGCTGAGTGTTTTAACGCACCAGCAATATGAATGACATTTTGAATTTTTTGTGGATAATTTATTGTCCACTGCAAAGCTTGCATAGCACCCATAGAGCCACCAACAACGGCAAATAATTTTTCAATAGAAAGGGTTTCAATCAAATAATTTTGAATTTTAACCATGTCACGAACTGTAACTGCTGGAAATTCTCTGCCATAAGGAACATTAGTTTGAAAATTAATTTCTTTTGGCCCTGTTGTTCCTGCACAACCTCCGATAACGTTTGAGCAAATAACATAATACTTATTTGTATCGATTGGTTTGTTCACTCCGACCATACGTGACCACCATCCATCTTTTTTTGTTATAGGGTTTGTTTCTGAAACATACTGATCACCTGTCAAAGCATGACAAATTAAAATAGCATTATCTTTGTTGGCATTAAGATTTCCAAATGTTTTGAAAGCTATTTGGAAATCTTTTAAGTTAAATCCGGAATCTAGTTTGCAATCCATATTGGAAAAAACAGCAATATCGCATTCTAATGAAGCATTTTTTTGTATTTGTGCTGTTGTCTTACCCATTGTTTTTCCTTTTACCGAAATTTTGCTTTTAATGGGTGTATCATCGCTTTAGCTGTTATCAGATACACACCCGCAAGCTGTTTCAAATCGGTGTTATAGAAAGCCTTTAAATTAAACGTGTTTCTTAGTCAATAATTGTTCTTTTAAATCAATAAATGACAGTTTTTTTTGATTTATGATAATATAATTTGTAAAGACATCCTCAATATTATGACTGATAATAATTTAATAAATCTTCGTGGCAAGATCAATGAATTGGATAGCAGGATGTTAGATCTTATTGATAAGCGATCTCAAATAGTAACTGAGATTAGGAAATTCAAAGATAAAAACAAAAGTGTTGTAGACAGTGATCGTGAACAGGAAATACTAGATCGATTACTTAGTCAATCTCAGGGACTTTATTCGAAAGATAGCATTATTCGTATTTGGCGCGAATTATTTGAGGCTTCATCCAGGCTTCAGGAACAATCTTCATTGGCTATAACAACTAAAAGAAGTATAGAAAATATTGAAATCTATAAGGGGGGTAAGGCTACTATTGCATCATCAAAAAGAATTGATGGTCAAACGAATGTCGTTAAATTATCCTCAAATGAAAGTGCATTCGGACCAAGTCAAAAAATATTATCCTCGACTTGGAATCATAATTTAAATCGTTATCCTGAAATTAGTGGCATTACCTTGCGTGAAGAAATTGCTAAACTGCATCAATTAGAAAAAGATCAAATTATTCTTGGTTGTGGCTCTGATGAAACATTATTATTTGCAGCTTTATCTTTTTGCCAATCGGGTGATGAAATTATTCATGCGGAACATGGTTTTGAAATGTATCCTATTATTGCGAAAGTTATAGGGGCCATTTCGAAATTAGCAAAAGAAGACAATTACAAAATAAGTGTACAGTCTGTATGGAATCAACTAACTCCGGCCACAAAAGTTATCTATATTGCGAATCCCAATAATCCGAGTGGAACTTATTTATCAAAAAAAGAAATTAGAGAACTGATGTCTAAAATTCCTAGGCATGTTATTGTTGTCTTAGATGGTGCCTATGCAGAGTATGTAATGGAAAAAGATTATGATGTAGATTTCTCGCTCGTAAAAGAATTTGATAATATTATTTTAACACGTACGTTCTCAAAAGCCTATGGTTTGGCAGGTATTCGTTTAGGCTGGTGTTATGCAAGTCCTCGAGTAGCCTCTATTTTGAGTCGTGTTAAAGGGCCTTTTAATACTAACTCTCTTGCACAGCATATGGCTATTATTGCTTTAAATGACCAAGATCACATTAAAATGGTTACTGGACAAAACAAAAAAAATAAAGAGTGGTTTGAAGGAGAGTTGAAAAAACTAGATATCAAATTTTTGCCTTCATATGCAAATTTTAGTTTTATTGAATCAACAAAAACTGATGCCGCGAAAATGTCAGAAACTCTTTTAGAAAATGGAATCATTGTTCGTCAATTGGATAGCTATAATTTACCTCATTGTTTGCGAATTACCATTGGAACGATGGAAGATATGAAAAAAACAATTAAAGCTTTGGAGAATATTTCATGAGTAAAGTTAAGTTTGACTCTGTTTTAATCATTGGGGTTGGTCTCATAGGTTCATCATTAGCAAGGGCAATACGAGAGTATGACTTAGCTAAAAAAATTTATGGATTGGATACAAGTAGGACAAACCTTGCAAAATGTAATGAATTGGAAATTCTATCTAAGGGGGCAGACTCGCTAGATAGTTTTTCAGAACAATTTGATCTAGTTATAATATGCTCCCCTTTAAGTACGTACAAAAGTATTTTTGCATCGCTTAATTCTTATATTACACAAGATACATTGGTGACAGACGTGGGATCGACAAAAATGAGCGTAATTAGAGATTTTAAAGAAACTGTGAAGAATAGCTTTATTCAGTTTTTACCAAGTCATCCCATTGCAGGTATAGAAAAAAGTGGTGCAGAATTTGGCTTTTCCCAACTTTTTGTAAATCGATTTTGTATTATTACACCGATCAATACTAATAATGACACAATTAATATTATTAAACAATTTTGGACAGCAATAGGAATGCAAATTGAAACGATGGATGCAGAACACCATGATAGGGTATTGGCAATGACATCACATATCCCGCAGTTGATCGCGTACTCCATTGTATCAACAGCAACTGAATTAGAAAAACACTTAAAAGATGAGGTAATAAAATATTCCGCTGCAGGTTTTAGGGATTTTACCCGTTTGGCGGGAAGTAATCCTATTATGTGGCGCGATGTATATTCTTTAAATAAAGATGCGGTATTAGAAATGTTGAATAAATTTACGAAAGATCTTTCAACGTTGCAAAAAGCTATTCGAAACAACGATTTGTCTTTTCTAGAAGAAACGTTCCGCACCACCAGAAAAGTTAGAAAAACTATT
>Ga0207962_1000701_pt1 | contig 11249 bp, 8 predicted proteins | sample Knorr_S15_td_AAI_FD_185603 | JGI IMG/M metagenome (GOLD analysis project Ga0207962, IMG submission 185603) | Marine microbial communities from Southern Atlantic Ocean transect - Knorr_S15_td_AAIW_ad_750m_LV_A (SPAdes) (version 2) | ecosystem: Environmental > Aquatic > Marine > Oceanic | place... | reverse complement strand
TTCAGTATCATGTTTTGAAATTAAATTTCTCCGTCGTTTTTCTTTGTTATCCATCATTTTATGTATTTTAATTTTATTTATAATTTTATTTTTAGATTATGAAGTTAATGGATCAAAGAGATGGCTCAAGATATATGGTTTTAGCCTTCAACCTTCTGAGTTTATTAAACCATTTTTTTTCTTATTAAGTGCTTGGTTTATATCTCAAGGCATTAGTGGGAGAAATTCTTACTTTGTGGTTCTTATAATTTCTTTTGTGACTATTTGTGGTTTAATAATTTTGCAGCCAGATTTTGGTATGACCATCTTAATTGCCATTACTTTTTTTTGCCAACTTTTTATAGCCGGACTTTCCATGATTTTGGTGATTTTTGCTCTAGTATCTTTATTATTTTTAAGTGCTTTTTCATATTATTATTTTGATCATATCCAAAAAAGAGTAGATGCATTTATAAATCCAACAGCTCATACTGATCAAATTGATTTAAGTTTACAAGCTTTTAAATCAGGTGGTTTATTTGGAAAAGGACCAGGTCAAGGAATTTTAAAAGAGAAAATACCCTCTGCAAATACTGATTTTATTTTTGCTGTTGCTGGAGAAGAATTAGGATTTATTTTCTGCTCTTTAATTGTTTTATTAATATTAGTCATTATCATCAGATTTTTATTGAAATTATTAAAAATGAGCAATCCTTTTGAAATAATTGCAGTAGTAGGTTTAACTTGTTCTTTTGGCTTACAATCTTTATTTAATATTTGTAGTTCTTTAGCATTAATTCCAACCAAAGGTATGACTTTACCATTTGTAAGTTATGGAGGCTCATCCATGATATCAAGTGCAGTTTTATTTGGATGTTTATTATCTTTAACTAGGCAAAGAAATGAAGAAAAATAATAACATACTTATCTGCACAGGAGGGACAGGAGGACATGTAATACCTGCCGTTAATTTTGGGAATTATTTAATTTTACAAGGCTATAGGTGCTCACTTATGCTTGATAAAAGAGGGATAAAATATGCAAATAATTTTAAAGGCAATATTATTTCTATTCAATCTTCACATTTATCAGGCAATTTTTACTTTAAGGTTAAGTCAACATTCAGCTTATTTATAGGACTTATTCAGTCAATTTTTTATATAGTTAAAATTATACCTAGACATTGTATATCATTTGGAAGTTACGCTTCATTTACACCTTTATTAATAAGTATATTTTTTAAATTCATTAAAAAAATTGATATCCATATTCATGAGCAAAATTCAGTAATGGGAAGAGTTAATTTATTTTTTTTACCTTATTCAAAAAACATTTTTACCAATTTTGAACATATAAATAATATAAAAAAAGAATTTTATCATAAAACTTATCATGTAGGACTTCCTTCTTTGACGAAAAATAAAATATTATTTGATAAACTAGATATTAATAAAGAAAAAATAATAATTTTTATTTATGGAGGAAGTCAAGGATCAATACCTATTATTGAATATTTTTTATTAATGTTTAATGAATTGACAAAAAAAGAGATAGAAAAAATAAAACTCATCATTCAATCACCTTATCAATTAACAGAAAAAGTTAAAGAAACTTTAACTAAGTTAAATGCAGAATATCAACTTAAAGATTATTATAATAATATTCATGAAATTTTAATAAAAACTGATTTAGCTATTACTCGAGCTGGAGCAGGGACAATTAATGACTTAATAGTATATCAAATACCATCCATTTTATTTCCTTTACCTCATTCAATGAATAATCATCAAATTAAAAATGCTGAATATCTTGAAAGTAAACAGTGCGCAATTATTATGCATGAAAATATATTTGATAAAAATAAAAATTTAGAAATTTTAAGAAATTTAATTAATGATATTACAAAACGTACAATAATGAAGAAAGCATTAAACAATATTCCAGTACCAAATGCTAATGAATTAATGTTAAAAGTATTACTTGATGAAGAAAAATAGTAAATTTAATAAAATTATCATCCATTTTGTGGGCATTGGCGGCATTGGAATGTCTGGTATCGCGGAATTGATGTTAGATTTAGGATATAATATTCAGGGTAGTGACATTAATTTAAACGAAAATATTCAAAGACTGAAAAAAAAAGGTATTAAATTTTTTAAAGGACACGATAAAAAGAATATTAAAAATATAACAGCTGTTGTTTTTTCTTCTGCAATAAAAAAAAACAATCCTGAGCTCATTGAATGTAAAAGATTATCCATTCCATTAGTGAGTCGTGCAGATATGCTATCTGAATTAATGAAAACTAAAAAATCGATTGCTGTTGCAGGCTCTCATGGGAAAACAACTACGACTAGTTTAGTTGGTTCAATCCTAGATTATGCTAAATTTGACCCAACCATTGTCAATGGAGGTATTATAAATTCGTATTCTAAAAATAATAGATTTGGTCTAGGTGAGTGGATGGTGGTGGAAGCTGATGAAAGTGATGGTACATTTTTAAGATTACCACATGAAATAAATATTATTACTAATTTGGATATAGAACATTTAGATTATTATAAAAATAAAGATAATTTAATAAAAGCTTTCAAAAATTTTATAAATAATCTTCCTTTTTATGGGTACTCTATTTTATGTACTGATAACAATAATCTAAAAAGGCTATCCAAGGAAATTAAAACAAGAAACATCATTACATATTCTAAAAATCAAAAAACATCTGATGTTAAAATTACTGCAATTAAAAAAAATAAAAAAAGTACAGAATTTTTATTATTTATAAATAAAAATATTATTGATGGTATTGGTGGTAAATATAAATTCAAAATTAATTTATTAGGTGAGCATAATATTTTAAATGCTACTGGGGCAATTATAGCATCTTTATTAGCGAAGGTTTCCATACAAAAAATTCAACAATCATTACTAAACTTTGAAGGAGTTAAAAGAAGATTTAGTTATTTGGGCAATATTCAGAATGCTGCAATTTATGATGATTATGCTCATCACCCTTCAGAAATAAAAGCTAGTTATGAAATAGCTAAGCACCTTGCGGAAAAAAAAATTATTGTAATTTTTCAACCTCATAGATATTCAAGAACAAAATACTTGTTTAATGATTTTGTAAAAATTTTACAAAAGATTAATTATTTATATATAATGGATATTTATCCTGCTGGTGAAAAACCAATCAAAGGAGTTAATTCAAAAAATTTAGTTAATAAAATAAAAAACAAAAACAAAAATACTTTTTATTTGAGTAATCGAGATAATTTGCAACACAAATTAAAACCATACTTTAAAAAAAATAATATTATAATTTTCATGGGTGCCGGATCTATTACTTATTATGCTGAAAATTTAATTAAGAATAACAATGCAAAAAAACATTGAAAAAATAAAAAAAAAATTAAAAAGTAAATTTTATTATGATTACGAAATTTATAAGCATACATGGTTTAAAGCAGGTGGAAAAGCTTACATATTCTGTTTAGTTTATGATGAAGAAGAACTCGAAATTATATTGAATAATATTGGAAATTTACAATATAAAATTATTGGCGCAGGATCAAATGTTTTAATAAGAGACAAAGGTTTTGATGGAATAATTTTTAAATTGGGAAAATTATTTAATCATATTTCTATACAAGATAATTTTATTAATGTTGGTGCAGGAATATTAGATATTAATTTTTCAAAATTTGCCCAAATGCATTCCATTAAAAATTTAGAATTTTATTCTGGTATTCCTGGAACAATTGGAGGTGCAATTAAGATGAATGCTGGTTGCTATGGATCTGAAACTAAAAAAGTTTTAAAAAGCATTAAAACAATTAATAATAAAGGAGAAATTAATTTTTTTACAAATAATCAATTAAATCTTAAATATAGAGAGTCATCATTATCCGATAATGATATTGTAATTTCTGCTCAATATAAATTAGAATATGGAGAAAAAGAAGAAATTGATAAAAATATTTACGAGATAAAACTTCAACGTGAACAATCCCAACCTTTTAGAACTAAAACTGGAGGAAGCACTTTTAAGAATCCAGACAATAATTATGCTGCTAAATTAATTGAAATGGCAGGTTGTAAGAATTTGAATGTTGGTGATGCATATGTGAGTGAAAAACATGCAAATTTTTTGATTAATGCAAATAATGCATCTGCAAAGGATATTGAGGAATTGGGATTAAGAATAATAGATAAAGTTTTTGATAAATTTCAAATTCAACTTAAATGGGAAATAAAAATATTGGGTGTTTAATGGAAAAAATCTTGATTTTAGAAGGTGGTTTTAACGAAGAACATGAGATTTCCTTAAATACTGCCAAAGAAATTAAAAGATCATTAACCAATCTAAATATTAGTTTTGATTCTTTATTAGTAAAACCACAAACATTTTCTGAAGATATTAATCATTATAACAATGATTATTTGTGTTTTAATGCACTGCATGGGACTTTTGGGGAAGACGGTACAATACAAAAAATATTAGAAAACAAAAAAATTAGATACACACACTCAGATTCAATAACTTCAAATATTGGTTTTAATAAATTTTTAACGAAAAAAAAAATTCAAAATACAAAGATCTTAACTGCTGAATCTTTTCTTTTGAAAGCTACAAATTTAGATGAAATTAAAATAAGAGAAATATTCGAACAATTTAATTCTTTTGTAGTTAAGCCAGTTTCTAGCGGTTCAAGTTACGGTGTACAAATTATAAAAGACTCTAAAGATTTAGAAAATTTTATACGCAATATTGAAAACAATCATAATATTTATAAAAAACACAATGAACTATTAATAGAAAGATATATTGCAGGTAGGGAGTTAACCGTAGCTGTTGTCAATAAAGAAAATATAAGTGAAGCAGTGGAGGTTACCGAAATAATTTCTAATAATTATTTTTATGATTATCAGTCAAAGTATTCAAAAGGATTTTCTAGGCATATTCTGCCAGCTAAATTACCTGTCAAAATTTATGATAATTGTCTCAAATATGCAAAAATTGTTCATGATACAATAAAGTGCAGGAATTTAAGTAGATCGGATTTTTTATATGATAATAAAAATATATATTTTTTAGAAATTAACACACAACCAGGTTTGACATCTATTTCTTTAGTCCCTGAACAATTAAAACATAAAAATATTAGTTTTGATAATTTGATACAAAATATCATTAATTCATCTTTGTGAAAAAGAATATTTTAAATAGAAGGCGGAAAAAAATTTATTTTCCCACAATACTTATTTTATTGTTTTTTTTAATAACAGTTATTTATATTTTGTTTTTTTATGATCAAAAAATAATAAAACAATTTAATAGTATTATTGAAAATTATTCAGATAAATATCAATATTCTTTATCAGTAGTTAATATTAACGGTTTGAATAATATCAATGAAGATGAAATTCTAAATTTAATAAAACCATATAAAGATTCATCTATTTTTTTAATTCCAATTAAAAAAATTGCCAAAAAAATTAGTCAAAATAATTGGGTAAAATCTATAAATATTCAAAGTAATTATAAAGATACCATAGAAATAAATATTGATGAATCAAAACCCATAGGTATTTATACAACAGGAATTCAGAATATATTATTTAGTGATGATTTAAAAATTTTAGAAAACATTGCAAATAATGAAAAGAGATTTAGTGCATTAATAAAGTTTGAAGGAAAAAATTCTATACATGAATCAATAAAGTTAATTGATTCTTTCCCAGATGATTTTATACAATATGTTGATAAAGCTTTTCTGATTAATCAAAGAAGATGGGATCTTGAATTAAAAAATAGTATTTTGTTAAAGTTACCAGAAAATAATATTAAAGAAGCTTTAGAGAATTATAAAAAAATATATATCAATTTTTCTAATGAGGAATTAATTGAAATTGAAAGTATTGATCTTAGAATGAAAAAAAAAATTATTTTAAAATATAAAGAGAGTATAAAATGATTAAAGTTGGAGTGGATATTGGGAATTCTAAAATATCTTGCGTTGTATCTGATTTGCAAAAAAATTCTTTACCTAAAATTTTATCTTTTATTAACTATCCAACTTCAAATATTAATAAAAATGCTTTTATTAATTTTCAATTAATTAAGGATGAAGTCAGGCACGTTATCACATTGGCTGCTAAAGATTCTCAAACTGAAATTAAATCGATTAATCTTAATATTCCTGTAACTGACTCTATATCATTTTTTTATGACTCAAAAATTGAAGTTGAAAATGAGTTAATTATGGATCTTCATTTAAAAAAAGCAATTAACCAGTCTGATTTTTTTGATAATTTAATTAATTATGAAATTTTGATGAACTATATAGCAAGTTATGAAGTGGATAATAAAAAATTATTTGGAAACCCTGTAGGTAATTTTGCTAAAATTTTAAATTTAAATTTTTATAAGCTAATGGTAAAAAAAAATTTAATTAACACATTTAAAAATTTATTTTATGATCTTCAAATTCATGTTGAGCAATTAGTGCCGGCACCTTTGTCTTCTGCCTTGGCAGTTCTCAATGTTGATGATAGAGATTTAGGTGCTATTTGTATCGATTTAGGGGAAGCTTCAACATCATTAGTTGTTTTCGAACATGAAAAATTACTCTTTGCTGATGCAGTGAGTATTGGAAGTAAAAATATTACTAATGATATTGCTAGAGGTATTTCAACTACAAAAGAAAGCGCAGAGCGCTTAAAAACACTCTATGGTTCAGTTTTGTCTTCTCCGAGCGATGAGCATGAAATTATAGAAGTCCCCATTGTGTCTTCTGAGCCTGGTCAATTTAAGCAAATTAATCGAAGTACGATTAACAATATCATTAAACCAAGAGTAGAAGAAACTTTAGAGTTAGTTTGGCAAAAATTAAAACAGTATGGACTACATAAGAGGAAAATTAAAAATTTAGTTTTAACTGGAGGAGGGTCACAATTAGAGGGTATTGTTGATTATGCCCAAACTATATTTGATAGCAATGTACGACTTGGCCAGCCTCATGGAGTAGTTGGATTAAACAAATCTTTTTCTGGTCCTCAATTTTCTCAAACTATTGGTTTAATTTTGTATGAAGTTGATAAATATGAAGTAAATTTTATGAAAAAAGACCAAAAAATAAAAAAAAACACGTTAATTGGCCGTTTTTCTTCTTGGCTTGATCAATATATATAATATAACATACAATATATAGTTATATTTATTGACGGTTGCGAGGGTAAATCGTTAAAAAATATAAAGAAACGGCGGAGTAAATAAATGACTATAAATATTTCTATACCAGATGTAGGTCCTAATCTACATCCTCAAATTACAGTTTTAGGTGTTGGCGGATCAGGAGGGAACGCTGTTAACAATATGATGAATTCAAATCTTGAGGGAGTTGAATTTATGATAACAAATACAGATGCACAAGCTCTTCAAATTTCAAATTGCAAGAAAAAAATTCAATTAGGAATTAAAAGCACTAGAGGACTAGGAGCTGGTATGCGACCCGATGTTGGAAGGCAGGCAGCAGAAGAGACTCTTAATGAAATAAGTGAAAAATTAGATGGAAGTCATATGTTATTTATTGCTGCAGGTATGGGTGGTGGTACAGGAACAGGTGCCGCACCAGTTATAGCTAAACTTGCAAGAGAAAAAGGAATATTAACTGTTGGAGTCGTTACAAAACCTTTTCATTTTGAAGGCTCTCAAAGAATGAAGATTGCTGACAAGGGTCTTGAAGAGTTACAACAGTATGTCGATACTCTCTTGATTATACCAAATCAAAATTTATTTCGTATTGCTAATGAGAAAACAACATTTGCAGATGCATTTAAAATGGCAGATGATGTTTTATATGCCGGTGTTAGAGGTGTTACAGATTTGATGGTTCAACCAGGTTTGATTAATCTTGATTTTTCAGATGTGAAAACAGTTATGTCAGAAATGGGCAAGGCAATGATGGGAACAGGAGAAGCTTCAGGTGAAGGCCGTGCTGTTGCTGCTGCTGAAGCTGCAATAGCCAATCCTTTAATTGATGATGTATCTTTAAAAGGCGCAAAAGGTTTAATTATCAATATTACTGGAGGTAACGATATTACTTTATATGAAGTAGATGAAGCAGCAAATAGAATTAAGCAAGAAGTTGATGAAGAAGCTAATATTATTTATGGGACTACATGCGATGAAAGACTAGAAGGTGTTGTTAGGGTAAGTTTAGTGGCAACCGGTATAGATCTAAATTCTGAAGCCTCCCCTAAACCTCTAGAAGCAGTTAGTACTTTATCTATTGATAATTCCGTTTATTTACAAAAATCATCTGAATTTAATCAGAATACGGAAGTTATTAAAGAAGATTTAGATAAAGAATTAACATTAGAAAATACTGTGAAAGATGAAATTGTTGATTCAAGTGATGAAAAAGCTTTACCATCAGAAAATCCAAGTATTAATTATATAAATAATGATGTTGAAGAAGATACTTCAGGAGCTTTGTTTACAGAAAAAGCAAATATAGAAGCTGCTCAGTCCTCATATGATGAAGAGCAAATAGAAACATCTAATGAATTAGAAGAAGTGGATTCTAATATATATGAAGAAAATCAAGTGTTTTCAAACTCATCAGCTGTAAAAGAGGAAGTTAAATCTAGTGTTCGCAAACTTAGTTTATTTGATACTCTTGAAGACAAAAATCTAGAGAGTGAGTCCCTAGAGAGTGAGTCCATAGAAAACTCTACTTCAGTAAAATCAGAACCTGTTTTTCAAAATGAAATACTTGAAGAGGATCATGAAATAACTAATACTAAAGAAAATGAAAATGAATTTTCGGATGATGAAGGTCCTGAATCTGAAGATGATTTTAATCAGGAAAATGAAGAGGAATTGTTAGACATTCCAACTTTCCTTAGAAGACAAGCAAATTAGCTAAATTTATTGAAATAATCAGTAATATTCAGTTAATTGTGAAACTATAAAAATATATATATTTAAGAGAAGTGCTGGAGGACAGCACTTTTTTTATATTTATGATTGCAAGCTCAAATACATCTAAAAAACAGCAAACAATAAATTCGAGCATATCTTTATCAGGTATAGGCTTACATTCAGGAAAGAAAGTAGCTATAAATATTGAGCCAGCAGAAATTAACAATGGAATAAAATTTATAAGAACTGATCAAAAAAATAGCAATATCATTAATGCATTATGGTCAAATGTTACTTCAACGAACCTATGTACAACTATTGCAAATAAAGAAGGAGCTTCAGTATCTACTATAGAGCATTTAATGAGTGCTCTATCAGGTATGCATATTGATAATGTAAATATACTGATTGATGGACCTGAAGTTCCCATCATGGATGGTAGTTCATTACCTTTTGTAGAATTATTTGAAAGTAAAGGTATAGTAAAACAAGAGATTGATCGCCAAATAATTTTGATAGAAAAAGAAGTTGTAGTTACCAAAGGTGATAGTTTTACAAAAATTCTTCCTGACAAACAATTTTCAATTAATTTTGAAATAGAATTTGCAAGTCATTTAGTTAATAAACAGGCATGCCAACTTCAATTAGTTAATGGCAACTATAAGAAAGATATTTCTTTTGCGAGAACTTTTGGATTTGAAAAAGATGTAGATTATTTAAGAGCTAACGGATTTGCTCTCGGAGGTTCACTTGAAAATGCCGTTGTAGTTGGTGACAAAAAAATTTTAAATAAAGAAGGTTTACGTTTTGAAGATGAGTTTGTTCGACATAAGATGCTGGATTCAATAGGAGATTTATACTTAGCTGGCAAACCTATTCAAGGTTATTTCTATGGAAAAAAATCAGGCCATTTTTTAAACAATCAACTTTTGCGTAAAATATTTTCAGATAAATCTAATTTCAAGATAATTTAATCTAAACCTAAATCATTTTTTTTGGTTGAACTATCCTATCAAACTCATTTGCTTCTATCATCCCAAGTTTTATAGCTGCTTCTTTAAGTGTTAAGTTTTCTTTGAAAGCTTTTTTTGCAATTTTTGCAGCATTGTCATACCCTATATGTTCATTCAAAGCAGTGACAAGCATTAAAGAATTATCTAAATGTTGTTTTATTCGATAAACATCTGGCTTTAAACCTCGAAGACAGTATTTAATAAAACTGTCAATTGAATCAGAAAGTAAATGTATTGATTGTAAATTATTAAAAATAATCACTGGTTTAAAAGCATTTAGTTCAAAGTGACCTTGCGATCCAGCAATAGTAATTGTTGTGTGATTTCCAATTACTTGGGTGCACACCATTGATAACGCCTCAATTTGTGTTGGATTTACTTTACCAGGCATTATAGAAGATCCAGGTTCGTTTTCAGGCAACTTTAACTCTCCTAAACCTGAACGTGGACCTGATGCTAAAAAACGTAAATCATTTGATATTTTTAAAAGAGAAGTAGCAAGAGTACTAAGACTTCCAGATAGGTTTACCATGGGATCGTGCGATGCAATGGATTCAAATTTATTAGGGGCAGGTAAATATTTGCTTTTAGTTAATATTGATAAGTATTTACAAAAAATTTTATCAAAATTTTTAGGAGCATTCATACCTGTTCCAACAGCTGTTCCCCCTTGGGCTAAATAAAGCAGTTCTTTTTGAGCTTGTAATATTCTTTTTTGATTATTTTTTATTTGTTCTAAATATCCTGAAAATTCCTGTCCTAATGTTAAAGGTATAGCGTCTTGAGTATGTGTTCGACCAATTTTTATAATTCTGTTGAATTTTTGTGACTTAGATTTTAATTCTTTAATCAAATTACGTAATGATATGTTTAATTTATCTTGTAACAATTCATTGCAAGTTATGTGCATTACTGTTGGAAAAGTATCATTAGAAGATTGGGATAGATTAACATGATCATTAGGATGGACTGGTTTTTTAGATCCAATTTTCCCTTTCAACTTTTTAATAGCATAATTACTAATAACTTCATTAGCATTCATATTGGTTTGCGTTCCTGAACCTGTTTGCCAGATAGAAAGTGGAAATTCATCAATAAGCTTTAAATTGATAATTTGATTACAGGCATCAATGATCGCTTTTCCGATTTTAGAATTTAATTTGCCAATTTTTATATTGGCAAGAGCAGCAGCTTTTTTCTGATGACCAAATGCAATGATTATTTCTTTTGGCATTTTTTCATTACCAATTTTGAAATTTTCAAGTGATCGCTGTGTTTGTGCTCCCCATAGTTGGGTAGAGTCTATTTTTTTGCTTCCCAAACTATCA
>Ga0207962_1000700_pt1 | contig 11271 bp, 9 predicted proteins | sample Knorr_S15_td_AAI_FD_185603 | JGI IMG/M metagenome (GOLD analysis project Ga0207962, IMG submission 185603) | Marine microbial communities from Southern Atlantic Ocean transect - Knorr_S15_td_AAIW_ad_750m_LV_A (SPAdes) (version 2) | ecosystem: Environmental > Aquatic > Marine > Oceanic | place... | reverse complement strand
GCGTCAATAGTTCCTCTTCCTCGGCTTGGATGTAGGACTGGCTGTTTTCGTTCAAGCGTTTCATCAGTGCGTCGGTCTTCTTCGGAATCAGGTGGACCTTGGCGAAGAACTTAAACGCCGCTTCGTACTTGTCGAACAGTGCGACCTCTTTCTTGATCATCTCCACCGCAGGTCGCCCTAGGGAGGAGATCAGATTGAAACCGGCGTTCCTGTACGAGTCTTCCCAGTATTCGTAGTGCCAGAACCCTCCGAACACGGTCAGCTCGCGGGTGTGCTGAATCAGGGTCTTCTGGTGTTCGTTTTCGCGGTCGTAGGCGTCGAGCGCCGCGACGTCATTGATGACGAACATCCCTCCTGGTTTCAGGACGCGAAACACTTCCTTAAAGGTGAATTCATGGTCGCTGACGTAGGTCATCGGCTGGATGGCGTAGATAGCGTCGAACGCGCCGTCATCGAATTCGAGTGGTTTGTTGAAGTCGCCGATGGTGAAGTTGGAACTCGAAAGGTTCGGGTTCTTCCAGGACTTCTCGATCTGAGATCTGTCAAGGTTGATGCCGTAGGGCGTCGCCCCGGTGAGCTCAGCGATGTGCTCGGCGATGGCGCCACAGCCACACCCCAGGTCGAGCACCTTGTCTCCTCTGCTCAGATTGAGATCGTTGGCAACGATCCGCTCGAACAGGATCTGATTCTGGAGCACTGATTGTTCCGGATCGATCTCGGGCGGCATGTACATCTTTTCAACCGAGCCGAGCGTGCAGAGTAGATGAATGATCTTGTAAAGCTCCTGGAGTTCGTCACTGCTGCCCTGCGGATACCCCTTCAGCGGAACACCGTTGTCGTGGTCTGCCTTGGTGTTTTCGGGTGAGTCGACGAACAACTCGTCGTAGGACCGCATGTAGGCATTGAAATCATCGTCGCTGATCGTGAGCAGGCCCCGTAGAGCACCGAGTCGATCGAACACGGTTGTGGGTTTGTGATTCACATCTTCTTCCTGGTCGTGATGCTGCCCCGCTTCTGTTGACAGTTGCGGGCTTTGCAGTGCGAGCCGTGGGTAGGTGTTTAGTTCGTATCGGACGGGCCGACCAGCAGGACTGCCAGAAGGCAACAGGCACACCCGGAAGGGATCGGTCCTGTGATGGGGTGACAGACCGCGCTGGCCGGTATCCGACTCTGCTGGTGCACTCGGGCGCCCGTTGCCGAGGCCCGAAACGACAGAGAGGCCTGAAATATCAGGCCTCTCGTCGGTCATTCGTCTGGTGGAGCTGGGGGGAATCGAACCCCCGTCCGCCGGAGTGTGACCGACCGCGCTACGACCATTCCCGAGATTGCGGCTCACGGCTGCCGCACCGCCGGGTCGGGTGGGCCACAAGGGCCCGACCGTAGGGTCTTTCCCCCAGGTCAGCGGTCTTTCACGCCGTCAGCGGTCTGTCCCTGCTGTCTCCACCGCTTCTGTTGCCAGGCTGCGGTGGACCGGCCCCGCGTGCCGTTACCGGTCGCGATGACTCTCTACCGTCTAACTAGGTCAGGCGGCGAGAGCGAGATCGTCCGTATTGGCGTCTCATTGGGTGCCCCGTTTAAGGAGTCTGAGCAACTCCGGTCGCACGAACCGGCCACGGTCACCGGCGTCGAAACCGATCAGCCCCGTGGTCTGTGGGTTCTTAGAGCCCACCGGGTGCGAACTAATGCTCGGTTGTCAAAGCGGTCACGGTTCTACCGAGACCAGGGCTTCAGGGTACCGCCGGGCACTGACTGCCGACTCTGGCTCAAAGCGGGAACCATCCGGCCGATGGGGGAGACTTGGTGACGTGGATGAGCGACGGGCCGCCGGGTACCCCTTTATTCCCACCGACGTGGTTCCACCAATCGTTGAGCGGGCCGAGGGCTGCACCCTTGTGTTCTCGGGTGGCAGGGAAGTCATCGACGCCGGAGGCGGTGCAGTGGCAGTCAACATCGGCCACGGGCGATCGGAGGTGGCCGACGCGATGGCTGCCGGTGCCCGAAGGGTCTCCTATGCAATCCCCCCTTGGGTGACCGAGGATCGGATCGCCCTCGTTGAACTCCTCCGGGACCGCTGGCTGCCCCCCGAGTTGAGTCGGGTGGGCTTGGTCAGCGGCGGTTCCGAGTCGGTGGATACGGCCATCCGCCTGGCCTTTACCCACTTCGGCGCTCTCGGCCAGCCGGACCGGTGGAAGGTCATCGGACGGGAGGTCTCCTACCACGGCACCACCATGGCCTCCCTGTCAGTCAGCGGGCACAGGGCCCGCCGGCAGGGTTTCGAAGGGGTGCTCACCGACCACCCCAAGATGCCGGTGGCCGACGCCGAGGCTCTTGAGAAGATCATCGACCTCGAAGACCCAGCCACTGTCGCCGCGGTGATCGCCGAACCTGTCATCGGAGCGGCCGCCGGTGCCCTGGTTCCCCCCGACGACTGGTGGACTGACGTGCGTGCGATCTGCGACAACCACGGGATCCTGCTGATCGCCGACGAGGTAATGACAGGTTTCGGCCGCACCGGTCGCCGATTCGGGATCAACCACTGGGGGGTGGTCCCCGACATCCTGGTGGGCGGCAAGGGCCTCTCCGGTGGCTACGCCCCGCTGGGCGGCGTTTATGCCACCGAGAAGGTGGTCGAACCGATAGCCGCCGCGGGCGGGGGCCTCATGTTCTTCACCTTCTCCGCCAGCTCTGGGGCCTGCGCGGCCGGCATCGCCGCGCTCGGCATCCTCGACGACGAGGACCTTGTGACAGCCAGCGAAAAAAAAGGGGAGACGTTCCTGGCGCGCTTACGCGCCCTCGAGGCCCACCAGCACGTGAGCGAGGTGCGAGGTCTCGGCTTGATGCTGGGTGTTGAACTAGTCGCCCACAAGGCGACTGGTGCGCCCTACCTTCCCGATGGGGGAATGGCCGCTCGGGTAGTAGCCGAAGCACTCGAGCGCGGCGTGTGGGTCTATCCGGCCGGCGACGGAACCGCACCCGACGCGCTTCTCATCGGGCCGCCGTTCACCATCACCGAGGAACAGATGGACACCGTGGTCACCGTGGTCGGCGAGGCGATAACCGAGGTGTGCGGGGACTGACCTGTCGCCCACGAGTCTCAGCGACGGCGCTTTCGGGCTATGGCCCGTTCGGCCTCCCGTTCGGCCTCCCGTTTCGCCAACTCCTGACGTTGGTCACGGAGCCGGCGCCCCCGGGCCAGCGCGATCTCCACTTTGGCCCGGCCCTTCGAAAAGTAGAGCCGTAGTGGCACCACGGTTAGCCCTTCGCGGGCCATGCGTCCGACAATCCGGCTGATCTCGGTCCGATGAAGCAGGAGTTTTTTCGGCCGGTCCGGGTCGTGGCCAGACGCCGGGCTTCCGGTCCCCGAATAGGGCGCCACGTGTAGGCCGACCAGCCAAAGTTCTCTCCCCTCGGACCGCACGAAGGACTCGGCAATCTGCACCTTCGACTCGCGCAGCGACTTCACCTCGCTGCCCCGGAGCACCAGTCCGGCCTCCCAGGTGTCTAGGAGGTCGAACTCGCGGCGGGCTCGACGGTTGGTGGCGACCACCCGGTCGCCGGAATCGGCCACGATCGGTGAGCGTATCGGCGCCCACCTTCCCCGTTAGCCTCCCCGCCGTGCCCGAAACCGCCGGAACCCTCACTCTGACCGACGAGGTCCGGCAGGCCATGGTCGACCACGCTCTCGCCGGACTGCCCAACGAGGCCTGTGGGTTGTTCTCCGGGACGGCCGGCGGAACGACGGTTGACGCCTTCCACCCGATGGCCAACGCCGCGGCCTCCCGGGAGATCTACCTGCTCGACGGCCAGGAGCAGCTCGAGGTGGAACGCGCCGTAGACGAGGCCGGTCGAGCGGTGCTTGGGGTGATGCACTCCCACACCTACACCGAGGCCTACCCGTCACCGACCGACGTCGACGACGCTTCCCGGTTCGACCCGCTCGGTACCTGGTTCTTCGTGATCGTGACTCTCAAGGATCCCGACCCCGCGGTGCGGGCATACCGGATCCTCGACGGGGAGATCACCGAGGTCCGGGTGGCCACCCGACCCGGCTAGAATCCTGACTGAACTGGTCGTATTTGTGTTCGGCTTGACGCCGGACCGTTGGAGCCACCGTTATGGCAGTCCACTCCTCGGTGCTGGACCTGATCGGCGACACGCCGATCGTCGACGTCAGCGAGCTCACTCCCAACCGGCACGTCCGACTACTAGCCAAACTCGAAGGCCAGAACCCGGCCGGCTCCGTCAAGGACCGGATCGCCCGCTCCATGATCGAAGCGGCCGAAGCCGATGGCACACTCACCCCCGGTCGCACCATCGTCGAACCGTCCTCGGGAAACACCGGCATCGCCCTGGCCATGGTGGCCCGCATCCGCGGCTACCCCCTCAAGGTCGTCCTCCCCGGGAACGTGTCGGTGGAACGCCGCACCATGCTCGAGGTGTTCGGGGCCGAGATCATCCCATCCCCAGCCGAGGAGGGGTCCAACGGAGCGATCCACCTGGCGCTCCGCCTGGCCGACGAGAATCCCGACTGGGTGCTCCTCTACCAGTACGCCAACGAAGCGAACCCGCGTGCCCACTACGAGACCACCGGTCCGGAGATCCTGAGGGACGTGCCCGACATCACCCACTTTGTGGCCGGACTGGGAACCAGCGGCACCCTCATGGGCGTCGGCACCTACCTCCGGGAGCACCGGCCCGACGTGTCGATCCTGGCCGTCGAACCCCCGGCCGGCGAGCTGGTGGAAGGCCTCCGCAACGTCGACGACGGCTACATCCCGCCGGTCTACGAGAAGTGGGGCGGTCCGGAGCTCCTCGACGGCCGGCGCATCGTGCGACCCCGGGAGTCCATCGAGTGCACCCGACGGCTGGCCGACGAGTGCGGAATCTTCGCTGGAATCTCAACCGGCGCGGCCCTAGCCGGAGCCCTCAGGGTCGCCGAGCGCCTCGACTCCGACGAGGAGGCGGTGATCGTGTTCATCGTCTGTGATGCTGGATGGAAGTACCTTTCCACTGGCGCCTGGACCGCCGACCTCGATGAGGCGGCGGCCAACGCCGAGAACATCATCTACTTCTAGGGCGCTCCGGCGCTCCGAGGGAGGCCCCGTGAGACCAGATGGACGCCGAAACGACGAGTTGCGGCCGCTGGCCTTTGAGCGTGACTTCACCGAGATGGCCCACGGCTCATGCCTGGTGTCGTTCGGACGGACCCGGGTGCTTTGCACCGCCTCAATCGAGGAGGAGGTCCCCCGTTGGCTACGCGGTTCCGACCGGGGTTGGGTGACAGCCGAGTACTCGATGCTCCCGGGATCGAGCCCCGAACGCATCCGCCGCCGCAACTCCGGTCGCGGCCAGGAGATCCAACGCCTCATCGGCCGATCACTGCGGGCCGTGGTCGACCTGAGCGCCGTCGCCGAACGCCAGGTCACCGTCGACTGCGACGTACTCCAGGCTGACGGAGGCACCCGTACCGCTTCGATCTGCGGAGGGTTCGTCGCCCTCCACGACGCTTTCACTCGCATGCTGGCTGCCGGGGACCTCAAGGAGCACCCGATCACCGACCGGTTGGCCGCCGTTTCGGTGGGCATCGTCGACGGGGAGGCCCGCCTGGACCTCCCCTACGAGGAGGACGCCATCGCCGAGGTGGACCTCAACGTGGTCATGACCGGTTCAGGCGACTACGTCGAGGTGCAGGGCACCGCGGAGGGTAAACCGTTCGCCCGGGACCGCCTGGACGCCCTCCTGGATCTCGCCGCTGAGGGCATTGCCACGATCGCCGCGACCCAGCGGGACTTGCTGGTCGCACCCCCCGCCCCCCGTCCCTGAACCGGTGGGGCGGCCACGGCTGGTCCTGGCCAGCGCCAACCCAGACAAGGTCGCCGAGATCACCGAGGTGCTCGGTGGGCTGGTCGACCTGGATCCCCGGCCTGAGGGCCTACCGGACGTCCTCGAGGACGGCCACACCCTCGAAGCCAACGCCCGCCTGAAGGCCCTAGCGGTCTGTGAGGCAACCGGTCGGGCGGCCGTGGCCGATGACACCGGGCTGGAGGTTGACGCTCTCGACGGCGCTCCTGGTGTGCACTCCGCCCGCTTTGCCGGAGACGACGCCTCCTACACCGACAACCTCGACCGCCTCCTCACAGAACTCGACGGGATCCCTGATGGTCACCGGACCGCCCGCTTCAAGACGGTGGCCCTGGTTCGCTACCCGGACGGTCGGGAGGTCATGGCCACCGGCACTGTCGAGGGGACTATCGCTGGCCGACCATCGGGAGTGGGCGGCTTCGGCTACGACCCGGTGTTCGTGCCCGTGGAGGGTGACGGGCGGACCTTCGCTGAGATGGGGGACGAAAAGCACTCCCTGTCCCACCGCGGACGGGCCTTCCGGACACTGGCCCGCCACCTGGCCGCCGGTTGACGGCCCGACAGGGTCAGTTCACCGACAGCGGGGCCGGGGTCCAGCCCCGCTCTAGGAACCGGTCGAACTCAGCGTCGGTGACCGGCTCGGAGAAGTGGAACCCTTGGGCTAGGTCGCACTGCAGTCTTTGGAGACGACGAAGCTGGGCCTCGGTCTCCACTCCCTCGGCCACTACCTGCAACCCGAGACTGTGGGCCAGGGCGACGGTACCGGTCACGATGGCCGTGTCGTCGTCGTCGGAGTCGAGACCGGCCACGAACGACCGGTCGATCTTCAGGAAGTCGATGGGCAGCCGCTTCAGGTAAGCCAGGGACGAGAAGCCTGTGCCGAAATCGTCGAGGCCGATCTGCACCCCTAGGTCAGTAAGGTCGCCCAACACCCGTTCCGTTACCGGGTTGGCGGCGATCAGGGCGCTTTCTGTGAACTCCAGGGCCACCTGGTCGGCCTCTAGTTCGTTGGCCACCAGGGCGTTCCGGACCACCTCGGGGAACGCCGGGTCGGCCAATTGTCGGGCCGACACGTTCACCGCCATGGTGAGCCGTCGTCCGCTGGTCGCCTCCCAGGCGGCTAGCCGTTTCAGGGACAGGTCCAGCACCCGACCGCCCAGTTCGGCGATCAGACCGCTGTCCTCGGCGATGTCGATGAACTGTGCCGGATGCAGCAGATCTCCGCCCTCGCCCCGGATTCGGGCCAAGGCCTCAGCCCCGACGACCACCCCATCGGCGATCCGTACGACCGGCTGGAAGTGCACCTCGACCCGCCCGTCCTCCAGCGCTGCCCGGACCTCCTGCTCAACCGAATGCCTGCGTACCGCCTGAGCCCGTAGTCGGTCGTCGAACATCTCGGCCCGGTCCCGACCCCGCTCCTTCGCCCGGTACATAGCGGTGTCGGCGTCCCGCAACAGATCGTCGGGAGATTCGTCTCCGAACGCCACGGCGATCCCCAGGCTGGTGGTCACCACTGTCGACTCGCTGCCCAGCTCTATCGGGCGGGCCACCGCGGCCCGAACCCTTTCTGCGGCCACCAGGGCATCGGTGGTCCGCACCATGTCGCCGATCACCACGACGAACTCGTCACCGCCCAGTCGGGCCACCATGTCACCGGGCCGGACCGTCTGCTCGAGACGACGAGCCACCTCGCGCAGCAGGTCGTCGCCGGCACCGTGGCCCAGCGAGTCGTTGACCACCTTGAAGCGGTCGAGGTCGAGGAACAGCACCCCGACCATCCGGTCGTGGCGCGACCACCGGTGCAGCGCGTCGGCCAGCCGTTCCAACAGGAGCGCCCGGTTGGGGAGGCCGGTCAACTCGTCGTGGAAGGCCCGCTCCTCCAACTGGGCTGCTACCTCCACACGCTCAGTCACGTCGCGGGCATTGACCACCACTCCGGACACGGCCGGGTTGGCCAGCAGGTTGGTGGCTACCACCTCCATGTGGCGCCATCCACCCTCAGCGTGGGCCACCCGGGCCTCCATAGCGGGCGACATTCCCGGGGCGGCCAGGACTTCGGCGGCATGGCCGGCTAGTCGGGTCAGGTCGTCGGGGTGCACCAGGTCGGCCACTGGGGTTCCTTCTAGGTCGGTGGCATCTAGGCCCAGCACCCGGGCAACTGCCGGGCTGGCGTAGACGATCCCGCCGTCCTCGGCGACCACGCACACCAGGTCGGACGCGTGCTCGACCAGGGCGGCCAACCGGATTTCCGACGCTTCCACCCGCTGTTGCGCGGCGTGAAGATCTGACAGGTCACGGGCCACCAGCGAGACCGCCTCGATTACTCCCTCCTCGCTGCGGTGGGCGACTAACAGCGTCGAGACTGGTAGGGACTCACCGTGGCCGGTGGTCAGCCGCAACTCCCCCCGCCAGGTACCCGTCGACCGCACCGCCGGTACCGCGGCGGTCGCGTACCGGGCCTGTGACCAGCCGTCCAAGTAGTTGAGCAACTGGCTGTCCGGAAGCTCCGCATCGCCAAGGCAGTTAGCCATGGCGTCGTTTACCCACTGCAATGTCCGACCCAGCGGGTCGAGGATGGCCACCAGATCCGGGCTGGACTCCAGCACTCGGGTGAGCTCGCGGGCCCGTCGGGCCTCGTCCATCGTGTCGGAGATGTCGGTCAGGTTTATCAGCGCACCATCGGGTATCTCGTCGGGACCGGCTAGGGGCACGGTCGACAGGTCGACCCACCGGGTCGTCCCCGCAGCGGTCACCAGTCGGAGTCGTCCCCGCAGCGGGGTACCCGCCGATAGCGATTGGGCCAGGTCGGCAAGGAATTCCTGACGCCCGTCCGGGTCAACCATCGACTCCCAGCCCGCGTCTAAGGCCTCGTCGGTCGCCTGGCCGGTGACAGCTGTCCAACGGTCGTTGAAGCGCAGCCCCTGCCCGTCGACCGACAGGTGGGCCATGGCCGTCGGGGCGGCGTCGACCAGTCGGTCCAGGACCAGTTCGGTCCGGCGGTCATCCCGCCCTGTCTTATCGGGATAATCGGTCACGTGCGGACGGGGGGACTCGAACCCCCACGCCTTTCGGCGCCGGCTCCTAAAGCCGGTGCGTCTACCAGTTCCGCCACGCCCGCATTACCAGCCTACGGGGTGCTGCTCCGGGCGACCGGTCGAGTCGTTGGGCCGGCTCAGTGCATCTCACCCCGGCTGACGATGACCTTGTCGATGATCCCGTAGTCGCGCGCCTCTTCTGCGGTGAACCAGCGGTCCCGGTCGCTGTCCGCCTCGATGGTGGCTACCTCCTGCCCGGTGTGTTCGGCGATGCGCTCCTGGAGGACCTGCTTGGTGAACGCCATCTGCTCGGCCTGAATGGCGATGTCGCTGGCGTCGCCTCGCACCCCGCCCAACGGCTGGTGCATGAGGATCCGAGCGTGGGGGAGCGCGTAGCGCTTGCCCGGCGCTCCGGCGCACAACAGGAACTGGCCCATGGAGGCGCCGAGCCCCATGCAGATCGTGCCCACCTCGGGCCCGACGAACTGCATCGTGTCGTAGATGGCCATCCCGGAGGTCACCGAGCCACCCGGCGAGTTGACGTACAGCCAGATCGGCTTGTTCGGGTCTTGGGCCTCCAGGAACAGCATCTGGGCGATGACGAAGTTAGCCACCTCGTCGTCCACTTCCGTGCCCAGAAACACGATGCGGTCCCTGAGCAGCCGGTGGAAGACGTCAAAGCGACCCTGCTCGAAGCGTTCGCTCTCGGAGGCCAGGCGGGTCGAAGGGTCTGGTGACTGTTCGGGGAGGAGTTCGTCCATGGAGGGGCAGGGTAGCGGCGCGGCGTCCTGCCCCGGTCCAGTTCAGTGGGATGCCGACTCGGCGCGGGCCCGGAGGTCGGCTACAGCATGGTCGAGGCCTTCGGGGTCCCGATAAAGGGCACTTCCGGAGACCAGCACGTTCGCCCCGGCGGCCGCCGCGCCGGCCACCGTGGCCGGGCCGATACCACCGTCTACTTCCACGTCGCAGTCGCGGCCATCGACGATGGCTACAACCTCGGCGATCTTGGGTTCCATTGTGGCGATGTATTCCTGGCCTCCGAACCCAGGATTGACGGTCATGACAAGAACCAGGCCCACTAGGTCGCACACCTGGCTAACCACCTCGGCCGGGGTGTGGGGGTTCAGGGCCAGGCCCGGCGTCGCCCCTAGGTCGCCGATCCGGGCCAAGGTGCGGTGCAGGTGGGTGCAAGCCTCGGCGTGGACGATCACGATTCCGCATCCGGCCTCCACGTAGCGCTCCAGTAACCGGTCCGGTTCCACGACCATCAGGTGGGCCTCGAACGGCACCTCGACGTGGGGTCGCACCGAGGCGATCACGTCGGGTCCGAAGGTCAGGTTGGGGACGAACACCCCGTCCATGACGTCGAACTGGATCCGGTCGACGCCAGCCTTCTCGAGGTTCATGCACTCGTCGCCGAGCCGTGAGAAGTCCGCGGGCAGGACTGACGGGACGATGGAGATTGGGCGGGTCACAGCGATGACCCTAGAGGGGCGTGCTATCAGCGTCGCGGCGGAATCGGAGCCGATCTGGGTACGGGTAGAATTCCGGGAGGGCGCCCTCGGCCAACTGGGCCTGGACCTCCTCCCAGAACCCGACGGTGAACAGATCGCCGTGCACGGTCACGAACCGCTCCCAGATCTGGGTGGGAACCTTCCGAGGGAAGGACATGAAGGTCGGGAACTGCTCGGGGAACACGTCCCCGTCGCGGACCGCGAACCACGGCTGGGAGCGCATTTCGTGCTCCGGCTCGTCGGAATCGGGTATCACACGGAACCGGCACTCCTCCAGCAGGGTCAACTCGTCGTAGTCGTAGAACACGACCGTCCCGTGGCGGGTCACCCCGAAGTTCTTGGTGAACAGGTCGCCCGGCCAAACGTTGGCTGCGGCCAGGTCCTTGATGGCCCAACCCCAGTCGATGGCCGCGGCCTCGGCCCGGTCGGGTTGCATTTCCTGCAGGTACAGGTTCAGCGGGTACACCTGGCGTTCGGTATAGGTGTGGCTGATCACTACCTGGTCGCCGACCAACTTGACCGTCTCAGCGGCCTCGGTGAGCAGTTTCTCGAGCAGGTCCGGGTCGAACCGGTCCCGGTCGAACGACAGGTTCTGAAACTCCTGGGCGTCGACCATCCGACCGACCCGGTCACGGCTGTACACAAGTTCGTAGCGGCGCTGTACGGCCTCGCGCGTGGTGTTCTTGGGCGGGTCGAAACGGTCCTTGATGACCTTAAACACCACGTTGAACGAGACCAGGGTGAACACGGTCATGACCATCCCGGGCGTGCCGCGGGCCCGCACGAACTTGTCGGTCGAGGTCTGGAGGTGCCGGTAGAGGGAGCGGTAGAGGCTGCTTTTGCCGTGCTGCGGATAGCCG
>Ga0207962_1000695_pt1 | contig 11332 bp, 9 predicted proteins | sample Knorr_S15_td_AAI_FD_185603 | JGI IMG/M metagenome (GOLD analysis project Ga0207962, IMG submission 185603) | Marine microbial communities from Southern Atlantic Ocean transect - Knorr_S15_td_AAIW_ad_750m_LV_A (SPAdes) (version 2) | ecosystem: Environmental > Aquatic > Marine > Oceanic | place... | reverse complement strand
GATATTGCTAATTATCTACGAAGTCTAATAAACAAAATAAAAAGATGAATTTTAGTACCTTGGTACCAAACTGAGTTTTGTCTTTGCTGTGACCACAATTATTGATACAATTGCTACTGCGAGTATCATTGCAGCAATTACACCAAATTCTGGGATTACATGACCGTCTATAATTTCAACTTCGGCAGATGTCTGATAATTTGATGCTGCTCCTTGATATGCAGAAACTGTATACATTCCATCTTGACTCCATTGTGGTCCGCCTGTTTCAATTGTTGTTGCAAAGCTACCATCTGAAGGAGATATCTGAGCTGTCGCAATTAAATTTCCATTTGGTGCTATTACCTTAACAGTAATCTCTCCATTTCTGTCAGTTGTTCCACTTACATCAATTGTAGTAGAGCCTTCTATGCCACCAGCACTTAGTGTTAATCCACTTACTGCTACTGCAGAAGAATCAACTTCTTCTATTGTAACATCAGCTGCTGTTGAGCTTGTTGCTGAAACTGATGAGTCTGAAGAACCATCACTAACATCAACATCAACGGATAGATTATAATTTGAAGCATCACCTTGAGATGCTGCAATTGTATAAGTTCCATCACTGAGATTGCTTACATTAACTGACGCAGAGAAACTACCACCTGATACGGAAGATTGGTCAACAGAAACTAAGTTTCCATTTGGTGCCCAAACAAGAATAGATACATCTTGATCACTTCGATCAGATGTTCCACTTATGGCAATTGAATCGCCAGAACCATCTGCAGATAATGACATTCCTGCCGCATAGGCATTTTGACTTAGTGCAGAAACTGAGATCATAGCTACTGCAAGAAATACTATTGATAGGGATGTCATCGTATATCTACGAGAATTCATTATTGAGTCTTATTTTGAGTCCTATTTATGTTTCATGATTACATCGTTTTTTTCTGTAATTTGAGAAAAGAAACAACAGAAAAGGATAGTTTGTTCAGAGTAAATATATATTACCTTCAAATCGCTTTTTTTCTGTTTGTGTTGTTTGTTATTATTCCCACTTGATGTTCGGTCTGGAGGTTTTCTGTAATGGCAGCTAAAAAGCGAGATGCTGTTTTAGTGCCAGAACACATTCTTGTCCCAAAACATGAAATTATGACCAAAAAAGAGGCTGAGGAAGTTTTAAAAATATATAATTGTCGGACAACTGATTTACCATTAATTTTTGTAAACGATCCTGCTATCATTGGACTTGGGGTAAAACCGGGTGACATGATAAAAATAACCCGGAAGAGTGCAACTGCAGGAGAGAGCTTCTATTATAGATATGTGGTTGAAGTATGACTTTTTCATCAGATAAGCGTTGGCCAGTAATTCAGAATATTCTGATCACGCAAGGAATAGCTAAACAACATCTCAACTCATTTGATGAATTTTTAGAGAATGGTCTACAGGAAATTATTAATGAAGTAAAACAAATAGAAATTGAAAATGCGGAATATCCTTACACAATAAAGTTAGATAAAATAAAATTTCAAGAACCACGAATGATGGAACTGGATGGTTCTATCACCCATACTACTCCAGCAGAATCACGTTTACGTAATGTCTCATATGTTGCACCTTTACAGATGGAAGCAAGTGTTATTGAAGACGGAAAAACTTTAGAATCAAAACCAATTCACATTGGAGATATTCCAGTAATGGTAAAATCAAATGCTTGCATCTTACGAAGTTTTACGAATCAAAAACTAATTGATCATGGAGAAGATCCAGAGGATCCTGGTGGTTATTTTATCATTAATGGTTCAGAACGAGTGATAGTAGGATTAGAGGATTTATCATACAACAAAATTATTGTTGATACTGACAAAGTGGGAGGTAAGAAAATACACAAAGCAAAAGTTTATTCTTCAATTGTTGGATACCGTGCAAAATTAGAATTGATTTTAAAAGATGATGGATTAATTGTTGCAAAAATACCGGGTTCTCCAGTTGATATACCAGTAATTACATTGATTCGTGCTCTTGGATTAGAAACTAATGATGAAATTATTAATGCAGTATCTCTTGTTGATCAAATTCAGGCTGAACTGGAAAGTTCTTTTGAAAAAACTGAAGTTAACACATCAAAGGATGCTATTGTTTACATTAGTAAAAGAATAGCACCTGGAATGTTAGAGGAATTCCAAATCAAACGAGCAGAAACATTATTGGATTGGGGTTTACTTCCACACTTAGGTAAACATCCTGAAAACAGAAGAGAAAAGGCACAATTTTTGGGTGAAGCTGCTTGTAAATTACTTGAATTAAAACTGGGATGGATTGAAATTGATGATAAAGATCATTATGGCAACAAAGTCATCAAATTTGCAGGACAAATGTTAGCAGATTTGTTTAGAACTGCATTTAGAAATTTAGTTAGAGACATGAAATATCAACTTGAACGTTCGGGACAAAAAAGAGGCATTAATGCTGTCGCTGCTGCGGTTCGACCTGGTATCATCAGTGATAAACTAAACAATGCAATTGCTACAGGTAATTGGGGACGTGGAAGAGTTGGAATTACACAATTACTTGATAGAACCAATTATCTCTCTACAATTAGCCATCTACGACGAGTTCAGTCACCATTAAGCAGAACCCAACCAAACTTTGAAGCAAGGGATCTGCATTCCACACACTTTGGAAGGATTTGTCCTAGTGAAACACCAGAAGGTTCTAACTGTGGCCTAGTCAAGAATCTAGCACTATCTGCAATAATTTCTATTAGTGTGGATAGTTCAGATGTCAGACAAAAATTAGATGACCTTGGGGTAGAAGATTTCCTTGATGTGAGTAATTCTGTGAAAAAAACTGGTTCGAGGGTTTTCCTTGATGGGAAATTTATTGGTTATTTCCCAGATGGCGAGGAACTAGTTTCATCATTACGTGAACTACGTAGAAATAATAAAATTTTTTCACATGTTGGAATATCCTTGCATACTCCAGAAGAAGAGGGTGCCACAAAGAGATTATACATAAATTGTAATGCAGGACGAGTTTTGAGACCAGTTATTTTGATTAAAGATGGTAAATCATTACTAACAAACGATCTTATTGAAAAGACTTCAAAAAAGCTTGTTTCTTGGCTTGACCTAATTCGTATGGGTGTAATCGAGCTTATAGACGCAAATGAAGAAGAAAATTGTGATATCACATTTGATGAAAAAAATACAAAGAAATTTACTCATCTAGAAATATTCTCATCAGCGATATTAGGTGCAGGTGCTTCCATCATCCCATATCCTGAACATAACCAGTCTCCACGAAACACATACGAATCTGCTATGGCAAAACAAAGTCTTGGTTTTTCAACGCCAATGATGAATACTAGTACATATGTCAGACAGCACTTTATGCTATATCCACAAACACCAATTGTTTCCACAAAGGCGATGGATCTTCTTGGTTTAGAGAAAAGACCCGCGGGACAAAATTGTGTTGTTGCTGTGTTACCTTTTGATGGATATAATATTGAAGATGCTATTGTATTAAGCCAATCATCAGTAGATAGAGGGTTAGGAAGAACATTCTTTTATAGAATATATGAATCAGAGGCGAAACAATACCCTGGAGGAATGCGTGATAGTTTTCAAATTCCAAATCCAGATGAAAATATCAGAGGGTACAAAGGTGAAAAATCATATAGATTATTGGAAGAAGATGGAATAGTTGCAACTGAATCCACTGTAAAAGGCGGAGACATTCTCATCGGTAAAACAAGCCCACCTAGATTTATGGAAGATTATCGTGAGTTTGAATCTCAGGGACCTTATAGACGTGATACTTCTGTAGGAGTTAGACCAACTGAAAATGGAGTTGTAGATACTATTGTTATGACACAAGCAAATGAAGGAGGGAAAATGTTCAAAGTAAGAGTAAGGGATATGCGTATTCCTGAAATTGGAGACAAATTTGCTTCAAGACATGGTCAGAAAGGTGTTTTGGGTATTTTAGCAAAACAAGAAGATTTACCATATACTGCTGATGGAATTTCACCAGATGTTCTAATTAACCCTCATGCATTTCCATCACGAATGACGGTTGGTATGATGATGGAATCTATAACAGGGAAAGCTGCGGCTCTACGAGGATCAAAATTTGATGGTTCTGCCTTTGTAGGAGAAAAGATAGACCAAGTAAGAGACATCATGAAAGATGCCGGATTCAAATATTCTGGTAAGGAAATAATGTATGATGGTAGAACTGGTAAACCATTCCCTGTTGAAGTATTTATTGGAATTGTCTATTATCAAAAACTACATCACATGGTAGCAGATAAGATACATGCAAGAGCGCGTGGACAAGTACAAATGCTCACCAAACAACCGACTGAAGGTAGAGCACGTGGTGGTGGTTTACGATTCGGAGAAATGGAAAGGGATTGTATAATAGCTTATGGGGCATCTATGATTCTTAAAGATAGATTACTTGACGAATCTGATAAGGATGATATTTTTGTATGTGAACGATGCGGACTTGTTGCGTATCATGATATTAAACAAAGAAGGTATATTTGTAGAGTTTGTGGTGATAAAGGAAAAGTATCTTCTGTATCTGTTGCATATGCGTTCAAATTATTATTACAAGAAATGCAAAGTCTGAACATTGCGCCACGACTGATGATAAAGGAGAAAATATAATGTCTATTGAAACGATAAAATCTATTCAAGGAATTCGATTCTCTGTTTGGTCTCCAAGTGAAATTAGAAAATATTCAGTTGCTGAGATTACTGCTCCTGAAACTTATGATGAGGATGGAATGTCAGTACAAGGAGGTTTAATGGATGGACGGCTTGGAACCTTGGAGCCCGGACAAAAATGCTTGAGTTGTGGTAATACTTCTGCTAGATGTCCTGGACACTTTGGTCACATAGAGTTTGCCGAACCTATACTTCATATAGCATTCATTGACAGTATTCATAAATTATTATTAGCTACATGTAGAAGCTGTTCAAGATTAAAAATTCCTAGCGATGATCTTGAAAGACTTACAAATTTGAAAAAACAAAAGGCATCATATACTATAATCTCTCAGAAGCGTATCCCTGAACAAATTTTAGAAAAAGCAAAAAAACAAAAGGAATGCCCCCATTGTGGAAAAGGCCAATATGATTTAATTTTTACAAAACCTACAATTTTTATAGAAAAAACTGAATTAGGAGAAAACAGATTACTTCCAATTACAATAAGAGAACGATTTTCACAAATTACTAATGATGATCTTGACTTATTGGGTTATGATCATACTACTGCTAGACCAGAATGGTTTGTTTTGCAAGTATTACCTGTACCACCTGTTACAGTAAGACCTTCCATTATACTTGAAACCGGAATCAGATCAGAAGATGATTTGACACATAAACTGGTAGATATTATCAGAGTAAATCAACGACTTAAAGAAAGTAAAGAAGCTGGAACACCACCTTTGATTGTTCAAGATCTCGTTGATTTATTGCAATATCATTCTACAACTTATTTTGATAATGAAGTTTCAGGTATTCCACAGGCACATCATCGTTCTGGTAGACCACTTAAGACACTAACACAAAGATTGAAAGGTAAAGAGGGTAGATTTAGAGGTTCATTATCTGGAAAACGAGTTGATTTCTCAAGTAGAACCGTCATCTCTCCAGATCCAAATTTGGACTTGTCAGAGGTTGGCGTGCCAATACCTATTGCTATGAAACTTACAATTCCAGAGATTGTAACAGAATGGAATATTGAAAAACTGAAAAAACTAATTATTAATGGACCAAGTATATTTCCAGGCGTAAATTATGTTGTTAGACCTGATGGTGTAAAAATTAGACTTGATTTTGTAGAAGATAGATCAATCATCGCAGACAGTATCGAAGCAGGATATCTCATAGAAAGACATCTTCTAGATGGTGATATTGTATTGTTTAACAGACAACCATCACTTCACCAAATGTCCATTATGGCTCATCACGTTCGTGTGCTTCCTGGAAAAACTTTTCGATTACATCCTTCCGTTTGCCCACCATACAATGCTGATTTTGATGGTGATGAAATGAATCTTCATGTTCCACAAAGTGAGGAAGCTAGAGCTGAAGCTATACTATTAATGCGAGTACAAGAACAATTAATTTCACCAAGATTTGGTGGTCCTATAATTGGTGCTTTACGTGACTTTATCACTGGAGCATATCTTCTAACTAAAGATGATACAATTCTAACAAGCCAAGAATTTAGTAATTATGCGATGTTAGGTGGTTATAAAGGAAAGTTACCTGAACCTGCATCTAAAAATAAAACTGGAGTATTTTATACTGGCAAACAACTGTTTTCTATCTTTCTTCCTTCTGATTTTAATTATATTATGACTTCGAAATGGTCAAAAGGAACAAAAGGAACAAATCAAGATGTTGTAATTAAAAATGGTGAGCTAATTAGTGGTGTCATAGATAAATCGTCTATAGGTGCAGAAGAACCAGAAAGTGTTTTGCATAGAATTGCAAAAGATTATGGAAATGAAAAAGCCAAAGATTTCTTGAACTCGGTTCTTATCATTATCAAACAATTTATCACTGATTATGGATTTAGTTATGGTTATTCTGATTTGGAACTTTCCGATAAAGATAGGGAGGCAATTCTCAGTGATATTGAAGCAACTTATCAAAGTGTTTATGATATACTAGATGAAAAAAATAAAGGAAAACTTAGACCAATTAGAGGAATGACTATTTCTGAAACAGCTGAGGCTAAAATTACATTCGAGTTAGCAAAAGCCAGAGATCGCGCAGGTATTACTGCAAATTCAAACCTTGCAGATAATAATGCAGGAAAAATAATGGCTACTACTGGTGCAAGAGGTTCAGCATTGAATGTAGGTCAGATGGCTGGTGCATTAGGTCAACAATCAAGACGTGGAAAAAGACTACATACTGGATATGCTAATCGTACTTTACCACACTTCAAAACACATGATGAAAATCCTGACTCACATGGATTTGTCAAATCTAATTTCCGAGATGGTCTTTCGACCTTAGAATTTTTCTTCCATGCTATGGGTGGAAGAGAGGGTCTTGTTGATACTGCTGTAAGAACACAACAAAGTGGATATATGCAACGTAGACTGATCAATGCGCTAGAACATATCAAGTTAGAATATGATGGAACAGTAAGGGACCCACATAGACATATTATACAATTTTTGTATGGGGAAGACGGAATAGATGTTGCAAAAAGTGATCATGGTGAAGCCTTTAACATTAATAGATTAATAGAATCCCAAAGAATCATAGATTCTGGTAAAGATGCAACTAAGGAGGAAATTACATCATTAACAAAAAAATATTCCAAGACATTCAATCCTCGATTAACTTCCATAGTAAGTGATGGATTACTTAGTTCTAAACTAAGTAAAGCGGGAATAGAAAGTGTTTGTAAGAAGGGTTTAGAATTATATGATAACTGTAAAGCTGAGCCTGGTCAGGCAGTAGGCATTGTAACTGCACAATCAATTGGTGAGCCAGGAACACAAATGACATTAAGAACATTTCATACTGCAGGAATTGCTGAAAAGAACGTAACACTTGGTTTACCAAGAATCATTGAATTAGTAGATGCACGTAAAAAACCTGCTACTCCATCTATGGACATATATCTAGATAAAGATTCAAAAGTTTCTCAAGAAAAGGCAGTTGAAGTAGCTCGTGATATCAAAGAAACAAAAATATCTGATTTGCTTATAAGAACAGTAAGTGATCATGCAACTGAAATAAAACTTGAATTTGATATGAAGAAACTAGAAACTAGACATGTAACACTTGAGCAGGTCACAAGTCTATTAGAATCAAATAAAAAATTCAAACTTGAATTTACTAAAAATACTATAATTTTGAAACTAATTGAAGAATCAGATGCCATAACTGTTAATACAATAAAAAATAAAGTGTTAAAAAGTACTGTAAGAGGAGTAGCTGATATCGAACGTGTTACTCTCAAACATGATAATGGTGAGTGGATTATTCAGACAACTGGTTCAAATGTGGCAAAAATATTACATGTCAAAGGAATTGATAAAAATAATATTAGAACAAATAATGTGTTTGAAATTTCGGAAACCTTAGGTATAGAAGCAGCAAGAAATTCTCTAATAAACGAATTGAAATTTACCCTCGAAAATCAAGGCTTAGAAGTCGATACACGATATCTTATGTTAGTATCTGATCTTATGTGTCATAAAGGATATCTGCAACAGATTGGCCGTCATGGAATAGCAGGTTCAAAGGATAGTGTTCTTGCTAGGGCAGCTTTTGAGATTACTGTACCAACAATTGCGGGTGCTGCTAAATTTGGACAAGTGGAAGAATTAAAAGGAATTACTGAAAACGTTATTGTTGGAAGCCAAATACCTATTGGTAGTGGTACTGTGGACATCTATATGCAATCTGCAACTAAAACATAATTATTAATTTTTTAATTATAAAAAACAGAATATTATTTGGTATAAATCTATAAAGGGATAATAAAACAAATAAACAAAAGGTATAACGATGGCAAAACTTTTAGAAAAAACTCTCAAAGACGCAATAAAAGAAAATAATCATGTAATTGGAACAAAACAAGTAATGTCTTCTATAAAATCAAGCAAACTGGTTATAATATCGCAATCTATTCCTTCTTCTACTATCCAACAAATAGAAGATAATACAAAAAAGGAAAATATACCATTACTACATTTTGAAGGAACATCAATTATGCTAGGAAGACTTTGTGGGTTACAATTTAGAGTGTCAACAATTTCACTTAAATCGTTATCTAACACAAATATACAGGCAATTTTAAAAGAATCTGAAACAAAATGATTTTGCAAGAAAAAGATTATTATCTAAGTTTAAAAGAGATAGAAAAACAGCCAATCTAAAAGATAAACAATGACAAACTCGATAAAATTAACTACAGAACAAATGCGTTTCATCTCGCTTTTTCAAAATGTTACAAAATCTTCTGCACGTGATTGCTTAGATGATGAAAAGCAGGATAGATTAATTTTTGTTGTGAATGAGGGCAAAATGGGGCTTGCTATCGGCAAAGGTGGTTGTAATATAAAATCACTTCAAAATATTCTAAAACGAAACGTAGAATTAATTGAATATAATGAGGAACCAATAAAATTTTTGAAAAATATATTGAATGCAAAATTAATCAGTGAAATAAAATTAAACACAAAACCTGATGGTTCATTACACGCCGTAGTCTTTGTTGAGCCTGGGAAAAAAGGTATAGTGGTTGGACGTGAAGGACGTAATGCAGAAAAGGCTAGACTGCTAGCTAAAAGATATTTTAATATTTCAACTGTCATGATAAATAGTCAAGAAATGACACAACTTGAGGTGTAATATTTGGCTAAATCACCGCTTGGATTATTTGCTGGTCGTGTGCTAAAAGAAAAATCGAAACGTCAGCGTTGGTCTATATCTAGATACAAACGCAGAGAACTGGGTTTGGATAAAAAGGCAAATCCTTTGGGCGGTGCTCCACAAGCAAGAGCAATTGTTTTAGAAAAAGTTGGCGTAGAAGCAAAGCAGCCAAACTCCGCAGTTAGAAAATGTGTTCGTGTTCAATTAATTAAAAATGGTAAAACAGTTACTGCATTTTTGCCACGAGATGGTGCAATGAACTTCATTGATGAGCATGATGAGGTACATCTTGAAGGTATGGGTGCTACTCAGGGTGGTGCTATGGGTGATATTCCGGGTGTACGATACAAAGTTTTCAAAGTTAATGGAACATCATTAAAGCAATTAGTAACAGGAAAGAAAGAAAAACCGAGAAGATAAAAAAATGACTGAACAAAAAATGTTGCTTTTTAGAAGATGGGATTTATCGACAATTGAAATCAAAGATTCGGGTCTAAAAAATGCTATATGTCTTAAACCATCAATACTTCCAATAGATTTTGGACGATCTGCACTAAGACGATTCAACAAGGCTGATGTTAACATAGTTGAACGATTAGTAAACAAGTTAATGCATTTTGGCAAAAAATATTCAAAAAACACAGGTAGAATGGCTGGAAAAAAAGTTCATTCATTTAATGTTGTTAAGACTGCTTTTGAAATAATTCATCTAAAAACAGAAAAAAACCCAATTGAGGTTTTAGTTCGTGCAGTAGAAAATTCAGCACCAAATGAAGATACTACTAGAATTGTATACGGTGGAACAGTATACCATGTATCAGTTGATGTGGCACCAATCAGAAGAGTTGATCTGGCATTACGATTTATTGCAGATGGGGTCAAAGAAGCTACATTTTCTAACCCAAAACCAATTGAAGAATATTTAGCTGAGCATCTAATTCTTGCAGCAAACAACGATCCTACATCTCCATCTGTTAAGAAAAGAAACGAATTAGAACGTATTGCACAAGCATCTAGATAATTAAACCAATAGCCCGGCCCGGACTCGAACCGAGGTCAAAGGCTCCAGGGGCCCCTATGCTTGCCACTACACTACCGGGCTACAAGAACATTTGTAAGATATCAGAATATAATTATTTCATTCTAACTTCATTCATTGCAGTTGAATAATCGCATTCTGCTTTGACTCTCATATAAGGAATTAATCTATAATGAATCGAATACATGCCACTTTCTTTGAGGATTATTCCTTTTTGTAATAATGATACTAATCCGCGCGACATCTCTGAGATTTTTAAATTATCTTTATTGCATATTTCGTCACGTTTTTTTTGATATTGTTTAAGGCTGAATACTACATCATCAAGGTCTAAGATTAATGGCCATATGATTTTGTACCAGACAATCCTTCTATTTTGGGTAGATGTTGCGTATTTGCCTTTTTCTCTCAACATTAATAATATGATTTTGCACTATTATAATTCGTGTCCCAGAGTGAGATTGCAAAATCATTAGAACTTTTAGAAAAAGATTGGGATATAGATCCAATCTTAAAAGATTTTCATTTGGGAAAGCGTGATGATATATCTGAAAATTCCATAAAAGTGAAAGATGTTATATTTCATATTCCATTTCTAAGCAAAATTAAAAAATTCATACTTTGGAAATGTTATTGGCCAGATTGTTCAAATTGTTGTAGTAGGCAAGGTAGACTTCCTTTGACTTCTGATGATTTGATAACAATTGGAACCGGAATGAAATATCAAAAAACATCTGATTTCATAAAAAATGAAACGGTGATAGCTACTTGGCAGGAACCAAGTCCTGGAGGTGGCTTTACTACATTAACTGGTATTAATTTGAAGCGAAAGGAAGATGAAACAGAAGCGGATGATGGTACTCATATAAAATGTAGATTT
>Ga0207962_1000692_pt1 | contig 11342 bp, 10 predicted proteins | sample Knorr_S15_td_AAI_FD_185603 | JGI IMG/M metagenome (GOLD analysis project Ga0207962, IMG submission 185603) | Marine microbial communities from Southern Atlantic Ocean transect - Knorr_S15_td_AAIW_ad_750m_LV_A (SPAdes) (version 2) | ecosystem: Environmental > Aquatic > Marine > Oceanic | place... | reverse complement strand
AAGGGTTCGTAGGCGTCGTCGCTCATTGATTTCCCCTCCAGAATGTTGCTTGTGCTGTAGGAATGGCGGCCGTACCCGGAATCGAACCGGGATCTGAAGTTACGCAGACAACTATGCTCATTCCATTACACCATACGACCAGCGTGTCTCGGTCGGACGGGTCTGACCGAGCGGAGTCATCTTGTGATTCGGACATGGCGTTTGCTCGGGCGAAGACGATCCCACCTTGCTAGTACGTGCGAAATCACAATCTCACTTCCGGTATCGTGTTAAATAATGCTCGTCTTTTTTAACACTTTCGGTCTCTTGATCATCAATCAGGACTGGTCAAGCCGCCATTCCTGCAGTTTCAGGATTCCATCGAGTATCTCCTCGTTGGTGATGCTGCCGGAGCGCGACTCCATGGCCATCAGGACCATCTCGCTGATCTCCTCGTCGGCATCCTCTCCGAGTACGGCTTCGACGATCTCCTCGATGCCAGTGCCCTCGTTGTTGGCCTTGGACTCGGCGAACAGGCTCTCCAGCCTGGCCATCGCCTCGGACCTGTCGACCTCGCTCATGTCTGACCTCCCTCCTTGCGTTCCTCGGGACCCAGAGTCTGCGGGTCGTCGGCGTAGAGGACGGTCGGCTCCGAGGACCATGATGCCAGAGGGCCTTCCTCCTCGAGTGAGGATTCTGGGGATTCCGAGTGAGCCGTGTGCTTGTAGTGGTCGTGGCCGAGCACGACGGCCTCTAGGATGAGACCGACATAGCAGCCCAAGGTGTCGCGATCGGTGCTCGACCAGTATGCATCGAGAGGATGGCTGTGCAGCCAGAGTTGGAAAGGGATCTTGGCGTCTTCGGGCGGTGACATCTTGACTTGGCCCGAGGTTCCCACATCAACGAACAGTTTGCCATCGGCATCTATGAGGACGCTGATCTCGCGGCTCATGCTGTCGCCGAGCTCCCATATCGCACGCCACCACCTTCTCTTCGCCAGGCAGGCGACGTGCTCTCGTATCACCTCTGAGTCGTGGTCGTTGGTGTCGATGCAGGATGTGATCAGATTGGAGGGGTGGAGCTTCGGCTTGACGCTGCCCTGCGGCTCCAGTTCCTCCTCGGCTAGAGGCATTCGGCCCAGTGTGCCGAAGGTGATGTTGGCCGACTGCGGAAGCGGTGGCATGGCCAACGAGTGGCCCACCATCCACCGCAGGCTCTGCAGCACCCATTGGGCGCCGTGGGCGGCGGCGAGCAGGAAGCCGAACTCGATGTTGCCTGATTTGACAGCGCCATCGTGCTGACACGAACGGGCGGGCTGGTCCGGCGTCATACGAGTGACAAAGTCGCGGTCGACTGAAGAATCGAGGGCGATGAAGCCATCAGCCATGGTTCGAAGGTCGAGGAAGATGGTGTCGCTTGAGTGGACGACTCGTCGGGCGATGGGTGAGTCGACGGCGACGACGGTCAGATCGGCCGGGGTCATGTCGTCGGCCTCACGCACGTCCCACGGGCAAGCCACTACACGCAGGCACGCGCCCGTGAACGGGCGCATGCTTCGCTCGATGGCCGCCACCTTGTGCATGCCGACATCGTGGTAGTTGAACCTCTGATGGGCGAGGTTCTCCTCGGTGACTGTGTCAGAGTCATAAACTCTGATGGTGATGCCTCCTGTTGAATCCAGAAGTCCGCCTCGGTGGAGCGCTGGGACCAGGGCTGATACGAGATGCGAGCCGATGCCTCCAGCGCCTATGACTGCGATCTCGTAGTCGTTGTTGTCTGTGTAGTCGTTCTGTGTTTGTTCATTCATTTTGATTCCTCGTTTGAGTTGTTGCGGCACCGCCGCCGGGCTGTGTCAGCCGGGCGACGGCACCGGGGGGTAAGTCCGGGCCCTTGCGGGCGGGTTTGCTCATTGACCTCAGTAGAGACCGCCGACCAATCCAGGCACGATTCGCACGGTACCGACCGTCTCCCAGTCAGCTTCTGCAAGCTGCGGGGTGGTCATCATACCGCCTGCGCCCTGGGAAAATACCCAGGAATCGCCTCGCTCCTCCACAAGCGCCATTGTCTGGTCTTGCGTCAGCTCGAGTGCCTCGTGCCCAGTCGGTCCTGCTATCTCTACGGTCGTTGTGACTGTTTCCATATGCATTCCTCCTGTGTTGCTAGGCGTTCTAGTGCTGCCCTATTGGATGCCCGGGCGCGGGCAATGTAAGAAGAGAGTTCCTCAGGTGATATAAAGCGCTGGAGATGTCATCTTCAGGGGGACTAGCAGACTCGTGCTCGGCCATCAGTTCCCGCCAGCCCAAGTTGCGTACTCGCTTACGCTGCAACTCGAGTTCTTGCTGGGCTTGGCATCTGGCTAGTCTCTGCTTGATCACGAGGTCTCTGTGCTCCTTCTCGATTCGCCTTTGCTCCTGATAGGCTAGGCTTCTCTCGCGCTTCTTGCGTTCGTAGAGTTCGGGGTCGCGCAAGTACAGGATGCCATCGACGACTGTATAGGGGGGATTGGGGAAGCCCGTTTCGGCCCACATCACGAATGACACACAGTCATCTATCGATGGAACGGGAATACCCTTGGCAACGACGCAGACGTACCTCTTCTCCCTCGTCAAGGTGTTTTGAGCCCAAAGTACGAGTTGGCGAGGAACTCGTCCGGGCTTGATGCTATTCTTCAATCCGAGTTCGATGGTCTCCGCTACGTCGAGGACGAACTCGATGTCGTCCTCGTAGCGAGCCGTCACCTGACCTTGGGCAGGGCCAAGGCGGCAAACAGTCGCGTTGATCATGACATCCGTGAGGAGCGTCAGCCCCTTGCACTCCGGCTGTGGCATCTCACCGAGGAGCTTCTCGGGGATCAGGGCTCGGTCGATTCGCTTCCACTCGTCTCTAAGTTCAGTGTCTCTCGGTTGTTTTATCATAGTTCTCACTTACCTTGCAAGTTCGCGGAAACGAACCGCGCCTGACTCAGGCGACCCGTACATACACGCGTGCGTTACATGTCGTGCGTTACATGCGTGCGTTACACGCGTGCGTTACTCGCGCGCGGGACTTGCCAGCGTGGACGGCTCCTCCACAGATTCTTCGAGGGTCACCAGAACGGCGCCTGTTGACATCAGCGGGACGCCGAGCACATCTCTCTTCCATTCCTCATACTGAGTTTTCATATCCTCGATGTCTGCCGCCGGTTCTATTCCCTTCATTCGAAGAGTCGCTTCGAGGAATGTCCTAGACTCGTATGCGCCTCGCGCCGTGTCGTAGGCGATCTGCTTCTCCCGGAAGGTGGGCGTGTTGGCCTCGATCTCGGCCAGCACCTGCTGATGCTTTGCCGACACTCGCTCAACAGATTCATGATAGGTTTCGATTTCAGCCTTCCTTTGAGCGGGGGCTGGTCTATTGTCCATCAGATAGCGATGCCTGGATATCCTGCCCACCCTGCTCCTGTATTGTTTGGGAGTCTCGAGTGGCCTCACTGCGATTTTCTTCCGGTATTCCTCGATGCGGCGTTTCCTAGACTCTGACTTATCGTCGTCTATCAGACCACCGCCATGTCATCTTCGACCTGCAGATCCTCGTAGTAGGCCATCATCCACGCACGGTGCTCGGCCATGCGCACATAGCGGAGATCGATTTCCATCCTCGGGTCGCCCGGTCTGGTTCCCGAATCCTCGTCGTCCATCAGCGCCGCCCCCTCTGGAAATCGAACCAACCTACGTCGAAACCGAATGTGTGTTTGACATCGCCAAACCACTCGGCGGCGCACTGCCGGAAATCTTCTTCTGGGTGTTCCCTGGGGTCGCCGTCGAAATAGGCGCGTGCCGCGGTAGTATCGTAGCCTGCCTGTCTCGCCGTGTGCTCAAGCCACTGCAGATACTCGGAGCTGATGATATCGTCAAAGGGCCCCGATGAAACGCTCTTCTTCTGCTTCTTCTGCCTGGGTTGCCGATTCATATCGAAGATGTCCTTAGGTCTCGGCTTCGGTCTGCCGCGCCTGGTCTTCTTGCTGTTCTTTCGTTCCTTGTTACCGTCTCGGCGGTGAGGACCCGGAGAGGGCCCGTTGCCAGAGCTCGGATTATTTTTCTTCATTTCACATACCCCGTGCTGATGCACAAGGCGTCATTCATGACGGTGTTCGCAAACACTCTGGTGGGGTGGTTGCGGCTGACCGTAAGCATGCTCTTACTGTTTCCTGGGCTGTTCATTATTTTGTGTTTTGACATAGTTTGCCTACAATACTGGCAAGTTTCGTCACGAAAGGATCACTCGTCACCGCCGTCATTGAAGTCTACTCCATCCCAGTCGTTGGGCAGAAGCGCTAGCGCTAATCCTCCGGTCGCTACTGCAGCTGCAGCCCAAATTATACCCCTAAGTAGACCCATTCAATCCTCTCCCAAGAGGCCAATCGGCCACATTATGGTGATAAATGCCATTCCTGCTGTCCATCTTGCTATGTTTCCTAATTTACTCATTTTTCCACTATTCCCGATGGCGGCTCGGTGCTGCCATCCACACTGGCAAGTTTGCCTCAGTCAGTTAATCATGTACTCTGATTTCATGAGTTCGTCTGGATCCAAATCGCCGGTATCGACAGGCGTGGACTGACCCGGGGCCATCTCCTCAAGCCAAGTGTTGATGTCCCTCTGAAGGTACATTTCGTGGAAGGTTTCCCTCACCACCCTAACCATCTCGTCCACGCGCGAGGGGTGCGTTCCGAAGGCGTCGTGGACGGCCCAGAAGTCGAGTCGTCCATCGGGTTCGGACATTCGCCTGATTACCGACCTGATGTGGTACGCGTCGAGCGAGTGCACGAAGTTGGGTGATATCGAGCTCTTGACTTTGGGTGGGTCGATTCTCTCGTTCTCGTCATCGCTGTAACGAGTGACGGAGTAATCTCGCCATGCGAGGACTCTCCTGACTTCGTCAAGTCCTGGGTTCTCGTGTTTGGGGTCTATCTCCGCCAGCTCCCTTTCCACTCGCGTCGAGTCCCAACGGGGCATCTTCACGCCCGTTTTGTCGTTCAGTATCTTCATTTCATCCCTGAGTGTTTCTGTTTTTTTGGTGCCCAGGACCTCTTCCATCCTGTCTAGGATGCTGAACTTGCGGTTGGGATCGTACCATGATGGCCGGAGTTTGCTGTAGGTACTACCTGGGTGGGTCGGACTGTTCTTCTTCGACTTGCCCCCATCCATATGCTTGATGTAGTAATTCCTCACTTCGAAGCCGTCTGGAAGGCTCCACCTAATGATCGATTCATGGAGCTTGCCGGTTTGATCAACCAGATATTGAAGGGATCTGTTGATCTCATCATAGGCGTCGTCGGTGACCTCGTCGATCGCTCCCAGGTATGCCCTCTCGATTGGCTTGACCATTTTCCCCTGGAGGATTACATCGTCATCGATCCGGAGGGTCACGGGATCTTTTCCTTCCTGCATTATGGCCTTGTAGAGCGGTGACTCAGAGTGCCATGCCGCCTCCCAGCTCCATTCTCGGATCAGGTCTCGGTAACTCTCGGCTTCCGCCTTGGTCCCCCCTTCCCTCTTCACCAGGTTCACGAACCAAGACCACTCCCAATAGCCTGGGTAGTATGGAGGTTCCAAGGACTCGTACTTCGTGAACGCCTGTACTATTTTGTCGGGAATGGCCTCTCTCTGCGCACGTTCTTCCTCGAGCCTCTCCTCACTCTTAGGGTGTTGCTGCCAATCTGGATTGCCCGTACCCCTCTTTCCCTCGAAGCACTTCTTGAAGTTGTGTGAGCCGTAGACCTTGAGGATAGTCGGTTGCTTGGCCAGCTCCCTGCAGGGCAGTCTTTCCATCAGTTTGAATCGGATTTCGTCGCTGAAGTTCTCCTGCAGGAAATTGCGCAGCTGGCTCGCGCCTCGGTCCGCTTGGCCGTAGCCCGCAAGCATTGTTTCCCCGACTAGATCGGAGACATCGGAGTACAGATCCATGATTCCGGTCGAAGGTATGATGTTGACTCTGCGGGCCAGATTCCGGTTCCTCAGTAGCGCCGCCACGTGCTGGTAACCGCTACAGGTCGCGTCGAGGTGCACTGGCTGCCCGGAGTGGACCTCGTTCCAACTGCCCTTGGAATCATACTCAGTCCAAACCCTATCTAGCTCGATAACTAAGGCTAGTCTCTGGAAGGCCTCGCTCTTGCCACCGCTGAACTTGTCAAGCCCGAGTACAGCGATGCTTTCTTTCGGATCCTTAGCTATCCTTCTGAGTTCCTTGAGGTTGGCTGTGACCCACGAATCCCTGTCCTCGAACGGCAGCCTCTTCTGCGGGGCTTTCCAGTTGTCACTCTGCACCCCCTGGAAGAGGTTGTGGACATGGACATGGAGCCAGAAGATGCCCCTCTCTCCAAGGGGCTTCCACTCCTTGAAGCGGATCAAGGCTCTGTCGAGATCGTCCCCTTGGGGGCTCAGGTCCCTGCATCGAGGGTAAACCCTGCCTCTGAAGTCGAAGGCCCATGAGTGCCAGAAGACGTTGGCATTGTGCTCAATTATCCTCTTGGCCCAATCGATGGTCGTCTTCCTCTCCCCGTTCTTCCTAGCGGCGTCATCAGGGTTGGAGTCGTCATCGGGGCGGAAGAAGGCGGCTTCGAAATCCGTCTTCGGCCTCAACTTGAGTATCCTGTCGCTTTTCCCCCTGATTCCCTCTTCCAGAGGCGTCCTCCCCTCGTCCGTCTCAACAGTGAACAGGGCTTCGACCAAATCTAGGTTGATCTCCCACTGCGTGGCCTCTAGGGCATTCAGGGCGAGTGTCGATTCGGGGCTAGGTGCACATCTCGGAGTTCCGCGTTCTTCGTAATCGGAGTGGTTGGAGATCGTCTCGGAATCGAAGAGTAGTCCACCCTCCCAACCAGATTCGGAGCGGGAATGCAACATGGGATGGCAGTACATCCAGCGGTCTCGCTCGATGCTCAGCCACCTGTATATCGGGTGGAGATCATTGTTCTGGTAGTCCGAGTAACGAGATTGACCTATCCACTCATCCTTGAGCATCGGAGAGAAAATGAGCATATGTGGATACGATTTTCTCCTGTCCCTGGGTTTCGCCTCGTCCTTGTCGGAGTGGAAAAGAGCAATCCAATCGTCCCAATCCATTAATCGCCTCTCCAAGATTCCTTTCTCAATCATCAGATTCAGGATGTTGTAGGCGAGCTTCTTTGAATTGTGTAGGGTTAACCTGTCGGGAGGCCAGTCACCAGCCCCCTTGATCCCCTGCCTGTTCCCGAACCCGTTGGAAACGAGGTTCTCGAACGCCCTCTCTTCCTTTTCCGTAAGAGAGAGGTATTCGTAGTTCTGAGGAGGAACGATCTTGCCGTGCAGCCTTCGTGCCTCTTCTATCAGTACATTAATTCGAGAAGCAATCTTCTTGGAAGCGTCTTCTAGGAAGGTTATTCCGGGCAGTGCGATTTCCAAGAAATCATCTTTTCTCAAGATGTCGTACTTGCTTCCTCTCTTTGGTGGGCGTGTGTTCGACTTCGAGATCAGCGACTTCACGACCACTTGGCAGATCTTCCATGTTGCATCGCCATACCACTCCTCGTTTTCGTAAGACTCCTCGTACAACCATGACTCCTCGATTTCCTTTCTCTCGATGATCTTGTCAATTAGGTTCAGCTGCTCTACTTCCAAGATATTACCATGCACAATCAGTTTCTCTTTCAGCAATTCGTAGACTCTCTCAGTCAGTTCGTCCCACTTGTCCAAGGCCTTTGACCTCTCTAGGCTGGGACTCTCGCCGGCTAGGAACTTCGGGGATGCGCCCCCCCTAGCCACCCTCTCAACCATCGACTGCAACCAGACCTTGAACTCGTGGTGTCCTAGTGAGAGCATGCTGCCGCCAAGTTGCATTGCGTCGTAGAATTTCGATCCTGCTGCGATGGAGGTGGGGCTTGACTTTGCCTCTTCCAACAGGCGGGAAAGGCGGTCACCCTCCTCCCTGAGCAATATCCTAGGAGGGGTTTCAGCGGGCGAGTATCTGACTTCGTGCAGTGGGAATCTACTGCTGCGGATCACGGGCTGATCTTCTAGCCAATTATAGGGATGCTGCGGCAGGTCTTCAGGAACATGGACTCTTTCTCCTTCTTCGTAATTCCTCGAGAAATATGTCCCGATGAGTTCTAACTCTTCTTCGGAGAGGGGCACATTCTCACTGATGGCGTCGATTCGGAAATATCTACCCCTAAAATATGCAATAATGGTTGTGAAATGCAATTAGTAAACACCAAAAGTAGAGTTGCCTACAAAACATCGGAGTCGTTTACTCTCGCATCACCCAGAGGCAGAGACATGAGGCAGGTCAGATTGACCGCGGAACTGAGCGAAGGGTGCGGTGCCATCCTGAATGAGATGGCTGTCCAAGACAGGCTGTTCTGCGGGATGAAGTCGATCCACTATGACCGCGGCAAGGTGCAATACTACCTATGCGAGGACTGCTATATTCAGTCTCAGTTTCCAGAAGGGATTCAGACCAAGAGAGGCTGAAAACCGCCGTTTTAGACATGCGGCTCTTTTTTGTGGGCCCCTATGGTCGCAATTAGCATGGGTAGCGGTGCTTCGGGAGGCGGGATTCCCCTGCGCATCATCACGGGCACCTCCGTATGTGATGGTCACGATGCTGCTATTGGAATCATGAGGCGTGTCATGCAGGCAGAGGGGGCAGAGGTAATCCACCTAGGACATAATCGCGGTTCTGAAGAGTTCGCTATGGCAGCTATTCAGGAGGATGCTCACGCTATCGCAATCACATCTTACCAAGGCGGGGCAGTCGGTCAGTTCCAACACGTAAGGGACGTTCTCGACGAGCACGGATACCATGATGTCTCAATCGTAGCTGGAGGTGGAGGAACCATATTGCCCGAAGAGGTTCGTGATCTCCGTGAACGAGGAATAGCACGTGTCTACACTCCCGACGATGGCCGAGAGATGGGGCTAGTGGGGATGGTAAAGGACGCCATGGAGCATGCCTACAAAATAGACCTGATGGACAAGTCGCGTTTCCACTTTGACGGACCGGTGACTGCTGCGGACCACGGGTCCGTGGGCCGTCTCCTTACACTGGCCGAGAATGGGGATGAATCTGCTCTGACAACCGCACTCTCTAATGCTCGCTCGAGGAACGAGGGCGAAGAGTGCCCAGTAGTTGGAATCACAGGGACTGGTGGGGCCGGAAAGAGCTCGCTCATCGATGAGATCATGCTCCGAATCCAGAGGGACAACCCCGGGACCAAGGTGGCCCTTCTGGCAACAGACCCAACCAGGGAGAAGACCGGAGGGGCGCTGCTTGGAGACCGTATTCGAATGAATTCGTTGACCGATCCTAATCTATACATGCGCTCCTTCGCATCCCGCTCAAGCGGCAGTGAGATCGCAGAGTGCGTGGAGCGCGCCATAGGAGTCTGCAAGGCGGTAGGTTTCGACCTAGTCATCGTTGAAACTTCGGGTATCGGACAGAGGGATTCTGGCGTCGCGTCCGTGAGCGACATCAGCGTCTATGTTACTACAAAGGAATACGGCGCGCCATCTCAACTCGAGAAGCTAGCTGCACTCGATGTAGCAGACATCGTTTGCCTCAACAAGGCTGATCGTCCAGGTGCCGCCGATGCGCTAAGGGACATCCGCAAGCAGTACCAACGCAACCACGAGCTGTTCGATTCTCCGCCCGATTCCATGCCAGTATATCCCACGATAGCTAGCCAGTTCGCAGACGCGGGAGTGGACAACCTCTGGGCAGGCCTCGCTGCGATGCTCAACGAGCGTCACGGCACCACCTTCGCCTCAGCAGAGGCCGAGATGGGCTCGGACGGATTGCCCAAGAGGGACGTCCTGATACCGCCTGAGAGGATCAACTACCTAGCTCAGGTAACAGCATCTGTAAGGGACTACCATTCGAGGAGCGAGGAGGTTGCTGGCAAGGTCAGGCTGGTGCAGCAACTGGAGGCTGCTGCTGGCCAAATGCGAGAGTCCGGGAACGAGGATGCTGCAGGAGACCTGGATTCCGAGGCTGCCAAAATCAGAGAAGAGGTGCCGGACGAGGCGTGGCAGGCCCTCAAGAGGTTCGATGAGATTGCTGCGGCCTACAACTCAGGCGAGACCAGTTATCAGACAGGGAGTAAAGAGATCTCCGTCAAGACCACGAACCCGACCATTGAGGGCATCGAGGTCCCGAAGGTCTCACTCCCAGATACTCAAGACTGGGGAGATCGACTAGAATGGATACGCAGTGAAAACGTTCCAGGTTCGTTCCCGTATACGGGGGGGGTGTTTCCGTTCAAGCGCACCGACGAGATGCCGATGAGGATGTTCGCTGGAGAAGGCTCTTCGTCCACAACAAACCAAAGATTCCACTATCTGACCAAGGACCTGCCTTTCAAGCGGCTCTCGACTGCGTTCGACAGCATCACGCTTTACGGGCTCGACGCCACCGACGAACGCCTAGATTTGTGGGCCAAGTGCTGTGAGAGTGGTGTATCGATCAGCAACATTGACGAGATGGAGCGACTCTTCGAGGGCTTCGACCTGTGCTCCCCGAATACCTCAGTGAGTCTCACGATCAACGGAAACTACTGGGGCATCCTAGCGATGTTCCTGCAGACCGCGATCAGGCAGCAGAACAGACTCTTCATCGAACAGAATGGCAAGGAGCCGAACGAGAAAGAGTTGGCCGAGATCAAGGCTAGGGCTCTGAGTTCCGTACGAGGTACTGTTCAGGCTGACCAGCTCAAGGAACAGATGGCTCAGTCCACATTAATCATCAATCTGAACAACAGCCTGCGGATGATGTCTGATGTGGCGGAATACTTCGTCGAGAATGATATCAGGCGCTTCAACACGGTGAGCATTTCCGGTTACCACATCGACGAGGCTGGCAGCAACGCCATCACCCAAGCAGCGCTAACCCTCTCCAACGGCCTAACCTACCTTGAGATATTCAAGGAGAGGGGTCTTGACCCAGATGAGTTCCTAGTCAACTTCTCGTGGTTCTTCTCCAACGGCATGAGTCCGTCCTATGCAGTCATCGGAAGGGTATGCCGCAGGATCTGGGCCATCGCTATGCGTGATGTGTACGGATTGGAAGCGGACTCGAAATCGAGTCTCCTGCGCTATCACATCCAGGGGAGCGGTAGATCCCTGCACGCGCAGGACATCACCTACAACGACTACAGGAGCCTGTTGCAGGCCATGTACGCGCTCGCTGACAATGCTAACTCGCTCCACACTAACAGTCGCGATGAAGCGTACGGTACGCCAACAGAGGATACTGTCAGGGACGCGCAGGCGATGCAGATGATCCTCAACCTCGAGTACGGGCTTCTGGCCTCTGAGAACCCCTGGCAGGGCAGCTTCTTCATCGAGCAGCTG
>Ga0207962_1000689_pt1 | contig 11365 bp, 13 predicted proteins | sample Knorr_S15_td_AAI_FD_185603 | JGI IMG/M metagenome (GOLD analysis project Ga0207962, IMG submission 185603) | Marine microbial communities from Southern Atlantic Ocean transect - Knorr_S15_td_AAIW_ad_750m_LV_A (SPAdes) (version 2) | ecosystem: Environmental > Aquatic > Marine > Oceanic | place... | reverse complement strand
AATTTCTTTACTTGCAGCTGCAACGAAAGATAATCGCGTTTCATAGCTAATGTCTGAATCGAGTGGTTCCAAGTTTTCATCTAACAGCAAGCCTCCTGCCTCTTTTATCAAAAGATATCCTGCTGCGATATCCTGAATTCTAATCTTTTTTCTAAAATCAATGAAAACATCAATCAGTCCCTGAGCAAAGAAAGCCATCTCCAGGGCATTTGCCCCTAAATGCCTCACATGATGGTTCCTTTCAAAAATGGGAGTAAGCTTCTGAATTAATTCAGGCGGTGAGGCTGAAATATTAATTCCAACAACCTTGTATACCGGCTTTTTCTTGTGGACAGAAATTGATTTGCCGTTTAGAAAAGCCCCTTTTCCTTTTGACGCCAAGTAAACATCTCCATTTGAAAGGTTGGTAACTACAGCATCCGTAACAGAGCTTAGTTTTTCATCTGTAGCAAATGCAAGCGAACAGCAAAAAAATGGTAATCCTCGTACAGCATTTGTTGTTCCATCAATTGCATCCATTATCACAAAACCCTTAGGGTTTGTTGACAGTTCGACTCTGCCGCATTCTTCGCCAAGCACTACACAGTCAAAATTTATTTCCTTTAGATAATCAATAACCGTCTTTTCCGCAATCATGTCAATATTTCTTGAAATATCTCCTCCTGCACCCCTTCCAAAATCACCGGCTATGGCCTCCTTGGTTCCTGCCAGATCCTTGACATTTTCATATACAAGTTTCGAGACAGTGCTAAGAATCTCAATTGTCTCCATAAATGCTTTCAAATGAAACGTAATTTAAGTGAAAATTTTTTGAAGGCATAAATATCAATTTAGAAATGTCGTTGTATGAGTGGGAAAGACGAATCTGTTACTAGCAAAAATTCTCTAATGGGAACAAAGTCTGGAAAGAAAATTATGAAACAAGCCTTATTCAAGTCTAAAGGATACAGGCAGTTTAACCAATACAAAGAGGAGTATGAAACAAACTTTCCAGAATTTGCTAAGCGATTCACAAATGATATGTTACGGCAAATTAAAGATGATTCTTCACCTAACACCACACAGCAGAAATTTGGAGAGGAAGTTGGCTCGACTGAAATCATTTTAGACTCGTCACAAATTGATCCAATAAAATCAAAACTGGAAAGTTTTGATGTGCTAAATGATAGAGTTCTAAGGATTCTGAACTCTAATTTTGTAAAAATGACTTTCCCCGTGTTCAATGCGTTATTTGATGCGTCAACAGAGTATTTTCAGGATAAAAAAGATCCAAAACTAAGAGAAGATGTTGTTGATGGGCATATTATTGCAATTGACCTAAGTGAACCAATGGACAGAATTGTTGACAAGGATGAAGACTTGGACTATCTTGATGATTACAAGCTGATGAACCCATACATCCTAAAATTAGCTCGTGACAAAATTGCAAAAGGCGGGGAGGAGGTCTTAAAACAATTTGAGGTTGGATTCAAAGATGCTAGAGATGGGCAATACCTTGATACTAAGTTAAAACAAAATCCCACTTCAATTACAGAAAAAGAACTTGATGAAAGCTACAAAAAATATCGATCTGTGATGGGCACGGCAGGTAGTAATATGGCACTTTCAAGGAAACCACTTGGTGAAATATTTCAAATTGGAATGGGTAAGGCATCAGAATCGGTTGGATGTGGAAATGAAATTGAAGACTCCATTCGAGACAAGGCTATAAAAATTCCATCATGGCCTCTGTATTACAGTTTATTGGAAAATGATGTTAGAAAGGGCTTTGATCTTACCATGAAGAAAAGTGAGGCTTATCTAAGCGGTGCAAGAAAGACTCTTGACAGTCTTCCTGAAAACTTCTCTCATAGAAACTTTTTAGAATTTTTATTCTTAACAGTGGAACATTACAACGAGTTTTGGTTCAAGAAACTACAGAAGGCAAATATCTGGTCAGAGCTTGCGGCTAATCTGCCAAAGTGATTTTAAATGATGTGGTCAGAAAAATACCGTCCAAAAAATATTCTTGATTTAGTTGGCAATGAAGAGGCTCGAAAATCATTAGTGGAATGGTTTACAAAATGGAAAAAGGGTACAAAGCCAATTCTCTTAATTGGTCCTCCTGGTATTGGAAAAACAACGTTAGCTAATCTTGCTGCAAAGCAGTTTAACTATGACCTGATTAGTCTTAATGCAAGTGATGTAAGAAACAGACAAAACATTCAAGAAATTTTAAGCCCGGTTTTGGGAAATCAAACTGTTTTTGGAACTCCAATGATTTTCATAGATGAGGTAGACGGCGTACATGGAAGAGCAGATTATGGTGGTACTGAAGCTATAATCAAGATTTTGAAGGAAGCTACAGTGCCAATAGTTCTTGCCGCAAATTCTGATTTGTCAAACAAGATGAAGAGTATTAAAAAAAATGTGCAAACAATTAGATTTAGACCATTACCTCCAAGGCTACTGCAGTTTTACCTGAATAAAATATTACAATCAGAGGATGCAAAAATTAGTCCAGATTCTTTGATGAAACTAATCAAGGAATCAGGAGGTGATATACGTTCTATGATTAATTTTGCTCAAGCTTTAGTTACTGGATTTAACCCTCCAACTGAAAAATCCTTCGAGATTTTGGACGTTGAAGAAGGTGTTAATGCGTTTTACAAATCAAACTCAGTTGATGAAGCAAGATCCATCTTGTATTCGCTTAGAATAGATCCTAGGGAGAAGATCAATGCGTTTTATTCAAGTGTCATAACAAGCAACATCTCTGCTGATGACATGCAAAAATTTTTGCAGATAATTTCTACTGCTGACATGCTATATGGAAAAATTATGAAAACACAGCAATGGCGACTCTTACGTTATCTTGATGCGATACTTTTAGGATTGTACAAAAAAAATCTTCCAATTCGCTATTCAAAATATAATCTTTCGTGGCCAATCCTGAATAGAATAAGATGGGACGGTGCAAAAATCAAATCTTTGGTTGGTTTATTGGCAAAAGATATGCATGTTTCAAAAAGCACTTTCTCCTCTATTTATTTTCGATTTCTGTTATTGTGCATAAAAAATAAAAAAATAGATTTAGAGCTGGATGAATCATTAGAGGAAATTGTTCAAAAGGAGATTGATTTGATAAAATGAGCTGGATAAAAATCACCATGAAATTTGATGGTACATGTCTTGTATGTAATCAAAAAGTCAAAGCGAAGGACATTGGATTGTGGTCTAAGGGTATTGGTGTTAAACACGAAAAATGCGCTGAAAAAAACGAAGAGCTGAGATGTATCATGTGTGGTGGTTCAGCAGGATGTATTAGCTGCGAATTTATTAAAGAATGTGATCTGCAGGCTGTTTCACAACTATGCATCTGCAAAAAATGTGAGCAGGAACAGAATTCGTTTGATTCATACAAAAACTCGGTTATGAAAAAATTTCCTCTGCTAAATCTTAAAATTTAAGCATTTTAGATAAATTTCATGTCTGAAGATGAAAAAGCAAACCAAACAACACTTTCAGAAGCTCAAGCGGAAGCAGCTGTAGCACAAGCGGAATTTGAAGCAGCTAAAGCAGAAGCAGAAGACGCTAAACCTGAGGGTGGTACATTAGGACAGACAACAATTTCAGATGCAGTGGCGGCATCAGAGGCAGTAGCCAAAGCGGAAGCGTCATATCAAGCGGCAAAGGAAAAATTAATTGCCACAAGAGCAGCGTCAGAGGCAACGTGGAAAGCAGATTATGAAGCAGCCAAAGCACAAGTAGGAGAAATAGATCAAGCAGGCCAATTGTTTACTAACAAACGCAAACAAGAGCGAATATTCAGACGAGAAATGGGAGAACCAGAATTTTTCTTAATGTACGGTGGTCCAGTAAAACCTATACTTACTGGGGATGAGATAGAAGAGCTTTCAAGGCAAGTGCAGATCCCGAAGGATCAAACCCCAAAATACAATCCGGAGCATATCCTTAGTCCTGAATTCAGTGGAGGTACAAATTACGAATCTGGAATACAAGATTTGATAGATGAGACTAAACAGAAACTGGATCAACTTTTAAATGATCCTGAAGCTAATCCGCAAGAAATTGAACTTGTAAAACTTGCACTTAAGAAATTAGATTATTTATTTGAAAATTATAACTTAGGAATGAATGTGTTTAGAACTGCAAAAGGTGGCAGGGAAAAACTTCGAGAATGAATGGTGAACAGAGTGAGTAAAAATAATTTTCAAATCATGAATGCAAGAGTCACTTTTAGAAATATGCCACTTTATAAGTTAGCAAATTTTTCATTCAAAGACATACCTGCTGCATGTAAATCTTTTAATGAAAATGCTGGCGCTTCGGAATGCATAATAGTTCAAACTTCTAGTCGAATTGAAGTTTTTACTGTTGGTAATGTGTATACGGGAGAAATACCTGATGCGAGAAGAGCTGAAGGAAAAAAACTTGATGTAAGTAAAATCCTAAAAACTTGGTCATCACTTGTGGAACTAGACCAATTTGATCTTGACCACTGGGATCAAACTCTTGAGATTTACAAGAACGCTGATGCTTATGATCGCCTGATAAAACTAGCAACCGGCTTGGAATCATTAGTTGTGGGAAAGGAAGAAATCCTTGAGGAGCTAAAAAAGGCAATTTCAAGTGCAAAAGAAGCCAAAACATTCGGTAAGGTATTGGATAAACTGTTTGATACTTGTATACGAATTGCCACTAGTGTTAGAGATTCTAGCGGAATTGATAAAGGAATAGAATCAGTTGGTGACAAGACCGTCAAACTTGCTGAAGAAAGCATGGGTAATGTCGGATCAAAACATGTCCTGCTTATAGGCACGGGCGAAATAGCTGGTTTAGTTGCAAAGTCCCTTAATAAAAAAGGCTATGCGTTTGATGTCACAAGCAAGACCATCGAACGGGCCACAGGTTTTTCTAAAATATTGGGTGGAAATCCAATAGAATTTGGAGGTGTTTTACCGGGATTGGATAAATTTGACATAATTTTTGTTGCAACTACTGCAGATGCTTTCCTAATTACTTTTGACAAAATAAACAAAGTCATGAAAAAGAAAAAGAAAGGTACTCTGATGATGGATTTATCAGAACCTAGAACAGTTGACGAAAAAGTTGCAACTATTCCTGGAATAAAATTAGTGAATCCAGCACAAATTGCTGAGATGATAGAATCTAGTACTAAAGCTAGAAAAAGTGCAATTTCTGCTGCAGAAGAAATGATAAAAGAAGAACTTCCGATTATAGTGGCAACTATGAATCAACTTGGCTCAGAACCACTAGTTAAAGCATAATCAGAAATCCTAAAAGAGCTAAGCATATTTTGGTTATTCATTGGGCCGGTCGTCTAGACTGGTAGGATACGCCCTTGGCATGGGTGAGATCGAGGGTTCAAATCCCTCCCGGTCCATTAATATTTTTTGAAAATTTTCTGATCAAGTATATTAATTCATCATCTGCATCTTTAGTTAATTCCTTAACCTCACTAGAAAAAATCTCGCCATTAATCTTGAAAAATGCCTCGAGTGCACTTTTTCTAACCTCTAATACTTCATCCGTAAAACAATTTCTTATTTTCGTAGATGATTGGCTTGAATGAAGATGTCCTAATGCGCCTAAAGCACAAGATCTAACCATACTACTATGGTCTTTTGTTAACAATTCTAAAGCAGATATTGCATTAGAGTCGCTTCTGTTTGCCAAAACAAGAGCTAAAAATCCTTTATCGTTATAACTTTCCGAGTTTAGACCACGTATAAGAAATTCAGAGATGTCATTTTTGTTAAGAAAAAGAGAACTAAATGCCTCTCCCCTTACTCTGATCTCTGGGTCATTTAGCATTGAAATCATTTTTCTAATGATTTCTGGATTATTTGATTGGCTTAATGATTCTAAAACCCTGATTTTATCTTCTTTAGAACCAGAATCTAAAATTTGAAATTTTTTTGCAAGTTCATTCATAAACACTGTATACAAGATTGATATGTAAGAATTTCAATGAAAAGGATTTTTTAGTGAATTTTTTTTCTTAGGTTTAAATTATAGCAAAAACTATGGGGTTCATGACAACCGACATTACAGAAAATACAGAAAATACAGAAAATACTGAAACATCCAATACGGCACAGACTGAAGCATCCAATACGGCACAGACTGAAGCATCCAATACGGCACAGACTGAAGCATCCAATACGGCACAGACTGAAGCATCCAATACGGCACAGACTCAATCATCTGGTCCCAGAGATACAGTCTTCATTGGTAAAAAACCATTGATGGCATATGTTACAACTACAATAATTCAGTTGGCTAACCTACCTTCCGTAAGTATCAAGGCTCGTGGAATGAGTATTGGTCGTGCTGTTGACGTAGCACAAATCGTATCCCGTAAGACAGAAAACGCAGGATACACTGTTGGAAAGATCCTGATTGGCTCTGAGACATTAGAGTCAAAAGACGGAAGACCTAGGAATGTTTCCACTATAGAAATCGAAGTAAAGAGAAACTAATAGAACTCTTTACCTGTTTCTTTTCTTTATTTTTTGTAACGTTTTTCTAATTTTGTATACTTTGATAATTCAACAATTTCATTGAACTGATCAAAGTTTACCATTCTCTTTTTTGATTTTTTAGTAGCGCCCAATCTTTTCAATTCTCTTAACGTTTGAAACGTTGCAAAGGTATTAGAAAATAGAACTGAAAGGGGATATAGAATTATCTTAAATCCCATACTATGTAATTTAGATTGAGAGCTGATTGGTGTTGCTCCACCTTCAATCATGTTTGCCACAAGCGGAGCATTAATAGAGTTTCCAATTTTTTCCATCTCTTGAATTGTTTTTGGTGCTTCAATAAAGATTACATCAGCACCAATTTTTTTGTAAAATAACCCTCTTTCAATGGCTTTATCCAATCCTTCGGTTGCCCTTGCATCAGTTCTAGCCACAATTATGAAATCCTTATTGCTTCTAGCATCTAATGCAGCCTGTAATTTTTCTGCGTACTCATCTTTATGAATCACTTCCTTTCCTTTCATATGCCCACATCTTTTTGGCCATTTTTGATCCTCCAAAAATATTCCTGATGCACCAGCTGCTTCTAACTCACGAACTAATTTATCAACACTTAATGCATTACCATAACCTGTATCTGCATCTACTATGACAGGTACAGATACTGCATGGCAAATTCTACGTGCATTATCAACAGTTTCAGTTGAACCGATAAACCCATAATCAGGCATACCTAACAGAGTAGCAGATGTTCCATATCCAGTCTGGAACATAGCTTCAAAACCAACTTTTTCTACTATTTTGGCACCTATTGCATCATAAACCCCAGGTATAACTAATGGTTTTGTTTTATCATCGAGAAGTTTTCTTATGCTTTTCATAGATCATTGTTTTTTTTAAATTATTTATGATTTAGTCTATCTTGATTTTCTTACCCTTTTTTTGGGGTTGTTTTTCCATTTTTTCTAGCTCAGATTTCAAGAATTTCTTATATTTTTGAACTTCCTCTTTTGTCATTTGTGCAACATTCTCACTCAACGTTGATCCTATGGCAGAAACTCGTTCTATCATATCTAACGCAACAAACCGACCCACATTACCAATTCTAAATAAAACATCCAGTTGGTTTTTTACAATATTATTGATTGTTTCAAGATCGTCCGTAGTTGCACTGCCCTTTTTTGTTATTTTGTACCTACCGCGTGTAGTTTCCTGAATCAATTTTTCATCCAATAGCCTTCCTAACAATGGATAAATCAAGCCTGGAGAAGGTTTCCATTTCCCATCGCTTTGCTTTACAGCAAAATCGATAAGCTCCTTTCCAGTATACTGCTTCTTTTTAAGCAAGTCAAGTATGAAAAAACGTGAAAATCCTCTAGGGACTGAACTTCCAACACGCTGAATCCATTCTGACATCATCACTAGCGATATCACTAGTGATGTATATTAGTGTTTTGGCGACTAATTATTAGAATTTACACACATATTTAGCAGGATTTTAGATGTGATGTCAAGATGACTAGTACAATTTCTTACGATCTGATAATTGTTGGTTCTGGCCTTGCGGGTTTAAGAGCAGCAATACAAGCTGCCAAAAGAAATTACAAAATACGAATTGGTGTGATATCCAAAGTCCAAGTTATGAGATCCCATTCAGTTTCTGCCGAAGGAGGAACCGCGGCTGTGTTATTTCCGGAAGACGGTGATTCTATCGAATCACATATTTATGACACAGTCAAGGGTAGCGACTTTCTGGCAGATCAAGACGCAGTAGAACGACTTTGCAAGGAAATGCCAAATGAGATATATCAACTTGAACATTGGGGAATGCCATGGTCCAGACGGGAAGATGGTAAGATTGGTCAACGGGCTTTTGGAGGATATAGTTTTCCTCGGGCATCATATGCATCAGATAAAGTTGGTTTCTTTGAGATGCAGACGCTGTATGATACATGCCAAAAATTTGACAATATTGAGTTCCTCAACGAATGGTTTGTAACCTCTATTCTACAAAATGGACAGAAATTTGTTGGGATTACAGCTATTGAACTGTCTAATGGTGATTTCCATGTCATTAAAGGTAAAGCATTGATAATTGCAACTGGTGGAGCAGGTAGGATTTACAGTTTTTCTACATATGGACATTCATCTACACCTGATGGACTTGACATGGCGTATAGAGCTGGTATTGCTCTAAAGGACATGGAGTTTGTCCAATTCCATCCAACTGGAATTATGCCTTCTGGAATCTTAATAACGGAAGGGGCTAGAGGCGAAGGTGCATATCTTATCAACAAAGATGGTGAAAGGTTCATGAAAAAATATGCATCCAAACTAATGGAACTTGCACCAAGAGATATTGTATCCAGATCAATCATGACCGAGATTAAAGAAGGACGTGGATTCAAGCATGAAACAGGAGCAGATTGTATGAAGCTTGATCTTCGACATGTTGGTGATGAAGTAATCAAACAAAAACTTGGTGGAATTCGTGAAATATCATTAAAATTTTCTGGTCTAGATCCTGCAAAAGATCTATTAGATATCAGACCTGTTTGTCATTATATGATGGGTGGAATCCATACTGACATTAATGGCGCTTCAGAACTACAGGGCGTGTGGGCGGCTGGTGAGGCTGCATGTGTCAGCATTCATGGTTCAAACAGATTAGGAGCAAACTCCACTTCCGAATGCATCGTTTGGGGAAAAATAACAGCCAATGAGGCAGTAAATTACATGGAAAGGGAACCGTCTGTAGAATCGATACCTAGTGATCTAGTAGATGCAGAAGAAAAAAGAATCTATGATGGAATTTTTCGAGGCAGGGGAGAAGTTAATCCATATGAAATAAAACAGAAACTTACTGATACACTAAATGACAAGGCATATGTTTTTAGAAATGAAACTGATTTGCTAGAAGGATTAAGAAAGGTCCGTGAGCTTAGGGCAATGACCTGGAAACATGTTGATGATCAGGCAAAAGAATACAATACAAATTTTTCAAATGTAATGGAATTAGATTCGATGTTTAGAATATCTGAGACTGTTCTAATTGGTGCAATCAATAGAAAGGAATCTCGTGGTTCACATGCAAGAACTGATTTTCCAACACGAGATGACAAAAAATTCTTGCATCATACACTAGCATATTATAATCCTGATGAACCTGTCATGAAAACACATCCAGTGACAATAACTAATTACAAACCTGTGGAGAGAAAATACTAGATGGAAAAAGATCGAAAAGAAGGAATTAGAGGAATGGCAAACCCCGGTCGGTATGGGATAGAACGTGTAGCGTATTGGTTGATGAGAATTACTGGACTTGGACTGTTAGTCTATTTTATTGGTCATATTTATGAGACAAGCAGTATACTTGATGGAAAAGCGGCTTGGAATTCAATGCTAGAATTAACGCAAACAACTGAGGGTCACATATTCTTAGCCTTGGTTATTGGCATGTGTGTATTTCATACTGGTAATGGAATAAGACTGATGATTGGTCAGGCGGGATTTGGACTAGGTAGGCCTAGTAGACCTGATTATCCATATACACCAAGTTCGTTAAACATGAAGAATAAACTATGCATTTATGTTTCAATTGGTCTTGCTGCGCTAGCTATGATGTATGGTCTCGGAGTGATGTATGATGTCTAATGTGATGCGTGAAAGTCACATAATGAAAATTCATTATTTGACTGCTATGCTAGCTGTTGCGTTAGTGATTGTTCATATTATGGTTAGAATTGTACAGGGATTCTCAGATTCACTGTTGTTTGATAATGTAGTTGCAAACTACCAATTCATTCCATATGCAATACTGTTAGAAGCTGTCTTAGTACTCATTTCAGTGCACGGATTCAATGGCTTGCGAGTAATTCTACTTGAGTTAAAACAGGGACGTGCATACGAAAATGCAGTAACATATGGTTGCTTAGCAGGAATGATCATTCTTGTTGCATATGGTTCACGAACAATTATTATGACAAGTATGGGAATGGTCTGATATGGCAACGGTGCATCCACAATTATTAAAAGAAAAATCCGAAACCGGTAAATCATCAAAATCGATAATTCTTAGAATTTCTAAATTTAATCCGAAGAAAGACTCTAAATCAACATTCTTAGAATTCACTGTTCCATATCAGAATTGGACTACTGTGTTGGATGCAATTTTAGAAGTAAAAAATTATCTTGATCACTCAATAGGTGTACGATATTCGTGTAGACAAGCTACGTGTGGTTCATGTGGCATGATCATTAACGGTAAACCAAAACTTGCATGTTTTACAAAGATATCTGAATTAAACTCTAACGTGATTACTGTTGAACCCATGAATAACTTTCCTTTAATCCGTGACTTGGTAGTTGGATTTGAAAGAATGTTCTCAACTCACAAACGAATTAAGCCATACATAATTCGTGAAGACTCGGAAATTACTTCAGCAACAAAAGAATTTTTGCAATCTCCTGAAGATGTTGAAAAATACATCCAATTTGCGGGCTGCATTAAATGTGGTTTGTGTAATTCTGCTTGTCCCACCATGGCTACAGATTCCACGTTTATTGGACCACAGGCACTTGCCCAAGCATACAGATACATTGCGGATAACAGAGATCAGGGTAAGGATAAACGTCTTAGAATTATTGATGAGCGTCACGGTATATGGGGATGCCATTTTGCTGGTTCCTGTAGCCAAGTATGCCCAAAAGGTGTTGATCCGGCAATGGGAATCCAATTGCTACGAGGATATCTATTAGGATATAGAAAATAATTATTCTTTTTTGTGTGGGTTTGGGCTGTTGTTAACTTGGTTGTTTATCTGCTCTGCCATAAAGTGGTTTGAAACATTTAC
>Ga0207962_1000688_pt1 | contig 11380 bp, 10 predicted proteins | sample Knorr_S15_td_AAI_FD_185603 | JGI IMG/M metagenome (GOLD analysis project Ga0207962, IMG submission 185603) | Marine microbial communities from Southern Atlantic Ocean transect - Knorr_S15_td_AAIW_ad_750m_LV_A (SPAdes) (version 2) | ecosystem: Environmental > Aquatic > Marine > Oceanic | place... | reverse complement strand
CCACGACGACCGAGGCGCCCACGACGACCGAGGCGCCCACGACCACCGTGGTCGAGACGACGACCTCGATCAACGAAGAGGGCCAGACCGTCACCGACGGGGGAGCGGTCGCCGAGTGCGTCATCGAGCCATTGGCCGACTGTGCCGGCGCCCAGTTGAAGTTCACGAACCTGGCCGGGGCGCAGCTGGCGGGGGCGAACCTCTACCGGGCCCGCCTGGATGCCTCGGACCTGACCGGCGCCAACCTGATGGGAGCGAGCCTCTTCTACGCCGGCATGACCGGTGCCGTCATGACGGCGGCCAATCTGCGGGGTGCCAGCCTGATCAATGCCGACCTGACGGGCGTCGACCTGTCGAGCGCCGTCCTGGTCAGCGTCGACCTGACCGAGGCCAGCCTGATCAACGCCAACCTCACCGGGGCCGATCTCACCAACGCCATCCTCGTCAACGCCGACCTCACGGGCACGGTCCTCGAGGGTGCGGTCTTCTGCAACACGGTGATGGAGTCCGGAACGATCTCCAACGAGTCCTGCTCGACCAGCAGTTCGTCGTCGGACGAGGAGACCGAGGAATAGAGCGCAAGGGCGTTCTCCACGGCCAGACGCTTTCTCCACCTCGGCGGCGTAGCGGTCCCATTCGTCGTCGAATCCGCCCACCAGCAGGTCACCTTGTCCGGGTTGCTCGGTTACCTGCGGTGACCGGGATTCTCGCCCCCGGGGCCGTGACCCGCCGTCCGGCGCCCGGGGGAGGCGTTGGCCGGTGCCGCTACACTCCCTCGCTGGCCACTGCACCCTGTAGCGGCCGCGAATCACCTACACCCCGACCCACCCACGGTCGCCTTCGGGCGCAGGGACGGGGCGAGTCGAACCGATGGGAAAGGAGGGCACGGCATGGCTGTCGTGACCATGAAGCAGTTGCTCGAGGCGGGTGTGCACTTCGGGCACCAGACCCGCCGCTGGAACCCCAAGATGCGCCGGTTCATTCACGGCGAGCGGTCCGGGATCTACATCATCGATCTCCAGCAGACGCTCGACCGGATCGAGAAGGCGTACGTCTTCGTGCGAGACCTCGTCGCCGACGGCGGCCGGGTGCTCTTTGTCGGCACCAAGCGCCAGGCGCAGGATCCGATCAACTCCTACGCCGAGAAGTGTGGGATGCCGTTCATCAACCAGCGTTGGCTGGGTGGCACTCTCACCAACTTCTCGACCATCTCGAAGCGCGTCGGCAAGATGCTCGAGTACCAGCGCATGCGCGACTCGGGCGAGTTCGAGGCCATGCCCAAGAAGGAGGCACTGCTGCTGTCGCGCGAACTTGAGAAGCTCGAGCGGAACCTGGGTGGAATCCGGGACATGGAGCAGTTGCCCGACGCCGTCTTCGTGATCGACACCGCCCGCGAGCACATCGCCGTCACCGAGGCCAACAAGTTGGGGATTCCGATCGTGGCCGTGGTCGACACCGATTGCGACCCGGACGTCATCCAGTACCTGATTCCCGGCAACGACGACGCCATCCGGGCCGGTCGGCTGCTCTGTCGCATCCTGTCCGACGCCGTCGAGGAGGGGCGCTACATCGCCAACTCCCGCATCGCCGCCGACGATGACGGCCCGTCACTCGATGCCGACGACCGTGCTGCAGAGCAGGCGGAGGCGCGAGCGGAGGCCGAGGCCGACGCGGTCGAACGCGAGGCCCGCGTGTCGGCGGCCGTCGAGGCACCTGCCGACAGCGATGGGGCCGCCGAGGATGCCGAGCCTGATGTCGAAGAGGCCGTGGAGGCGTCCGCCGAGGATGCCGAGCCTGATGTCGAAGAGGCCGTGGAGGCGTCCGCCGAGGATGCCGAGAAGGATGGCTGAGGTCATGCGTAGCGAAGAAGACCCCGACGCCATCGTCATCGTTCTTGACGGGGCTGAGGCCCGCCTGCTGGTCTGGGCGCTCAAGCACGCACGACCGCATGCGCGGAAGCGGCAGAGGGCTCTGATGGCGGAACTAGCCGAGGCGCTGGTGTCGGGCATTGACAAGGCCGCTGCGGACGAGACCAACGTGGAAGGGGCCTGAACGCCGTGGCCGAGATCACTGCCAGAGAGGTCAAGGCGCTGCGCGACGCCACCGGCGCCGGGATGATGGACGCCAAGCGGGCGCTGACCGACGCTGGCGGCGATTTCGAGGCGGCCTCCCAGTTGCTGCGCGAGCGCGGCCTGGCCAAGGCGGCGACCCGAACCGACCGGGACAATGTCGAAGGCGTCGTCGCCCTCTCCAGCAACGGCTCCCGGGCGGCCTTGGTGCACGTCAAGTGCGAGACCGACTTCTCGGCCAAGTCCGACGCCTTCATCGCCCTGGTCGGTGACCTAGCCGACGCCGTCCTGTTGGATGGCGAGGGTGCGGCCGCGGGCTTCACCGGAGCGCTCGACGACCTCAAGCTCTCGACCAAGGAGAACATCGAGGTCGGTCGGGTCACCCTGATCGAGGCAGCCGACGGCAATGCACTTGACACCTACCTGCACGTCCAGGACGGCCGGGGCATCAACGGAGTGGTCGTCGAAGGGTCGGGCGTCGACGCCGAGGCCCTGCACCAGGTGGCGTTGCACGTCGCCTTCGCCAAGCCGACCGCCCTGTCCCGCGAAGAGATCCCGGCCGAGATGGTGGAGCAGGAGCGGGCGTCGCTGCTCGAGATCACCCGAGCCGAGGGCAAGCCCGAGCAGGCTTGGGAGAAGATCGTCGAAGGCCGATTGTCGGGCTGGTACCGCGAGTCGGTGCTCCTTGAGCAGGGACTCCACGGTGACAAGGTCCCGGTCAAGGACACGCTCGGTGGTGGCGAGATCGTTCGCTTCGACCAGGTCTATCTGGGAGGCTGACGCTGTGACCGAACGCCTCACTCCACGTTGGGACCGTGTGGTCCTGAAGGTGTCAGGAGAGGCGTTCGCCGGCACCGACGGGTACGGCATCGACGGCGAGGTCGTTGGCCAGATCGCCCAGGAGATTGTCGAAGTCTGCAGCGAGTTCAAGGTCGACGTTGCGGTCGTCGTCGGCGGCGGCAACATCTGGCGGGGCATGTCGGGTGCCGGCGCGGGCATGGACCGTGCCCAGGCCGACTACATGGGCATGCTGGCGACCACCATCAATGCGCTGGCCCTCCAGGACACACTCGACCAGCGAGGCCAGCCGACCCGGGTGCAGACCGCCATCCGGATGGAACAGATCGCTGAGCCGTACATCAGGCGTCGGGCGACCCGCCACCTCGAGAAGGGCCGAGTCGTCATCTTCGCCGGCGGCACGGGCAACCCGTTCTTCACGACCGACACGGCTGCGGCCCTGCGCGCCGTCGAAATCGAGGCCGGGGTGGTGCTCAAGGGAACTCATTCGGGGACCGATGGCATCTACACCGCCGATCCGCGTCTCGATCCCGAGGCGACCCTCCTCGAACAGGTCAGTCACCTCGACGTGATCCAGATGGGACTCCGGGCGATGGACGCCACCGCCGTCACGCTCTGCATGGAGAATGACCTGCCGATCGTCATGTTCGACCTGATGACCCCCGGAAACGTCCGGTCCATCCTCGCTGGAGAGTCCGTCGGTACTCTGGTCGCCTGAGCAGGGAGAGTCTTTGAGCGACGACATGGTAGAGCTGGTGTTCGAAGAGACGACGGAGAAGATGGGCGACGCTGTCGTCCACACACGGCGTGAGTTCTCCACGATCCGGACCGGCCGAGCCTCGTCCTCGATGGTCGAGAACCTGACCGTCTCGGCCTACGGCGTCGAGATGCGGATGCAGGAAATCGCCACCTTCAGCGTGCCCGAACCCCGCCAACTCCTGATCACGCCACATGATCCGACGAATGTCGCGGCGGTCGAGCGGGCCGTCGTCAACGCCGACCTGGGCCTCGCTCCGAGCAACGACGGTCGCACGATTCGGCTGTCGTTCCCGGAGTTGACCGAGGAACGTCGTCGGGACATGGTACGAATGATCAACCGCATGGCCGAGGATGGCAAGAACCACCTTCGGGGCATCCGTCGCCATGCGCGCAAGGATCTGGACGACATCGAGAGCGAGGGCCACGTGTCCGAGGACGACATCCGACATGCTGGATCCCGGCTCGACAATCTGATCCACCGGAACGAAGCCGAGATCGACGAGGCTCGAACGGCCAAAGAGGACGAACTGCTCGAGGTCTGAGCAGGGCAATCGAGGGAGGATCCGTGAACCAGCAGCAGGACAGTAGGGACCAGCCCTTCGAGGAGATTCGGATCCTGGGGCTCGAACCCGCCGAGGACGTCGTTGAGCCCGGGCGCTCGGTGTTCGGCGGCGAGTCGTCGACCGAGCACCTGCCCCACTGGACCGAGCCGCCGACGGCCCCTGTGGCCGCTCCGTCATCCGGTTTCGCCGCCGAGGAACCCCGTTGGGCGGACGACGTCCCCGAGCACCACGAGTCGCAGCACCCCGTCGGCGCATTGGACGAGCCCACGGCGGCCGCCTTCTTCGACGATCCGTCCTCGGGGTCGGGGCCCAGTGGAAGTTTCGATCCACCGTTGCTCCCCCCCGACGATCCGCAGCCGGCCGATGTCGGCTCATCTTCGGTTGCCACGGCTGCTGACTCCGGCCGTGGGCGCCGGCGCCGTTCGGACCGTGCCGGCACCGGCGGCGGAGGTCGCGACATGCCGTCGGCGATCATCACCGGGCTGGGGCTCGGTGCGCTTGCGCTCGTGGCGTTCAAGGTCGGGGCGTCCGCTGCCCTGGCCTTGTCGACTGCCGTGCTGGTCCTCGCCTCCGTCGAGTTCTACGGGTCGGTTCGCCGCGTCGGCTACCAGCCGGCCGCCCTCCTGGGCATCGTGGCGGTCGGCTCGCTGAACCTCGGCGCCTACTGGCGCTTCGAGGCGGCGGTCCCGCTGGTGTTGGGCCTGACGGTGCTGTTCTGCCTGCTCTGGTACCTGACCGGCGTCGACCGGGACGCACCGATGGTGAATATCGCCGTCACCCTGTTCGGCGTGCTCTACGTGGGCATGCTCGGCTCCTTTGCAGGCCTCATGCTCACCGACGCGAACGGCATCGGAATGCTGCTTGCTGCGGTGCTGGCGACCGTCGGCTACGACGTCGGCGGCCTCTTCGTCGGTCGTCTCATCGGCCGGACACAACTTGCCGCCGTCAGCCCGAACAAGACGATGGAGGGCCTGGTCGGCGGGATGGTCGTCTGCTTCGCCGTGTGCGTGCTGGTCGTCGGCCGCATCACGCCGTTCGGACAGGGTCCGGGCGACCTCATGTCGGTCGCGGTCCTGGGCATCGTGACGGCGGTCGCCGCCCCGCTGGGCGACCTCTGCGAGTCGATGATCAAGCGCGACCTGGGCATCAAGGACATGGGGAGCATCCTTCCCGGCCACGGTGGCCTGCTCGACCGGTTCGATGCCCTGTTGTTCGTGCTGCCGGCGACCTACTACACCGCCCGGATGCTCGACCTCTTCGGGGCCTGAGCCCCGCCCACCCACCCCCGGGGCCCTCGGCATGCACCGTTAGGCTCCGCCGCATGGCGACGAAGCGTCCTCCCTCGAAGCGACGCGTGGTGAGTCCTTGACGAGTGTGGCGGTGCTCGGATCGACCGGGTCAATCGGTACCCAGACGCTCGACATCGTGGTAGCCCGGCCGGACCGGTACGAAGTCGTAGCGATCGGTGCGGCCCGGTCCGTCGACCTCCTCGTCGAGCAGGCGGAGCGCTTTCGACCACCGGTAGTGGCGATCGCCGATGCCTCGCTCGCCTCCGAACTGGTCGACCGCGTTCCCGTCGGAACCGAGGTCCTGGCAGGAGGGTCGGCACTTGCCGAGGCAGCCTCGACTGCCGAGGTGGTAGTCAACGGCGTGGTGGGATTCGCCGGGCTCCCGGTCACCCTTGCCGCCCTCGAATCGGGGCGACGACTGTGCCTCGCCAACAAGGAGTCCCTCATCGCCGCCGGACCGGTCGTGCGCGAGGCACGGAACACGCCCGGCGCCGAACTGCTGCCGGTCGACAGCGAGCATTGTGCGGTCCACCAGTGCCTGCGTGGTGACGACGGTCGGGGCGCCGTCGACCGGGTGGTGCTCACGGCATCCGGTGGCCCGTTCCGCGGTTGGTCCAGCGAGGAGCTGGCCGACGTGACCATCGAGGAGGCACTCGCCCACCCGACCTGGTCGATGGGCCCCAAGGTCACCATCGACTCGTCGACGCTCATGAACAAGGGGCTCGAGGTCATCGAGGCGCACGAACTCTTCGATGTCGAATATGACCGGATCGACGTGGTCGTGCACCCGCAGTCGATCGTCCACTCGATGGTGACCTTCGTGGACGGAACGACGATGGCACAGTTGTCCCGGCCCGACATGCGTCTCTGTATCGGGTACGCGCTGGCCTATCCCGATCGACTCGACCTGCCCTTCGGCACGATCGACTGGAGCGAGGCCTCGCGCCTCGACTTCGAGCCGCCCGACCGGACTTCGTTCCCGTGCCTCGACCTGGCCTTCGCCGCAGGCCGCCTGGGGGCCACGGCACCAGCCTGGTTGAACGCCGCCAACGAGGTCGTCGTGGCGGCCTTCCTTGAGGGTGGTCTGCCCTGGGCGAGGATCCCAGAGGTGCTCGCCGATGTCCTCGAGGGCTGGCCGGGCCTCGAGGCCGACAGCGTCGAGGCTGTCCTCGACGCCGATGCGAGGGCCCGTGAGGCCACCTCGGCCCGGCTGGCTGGTCGATCGTGACGCAGCAGCCGCTGACCGTCGGCGACCGGCGGGTCCGACTCCTGCTGCTGGTCGGGGGGACGCTCGCCTTTGGCCTCTTGTTCGGCCTTTCACTGCTGGCCGTCGTGCTCTCGTTCGTCGGCATGCTGGTCGTACACGAACTGGGCCACTTTCTCGTGGCCCGGCGGACGGGCATGCAGGTCACGGAGTTCTTCATCGGGTTCGGGCCCCGGGTGTGGTCCGTTCATCGGGGTGAGACCGAGTACGGCGTGAAGGCGATCCCCGCAGGGGCCTACGTCCGGGTCACGGGGATGACCAATTTGGACGAGGTGGATCCGGCACTCGAGCACCGGACGTACCGGCACCAGTCGTACCCGAAGCGGATTGCGCTCGCGGTGGCCGGCTCGGGCATGCAGTTCCTGTTGGCAGTCGTGCTGCTGGTGGCCATCTTCATCGGGATGGGCCGCCCCGATGCCGACGACTGGACCGTCGGCTCGGTCGTTCCTGGCACTGCTGCCGAGGCGGCGGGCATCCAGGCCGACGACCGGATCCTGGCCGTCGCCGGTCGAACGGTGGCGGACTTCGAACGGTTCGGTGAGGTCGTCCGGTCGGTGCCGGGCCGGGTGGTCTCGGTCGAGCTTGAACGAAACGGCGTCCACCTGATCCGGTCGGTGGCCATCGGAGAGCGCCTGACCGGCAGCGGGGCCGCCGCATTCCCGGGGCTGTTCCCCGGCGACCGGATCATCGCCGTGGACGGAGTGGCGACCGCCACCTGGTCCGATGTCGAGACACTCGTCGAGGTCGGAGCGACGCACCAACTGACCGTGCGTCGAAGCGATGACGCGACCATAGGACTTACGACCCTGGCGCGTCGGCTGCCCACCGAGGCGGCAGCGGTGGTCGGCTTCTTCGGCATCTCTCCCAGGCATCCGATGGTTCGTTTGGGTCCCGTCACGGCGGTCACGGAGGCGGCGACCACGGTGGGCGACCTGCTGTGGATGTCCGCCGACGCGCTGGTCCGATTCTTCACGCCCGGCGGCCTCTCGGGGTTCGTCGGCGGAGCGGTCGAGTCCGGCAGTGGACAGGGCGAACTCGGCGTCACGACGGCCGATCCGGTCGACGACAACCGGTTGCTCTCGATCTACGGGGTCGTGCGGCTCGGTGATGCGGTGTTCGACTCGGGTGTCTACAACTTCCTGTGGTTCCTCGTGCTCGTGAACGTGTTCGTCGGCGTGTTCAACCTCGTTCCACTGCTGCCGCTCGATGGTGGCCACATCGCCATTGCCACCTATGAGCGCCTGCGGTCCCGGGGTGGGCGACGTCACATCGCCGATGCCGCCAAGTTGGCTCCACTCACCTGGGCGGTTGTCGCGTTCCTCCTCGCCCTCGCCTTGATCGCCCTCTACCGGGACATCGTCGACCCGCTCGCCTTCTTCTGACGGGATCGGCGGATTGCCCACAGCAGCCGATCAGGGGCGGTTGTCAGCCACCGGTAGCCTTCGGGGCGTGGAGGTCACAGCAGCGTTCCCCCGGCGCACCACGAGGCAGGTGATGGTCGGCGATGTACCGATCGGCGGTGGTGCGCCGATCAGCGTCCAGTCGATGACCGTGACGCGCACGGCGGACCATGAGGCGACCCTCCAGCAGATCTACGACCTGGCCATGGCCGGTGCCGACATCGTGCGGTGCACGTGCAACGAGATCGAGGCGGCCGAGGGGCTGGCCCGGATCGTCCCGCGGTCGCCGGTGCCGATCGTCGCCGACATTCACCACCAGTACCGAATGGCGCTGGCCGCCCTGGAGGCCGGGGTGCACTGCCTCCGGCTGAACCCCGGCAACATCCGCAAGCCTGAGCACATCCGTCTGGTGGCGGCCGAGGCCCGTGACCGTGGGGTGCCCATCCGCATCGGTGTCAATGGAGGTTCCCTGCATCCGGACCTCTACGAGAAGCACGGCGGTCGGGTGACGCCGGAGGCGATGGTGGAGTCGGCGCTCGCCGAGATCGGCTACTTCGCCGAGGTCGGCTTCGACCTGATCAAGATCTCCGTGAAGGCCTCGAGCGTGCCGATCATGATCGAGGCCTATCGACAGTTGGCAGAGGTCACCGACCACCCGCTCCACCTCGGCGTGACCGAGGCGGGCCCTCCGCCGGCTGGGCTGCTCAAGTCCACCGCCGGAATCGCCACCCTGTTGGCCGAGGGCATCGGTGACACGATCCGCTACTCGCTCACTGCCGATCCCGTCGAGGAGGCCCGTGCCGGCCGGCAGTTGCTCGAGGCGCTGGGCCTGCGGGAGCGCAAGAACGTCGACCTCATCGCCTGCCCCAGCTGTGGCCGTGCGGAGATCGACGTGGTCGCCGTTGCCGAGGAGGCCATGGCTGTGTTCGCCGATCGCGAGATTCCGCTCCAGGTGGCGATCATGGGTTGCGTGGTGAACGGGCCGGGTGAGGCAAGGGATGCCGACCTCGGCATTGCCGCCGGGCGTCGACGCGGCCACCTCTTCGTCAAGGGACAGAACGCGGCCGTGGTCGACGAGGATGAGATGGTCGACGTCCTGGTCGAGTGGGCGGAGTTCATCCACGAACACGGTGCCGATGCGGCGCTGGCACGGGTCGACACCGACCGGGCCGCCCGGGAGGCGGAGCGGGACCGCAGGGTCCTGCTCGCCGAGCAGGGTGACGACGTCAACGACGGCGGGGCCCGGATCGAGAGGATCCGCAGCCGGATCGCCTGAGACGGCGATCTTCGAGTCGTACGGGGCCATTGGTCGGGAGGGCAGACAGGGGTATATGCTGCCGCTGCACGTAAATCGTTCGGGGACGAGACGTGGGCTTTGCCCACGTCTCTTGTCTTTCCGGGCGAGGTATGAAGACGAGAAGTGGTCCGGCCGTCGGCGCCGGTGCCAGCAAGAACGAGCAGGAGGAGCGATGGGTGTGACCGACCGGGTCGGTTCTTTCGTCGCGCCTCTGTGCGACCGTGTCGGCGTCGAGTTGCTCGACGTCGAGTACGAGGGCGGAGTCATCCGCGTCACGGTCGACCACCCGGACGGCGTGGGCATGGACGCCATCGCTTCCCTCACCCGTGAGGTGTCCCGGGCGCTCGACCACGAGGACCCGGTGAAGGGCCGATACACGCTCGAGGTCAGCAGCCCGGGCCTCGAGCGCTCCCTCAAGCGACCCGACCACTTCGTGCGGGCGATCGGCTCGACCGTGACGGTGAAGACGCGGCCCGATGCCGACGGCGACCGTCGGGTGCAGGGGACCCTGGAGGCCGCAGACGAGGGCGGAATCACGGTACGGACAACTGAGGACGTCGTGCGCGTTCTCCGCCACGACGAGATCCAGAAGGCGCGCACGGTCGTCGAGTGGACATCAGGGTCCGAAGCGACCCGAGGCTTGAGGGACCGTCACACAATCGACGAAAGCGAGATCGGACGATGAACCCGGACATGATGGAGGCGCTTCAGGCGCTGGCCACGGACCGAGATATTCCGCTGGACGCGCTGTTCGCAGCCCTGGCCGATGCCCTCGAGACCGCCTACAAGCGCTCACCGGGAGCCCATGAGTTCTCGTGGGTCACGATCGACCCGGACACCATGGAGATCCGGGTGTTCGCCCAGGACCTCGACGAGGAGGGCGAGCCGGTCGGCGACGAGTTCGACGTGACGCCGGACGACTTCGGCCGGATAGCGGCGCAAACCACCCGCCAGGTCATGACACAGCGGATCCGCGAGGCCGAGCGCGACCTGAAGTACGAGGAGTACGCAGGCCGGGAGGGTGACATCGTCACCGGCATGATCCAACAGACGGATGCCCGCTACACCCTGCTCGACCTGGGTCGGGTCGAGGCGCTGCTGCCCCAGGCCGAGCAGGTGCCGTACGAGCGGCCCGAGGCCAACACGCGCCTGAAGGCCTACATCGTCGAGGTCCGCAAGACCGCCAAGGGGCCGCAGATCGTCGTCAGTCGGACCCACCCCGGCCTGATCAAGCGCCTCTTCGAGCTCGAGGTCCCGGAGATCGCCGATGGTGTCGTCGAGATCAAGGCCTGTGCCCGCGAGCCTGGGCACCGTACGAAGATCTCGGTTGCCTCCAACGACCCGAACGTGGATCCCGTCGGCGCCTGCGTCGGTGCGCGTGGCGCCCGCGTGCGCATGGTCGTGAATGAGCTGCGTGGCGAGAAGATCGACATCGTCCCGTTCTCCGAGGACCCGGTCGATTTCGTGATGAAGGCTCTCTCGCCGGCCAAGGTCAAGGACGTTCTCATCGACGAGGAGTCGGGGACCGCCACCGTGATCGTTCCCGACTTTCAGTTGTCCCTGGCGATCGGCAAGGAGGGCCAGAACGCCCGCCTGGCTGCCCGCATGACGGGATGGCGCGTCGACATCAAGAGCGAGACCCAGGTCGCCGAGGAGGCCGCCTACGCCGAAGTCGACTGGGCCGACGGCGAGTGGGTGGTCGATGAGGAGACCGGTGAACAGGTCTGGCGGCCCGCCGAGGGCGGACCGGCCGTTTCGGCCGGCCAGTGGGTCGAGTCCGCCGTGGATCCCGCGGAGGAGCCCGGGGAGGCGACATCCGAAAGCGAGACGCTGGAAGCTACCGTTCCCGTTGAGGATGTTCCCGTTGAGGATGTTCCCGTTGAGGATGTTCCCGTTGAGGATGTTCCCGTTGAGGATGTTCCCGTTGAGGATGTTCCCGTT
>Ga0207962_1000684_pt1 | contig 11391 bp, 17 predicted proteins | sample Knorr_S15_td_AAI_FD_185603 | JGI IMG/M metagenome (GOLD analysis project Ga0207962, IMG submission 185603) | Marine microbial communities from Southern Atlantic Ocean transect - Knorr_S15_td_AAIW_ad_750m_LV_A (SPAdes) (version 2) | ecosystem: Environmental > Aquatic > Marine > Oceanic | place... | reverse complement strand
AAAAAAACCTAACTGAGTGATTTTGCTAAAATTTAATTATATATTAAATTCTGATATGTTATTTATCATCAGCAGCAAGTTTTTCCGCGCATTTTTGCTGTTCCTGAAAAGAATGTTCTCTAACTGGTTTACCACATATTTTGCATAATTGACCACCTGATTTTTCTGGTCTTGGCGGATCTGACATCAATTTTTTCATATAATCTAAACAAATAATGTAAAATAAAGATAGATATTTGTCAAATTTTAGATTAAATTATGCCTAGTATATCATGCCGGGACTATGGTTTTAACTGTGATTTTGTTGCTGAAGGCGAACTTGATGAAATTGCTAGTAAATTTGGTAAACATTCTTCTGATGAACATGGAATCGAATATTCTATAGAAACTATTACAAAATTTATTTTAAATAAATCAACAGAATGATACAATAAAATATTTTTAAAAAAAATTGAAAGATTAATTTTTTTCCTGTTCTGGAATGACAGAAAGTGTAGTTGTAGTTGTAACACTTTTAATTTTTCTAATTTTTTTGATAATAATTCTATCTATTTCCATTTGTGATTTACCACCAATTTTTACAAGTATATCATAGTATCCAAAAGTACCCTTAGCTTCTTTAACTAAATCTATCTTCAATAAATTTCGTAGAATCTCCATTTCATGTCCAATTGTACATTGTACTAAAACATATGCAATAGTCATTTTATACTCCTTTCATTTCCTCACGAGTTTTAAATTCTGGTTTTATTCCTAGTGAAGAATAATTTCCAGTTGCACAGGTAAAACACATAGAATCTATTGGAATTCCAATAGCATTAGCTAAATTTTCAGGATCGTTATAACCAAGAAAATCTGCACCAATATCATTCCTTACTTTTTCAATAATTTGTTCATCTGTGTAGTTATTATTATCAATGTATGTTGCTAATTCCTCTTGTGATGGAAAATCTATACCAGCATAACATGGAAATTTAATTGGTGGGTATGTGATTACTAGGCTGATTTTACGTGCTCCAGCTTTTCGTAGTGCTTTAATAATTGCTCTAGAACTTGTTCCTCTAACTAAACTATCATCAACAACAATGACATGCTTATTCTCAATAATTTCTCGAATTGGAATGATCCATCTGTTAATTTCTATCCGATCAATTTGATGAGGTTCAATGAAGCTTCTAAGTGGACCTTTCTTACTATAACGATCCTTTAGTAATCCTTCATCAAATTGAACACCAAGTTCCTGCGCATATCCTAATGCTGCTGGTCTAGCAGAATCAGGAACAGGGATTACTAAATCAGCATCCTTTATAGGAAATTTCTTAGCAAGATACCGACCTATTCTTTTTCGTGAAACATAGATGTTAGTTCCTTCCATTTTGCTAGATGGATGAGCAAAATAAGTGAATTCAAAAGAACAATGAGCCCTTGATACTTCCTTTGAAAACATTTCAGTTTCTATACCATTTTTGCTAAATTTGATCAATTCGCCAGGAGTGACATCTCGTTTTAATTCGGCACCTATAGCTGATAATGCAGATGATTCAGATGCAATAATGTGTGTTGCTCCATCTTTTTTTTCTCCCAAAACTAATGGTCTAAAGCCACGTGGATCACGTGCCGCAAAAACTGAAGGCTCATCAGTAAGAAATGTAAAACAGTAAGAACCAACCATCTCATTTTTTAGAATTGATAAAGCATCAACAAGTTTACCATTTTCAGATATTAAAGAAACGAGTCGTTCTGCAACTACTAAAGTATCACTTGCATTTTGTGGTGTAAATGAACAACCTCCAACCATATTAGACAATTCATCCACATTAGAAATTGTCCCGTTATGTGCAATACATAGATCCTTAACTTTTAGTGGTTGTGCATTAAATAATTCGCTTTTTCCAATTGTAGAATATCTCACATGACCAATTGCCGCAAAAGATGAATAGTCTTCAGAGATTTTCTTAAAATCTGAGGCATATGAAGAAACAAGACCTATTTTTTTTAAAGGTGACTTGTGTGGAATTGCAATTCCCCATGCCTCCTGTCCTCTATGCTGGAGTGCACGCAATGAATCAATAAGCATAGGAATTACATTAACCCCTTCTGAACTAAAAATTCCTACAACACCACAATTTTCTTTAACCATGTTTTAACAAATCCTCCAACCCATTGAAATATCTTTTTTGTGCTAAATCAATTCTAAATTTAACTAGGTTTTTTGATTTATGCCTAATAATGATTTGATCGCCAGAAAATTTTCCTAAAACAGCAAATGATATTTTTTTCTTGGAGAGAAATTGTTTTGCATCAATAATATTTTTTTTATCAATAACTAGCAAATAACGAGAATGGCTTTCTGAGAATAGTATTTTCTCGAAGCTAAGATTTTCCTTACATGGTATTTTTTTTACATCCATAGTAAATCCAATGTTCCCAAAAATTGAAAGTTCTGAAAGTGCTATAGAAAGTCCGCCTTTTGAACAATCATGTACCGACTTAACAAGTTTATTTTTTATTAATGATAATACTGCTAGCATGTTAGTTTTAGAATCCTTAAAATCAACCACTGGACAAGTCCCACCAATAAATTTGTGAATGTACTCTAAATATTCAGAGCCACCAAGTTCGTCCTTTGTATTACCAATAATTATCAAGTAATCACCATTATCTGGATGAACTGACAAAAATGGAGTTTTGTTACTGATTCCTAAAACACCGATAAGTGGAGTTGGTTTGATTGGACCTAAAGGAGTTTCGTTGTAAAAACTTACCTTGCCACCAACACATGGTATTCTGAGAAATTTTGCATATTCAGTTAATCCCTCAAGTGATTCCATAAATGTCCAGAATATTTCCGGATCCTCAGGATTGCCAAATTGAAGGTGATCAACCATTCCTATTGGATTTGTACCTTTACATACAATATTTCTACATGCTTCTTCAAAACAACCAATTGCACCCTGTCTAGGATCAAGATAACAATGTTTAGGATTACCATCAATCTTTGCTGAAAGAAATTTTCCATTATCTAATCTCAAAACAGATGCGTCAAAACCTGGTTTTACTACAGTTCTAATCCCAACCTCATGATCATATTGCTGAAAAACCCAGTGTTTGCTTGTAATGTTTGGACAAGATAATAATTTTAGAATTATTTTTGAGTAATCCAAGGTTCTGCCAAAGCTTGCAGATGTTGTAGGATATTTTTTGATCAACATTAGATATTTGGGTTTAGTTTTTTTTCTATCAAGTAATGGCGCTCGTGCAACAAATTCTGCAGGAAGTAAAGCTATTGTCTTGTTAGACTTTTTTACATGCATCATTTTATCATTCTTTACATATCCAATTTGTGAGCACATTACTCTAAATTTATCACAAATTTCCTTCAGCTTTTGTAGTTTCTGCTTGCTTGTAATTATTAACATTCTTTCCTGTGATTCAGAAATCATTATTTCATCAGGTGACATCCCTGATTCTCTAGTATGAACATTATCAACATTCAGTTCAATTCCAATTCCTAGACTTTCTGCAGTTTCAGAAACCGCGCATGATAAGCCACCCCCGCCTAAATCTTTCATCGCATTAATACATTTTTCATTTCTTGCTTCAAGAATTACTTCGATGATTAATTTTTCAATGAAGGGATCAGGGATTTGTACTGCTGATCTATCCTCGTTTTCCAACAAGTCAGAAGCAAATTGTGAGCCACCTATTCCATCACGACCTGTAGAACCACCAATAAGAATAACCAAGTCTCCTTTACTTGCATGATTTTTTATTAGGCTATCTTTTTTCCCAAATCCTATCGCAGCAACATCAACTAATGCATATCCCTTGTAACAGTCATCAAATTCAACTTCACCACCAATAGTTGGAATACCTAAACAATTTCCATAATCTGCTATTCCTGAAACTACATTTTTAAAAAGCCAACGTGCATGTGTGTCATTTTCAATATCACCAAAACGTAATCCATCTAGTATAGCAATAGGTCTGGTTCCAGCTGATAAAATATCACGAATAACACCACCTACACCTGTTGCAGCTCCACCAAATGGTTCAACAGCTGATGGATGATTATGACTTTCAATATGTACAGTAACAGCATAACCATCACCAACATCTAAAACACCTGAATCATATCCCTTCTCAAGTATTACATTTGGGCCCATAGTTGGCAACATTTTTAGATGTTTTCTTGATGATTTGTATGAACAATGCTCTGACCATTCAGCCGCAACAATTTGTAATTCTGTTTTCGTTAGTTTTCTTTTAATTGTATTTTTGATATATTTGATTTCCTGATTTTGTAAACTCATTTTTTAATCCCCAATTTTTGTACCAATGATTCAAAAATTAATGACGATGGTTTGTTATCAAATGGATTGATTAGACGTTCGGCGGCACGTTCAGGATGTGGCATCATACCTACAACATTACCATCATTATTACATACACCTGCAATCTGTTCTGCTGAACCGTTAACATAATTTTCATATGTAAAAACTATTTGTTTATTCTTCTTTAGTGCATTCATTAATTTTTTATTAACATAATATCGTCCCTCACCATTTGCAATTGGTATTGGTATCTTCTGGTTCAATTCAAGCTTACTTGTAAATGGTGTTTTGTTATTTTTTACAATTAGATTTACCCACTCGCACATGAAATTTAACGAGTTATTTTTTAACAAAACTCCTGGCAGGAGATTAGATTCCACTAAAATTTGAAAACCGTTACAAACACCCAAAATTGGAATTCCTTTGTCTGCTAGTTTTTTAACATCTTTAATTACTGGACTGTTTGCTGCAATTACGCCAGCACGTAATCGATCACCGTATGAAAAACCGCCTGGTAAAACCACAGCATCTATATCCAAAGGCAGACCATTTTCGTGCCAAAAATATTGTGTGTTAAGATGAAATACATCAGTTAAAACATGAAACATATCGCGGTCACAATTACTGCCAGGAAAAACTATAACCCCGACTTTCACAATTCTATTAATAATTTCGCATATAAAATTGATTAACTTATCAAGCCATGTTTTTATCTTGCGGAAAGATGGAATTTTATGGATCAAATAAGGGAAATTATGAGAAAAAATGTTATCACAATTGAATCTGATAAGAGTGCTTTAGAAGCTGCACGTCTAATTTCTGAGAAAGATATCAGTTTTTTGGTAATAATGGAGAATGATTCCCCAATTGGTGTTTTGTCTGAAAGTGACTTTGTTAGAAGGTTAGCTGCAAATGATAAAAAATCATCTGATGTCATGATTTCTGAAATAATGTCACGTAAATTTAGGTGGGTTGAGCCAGAGACAAAAATTGAAGACGCTATTCAAAAAATGCTCAATAATAATATTCGAAGGTTAATTATTTTAGAAAATGGTAAACTGGTTGGAGTTATCACACAAACTGATCTAACTGCATTTCTTAGAAATAAATTGTTAGTTGAGGGAACCGTTAAAAATATTAAAAATCACTAGTTCGTTTTAGATTCAATTGTAACTTTACTCACAATTGGATTAAAAATTCTTAAATCCTCACAAATAATCTCTACTGATTTTTTGGCTGATTTTTCATTTTTTGCTAGTATAGTAAATTTTAGTATTTTTCCAGCACGAATTTTTTTTACTGAAGAATTATTTCCCTTAAGAATTAAATCGTTTAGAATAGTATCACCCTCTGGGTCGCTTATACTGGGTTTGTTTTCAATAATTACATGTATTTCATATGTGGGCATAATAATGGTTCTAACTGAAAAGTAATATATTTTTGCTGTAACACTATGTTGAATGGCTTCTTGCTCTTCCTGCTTTTCTTTTATACTGCCTTGATTTCTTTTTTTTCTTTGAGCTCATGCTAGAATATAGATCGCAAATGGTTTTTGAACCTAACTATGACGTTGTATTTTGAAATTTTAAATGTGTTTAAAAATTTAGGCGTAAACAAACTTTGATTCAGATTTAGATGAATTCTATATAATAACAATAAAGTAATATTCGTTAATATTACAATATCAATATGCCTCGATCTAGATACTGGAAATTAACAACTGATGAAGTTAAAAAATTAACATACAACCCAGACAAAGTTCTAAATTGGGAAATTAAGGGGTTAAGAAAACCAGAAACTGATGCAAAATTCATTGGTATATTTTTGTTTAAACATGGCACGCCATATAATTATGAGGAAATCCATGGAATTGTATATTATCATAACAACATAAACAGAAAAGAACTATCAGGTATTACTAAATTTTTAAAAAAGAAGTTTGGTGGGGAACAAATGGAAAAAGGCGAGAGAATATTTCTTAAAAATTCTAAGGAAATTTACACTGGAAAAGAAATTGCTGAATTAGCGATTGAATTTGAGGCAAAATTCAACACTGAATCGATTATAAACATAGAATTGGAAGATGTTACACAAGACGAACTGAAAGAATGGGGCTTTCCTGATTCTAAACTACTGCCGATTCCAGGGAATAATTAATAATGAAAAAATTATAATGATATTAAATGTCAGAACTAAATGAAATTTATGAACATTTAACCGAAGTTAGAAGACGAGTTTTAAGAATTGTTATAGTTGTGGGTGTAATTACTGTATTTCTTATGGCGTTTCATTTTGAATCTATAGTATACAATGAATTTACACTCTATTATCCTACACCAAAACCTCTTGATAATATAGCTGCACAGATTACTGATTATTTTAGCATTAATTTGGTGCCAGATAGCGTGCAATTAATCCAAACTGCGCCAGGCCAAGCATTTTTTGCACAAGTGTACATTGCTGCGCTAGTAGGTCTTGTTGCTGGCACTCCAGTGATTATTAGAGAAATTATAGACTTTCTAAAACCTGCTCTAAAAGAAAATGAAATAAACGTGGGAAGATCTATTACAATTCCCGCACTGGGTCTTTTTGTTACTGGTTGTGTGTTTGCTTATTCATTTGTCATACCATTTATGTTAGAATTCTTATACAGATATGGAGAATCTGCTGGACTTGTAACATTTTTGAACATAATGGATTTTGTTACATTTGTATTACAGTTTCTCTTAGCGTTTGGAATATCATTTCAATTACCGTTAATAATGTATGCTGTTGGCCAATCTGGATTAGTTGATGCTAAATTTTGGCGAAGTAATATTCGTTATGCAATTATAATTATAGTTATTTTTGGAGCCGTGATTACTCCTGATGGTAGTGGTGTAACAATGTGGTTTATTGCTGGTCCAATGATTGCACTATATCTAGCAGGCATGGTTATAGTAGAACGTAAAGAAAAGCAAACACTGAAGACTTAAATCTTGAATTTATGAAGTGATATCAAATGTTAGAATCTCTAATTCTGCAGTTTCCAATGGGCACAGAATGGATATGGATTATAGTAATCGTAGGTGTCTTATTCTTTGGCGCAAAAAAAATTCCTGAACTTGCAAGAACATTAGGCAAGTCAAAAGGGGAATTTGAAAAAGGTAAAATGGAAGGTGACAAAGAACTGAAAGACTTGAATGAGAAAAAGAACGGCGAAACTTCTTAACTGTATAATTTTAATTACTTTGAGCCCCATCTGGTGTAAAGATTGTGTTCAATGTTGAACTGGTCTAAACACTTACCGACAATATGATTTACTAAATCATTGATATCTTTGGGCTTGGTATAAAATTCTGTTACAGGTGGCATTATTACAACTCCTAGTTGAGCTAACTTCAGCATATTTTCCAAATTGATAGCAGTTAGTGGTGTTTCCCTAGCTACAAGAATCAATTTTCGCGATTCTTTTAAGATCACACCAGCTGCACGGGCAACCAGTGTTTCATCATAACCATTTGCAATACCTGACAATGTTTTCATACTGCATGGAATAACTATCATGCCATCTGTCTTGTGTGTACCACTGGAAACATTTGCTGCCATATTTGCATCATCAGATATTCCAGTAGCCAGAGATTTCACATGGTTTAGATCATATTCAGTTTCCATTGTAATACATTTTTGTGCCCATTCAGACATGATCAAGTTGGTCTCTATTCCTAGTTCTTTTAAGACCTCAAGCATTCTAATTCCATAAATAACTCCTGTGCTACCGGTTATTCCAATAACTAATCTCATATACTTTCTCACAACTTTACATAATTTTAAGGAATATGATCTAAATACAACTATACCTTAGAGTCATAATCAACATCTTGATCACTTACACCAGCTTCCTTATCTTTACGTTTTATCAACCAAATTTTTACCCCACCAGCAATCATTCCTGAAAACAAAATTATTCCAACAAGAATCATTTCAGTACTCATTTTAACGTTTTAGAAATATTGATAGTTAAAAATCATGCTCAACTTCATATTACAGATACAACATGATCAAAATATGATTAAAAGGACAGAAATTCAAAAGATTGTAAATAATTACACTGATCTTAGAATTGCGGTTCTTGGTAGTCATTCGGCATTAGAAATTATGGATGGTGCAAAAGATGAAGGGCTAGAAACAATTGTTTTTTGCCAAAAAGGTAGAGAGAAACCATATCAACGATTTAGCAGAATTGCAGATGAAATAAAGATCTTAAAAAAATTCAATGATATGATGTTAGTAAAAAACCAAAAAATGCTAAGAGACACAAATTCAATAATAGTACCTCACCGTTCTTTGACTGCATACCTAGGTTACAAGACAATTGAAAATTCACTAAAGGTGCCAATATTTGGAAATAGAGCGCTATTTCAAGCCGAAGAAAGAGGTAATAAGAAAAATCAGTACTATTTACTAGAAAAAGCTAACATTAAGCATCCAAAAATTTTCAAAAATCCAAAAGATATTAACAAACCTGCAATTGTTAAGGTGCAAGAAAAAAATCGAAAACTTGAAAGAGCATTTTTTACTGTATCATCATTTTCAGATTATAAGAAAAAATCTGAAAAAAAAATAAAGCAAGGCATAGTCTCAAAAAATGATCTGCAAAATTCTACAATAGAACAACTTGCTATTGGAACATATCTTAATTTTAATTATTTTTATACGCCAATTTCTGAAAATGTTGATTTTATTGGAATAGAACGGAGACTTCAGACAAACATACATGACTTTAATGCGCTTCCGGCAAAGCTGCAATTAGAATTAAACATTGATTTACAAAATATAGAAGTTGGTCACACTCCAGCTAGCATTCGTGAATCTTTACTTGAAAAAGTAATCACAATGGGTGACAAATTTGTATCTGCTGTAAAAAGAGAATATCCACCAGGGATCATTGGACCATTTTCTCTTCAAAGTGTGATTACTAAAGACTTGGAGATCATTGTTTATGATGTATCGCTTAGAGTACCTGGAAATCCTATACTAGCAACTACAAGTCCTTATACTAAATATCAATATGGCCAAACATTTGGTATTGGTAGAAGAATAGCCATGGAATTAAAGAGGGCACAGGAAGAAAATCAATTAAGCAAAATCGTCACTTAGATTTTATGATGGAAAAAAGATACAAAGACAGATCATTTATCATCTTAGGCTTTGTTTCAATAGGAATACTCTTTTTTTTGTATTCAATATCAAATGATTTTTCAATATCTCCGGAATCCACCCAATCTATCGAGAGACTTGCCATTGCTTTCTACGTACTTTTGTTGTTATCATTGGGTTCAATTTCATATGGGATATACAGATATCATCAGAGAAAAGTTATTGGAGAACAAATTGACATATTATCTATTATTGCAAAATCTACTTGGAATAATAAATCACGAAAAATTTTTGTTGCCACGTTTATTGGCTATGGGATATTTTTTTCGTTGACATCAGGAATGATTGTATATCAACCAGATGTAGTTTTTTCTTATCACTATAATGCTATAGTTCCTTCAAGTCATATGACTGCATGTTGTGGTGAACCAGGATATATGCCAACTATTACTGTGTATATGACTGAACATGTTGGTCTACAAATTATTCCAATTAATTTAGTAATTGTTATAGTTGTATCATATCTTGTTGGTCTTAATACTTCTCTTGCAGTAAATGCTATATCAATCACAAAAAAAAGTGGTGGCCTAAGTAGTATAGGTGCTGCTACAGGATTATTTGTCATATGCCCAACATGTGTCAGTTCATTTTTTGCTCTGTTTATTGGTACAACTAGTACGGTTATATTTTCAACAATACTTGCGCAACTTCAAACGCTTTTCATTGCTATTACAATACCTATACTTTTAGTAACACCTATAATTATTGCTAGAAAAATTCAAAAGCAAAATGATAATTGTGATTTAAACACCAATAAAACTTGAAAACATATCATATGAGATTTTAATCTATCAAAATTGTTTTAATTTTTCTAAAATTATTTTAAAAATCTCATCGCTATCAAGTAACACATATGGAATATTATTTTCATCACATGCCTGACCACTTTCTGTATCACGTGTTACCAAAATCATATCATTTTTTTTCGCATAGTTGATAACGGAATAATCTGTATGGAGTTTTAACCCCTCTGTTCGTAATTTTTTTACGCTATGTGCATCATAACCAATATTTTGTAATCTTTCGTCCATCCCATCATCCATTTCATCAATTAAGATTTTTAGCGGAGTTTTTTTCATCTTCATTAAAATTTTAAAAGTCTTTAATGATTTATTGGTTTGTGATCAAATTACATATGAGAAGTCATTTTTTTAATTTTAGTTATGATTGCTAATTTTTTCCTGGTAGTTAATTCTGGTTCCATAGTAACAAAAACAGTACAATTTTTTGGGAAAACCGAAATCTGCGTTACATTTTCTCTTTCTACGTGAACATATCTTACTTTTCCTAATGAATCATCATATTTTTCTCGTACTAATCTTGTTTTTGCAGCATCCTTACAAAATTTTTCTTGCTGTTTTTGAGATTCTAATGAAGTTTTACTTTTTTTCATAATTGCTTCTAGAATATCACCACGAATATCTATAATAGCACCAAATCTTATTGCTGGGTCTAAGTCTAAAATGTCCTCTACAATTTCGAGAAGAACAGATTCCTTATAATAATTCATTATGAAAATTTATAAAAATGATAATATAATTGAATACTGAAACGTAACATATTTAATTAAATTAAAATCCGAATTTAATTTTGCTAATAAAAATAATGCCTTTTTTACGCACAGTATGATTTATTGTTAATTACATATCATATGCGTAATCGTATATACCGCATGGCACACTAACCGCTATTGATTAAAATAAATCCACTAGAGATGCTGTTGTGGACATTTAGAAGAAATGAAAATGATATTGTGAATATCTATAACACTTTGTCGCCTGCCATGCAATTGGCAACTGGTGGAAACATGCTAAATTTTGGTTTATGGAATAAGAAAGATGCATCTCCAATTAAAGCA
>Ga0207962_1000683_pt1 | contig 11393 bp, 10 predicted proteins | sample Knorr_S15_td_AAI_FD_185603 | JGI IMG/M metagenome (GOLD analysis project Ga0207962, IMG submission 185603) | Marine microbial communities from Southern Atlantic Ocean transect - Knorr_S15_td_AAIW_ad_750m_LV_A (SPAdes) (version 2) | ecosystem: Environmental > Aquatic > Marine > Oceanic | place... | reverse complement strand
GCCGCAGGTGCTAGGACCATCGTCACCGCAGCCGACGCTGAACTCACCGACGCCACCGATATCGAAGCCGCCGCCGAGGCCTGGCTGGCACAGGCATCCGACCCGACCAGCGACGACTACCTCCGCTACGGCGAGTTGATCTTCAACAACCCGGCCGCCCAGGGCGCCAACTCGTGCGCCCGCTGCCACACGCCCGGATCCTCGTTCGGCGCAGTGGACGAGGCCACGACGGCAGAACTGATCGAGAACTGGCCCAAACTGGTCGAGTCCGGAATCCTCACCGGCTGGCAACCGGCACAAGGACACGTCGGCCCGAGCCTCGAAGGCGTCGCTGCCCACTTCCCGACAGCGGCGAGACAGGAAGAGTTCGTCCGCATCGGATCCGAGGTGGGGGTTGGTTTCGGCAACGCCCGCAGCGGCACCGGCATGATGCCCGGCTTCGGCGGACGCGTGGACCCCGACGTCGTCGACTACGACACGGGAGGCGACGCCATCTACAGCCGCATCCTGACGCCTGAACAGATCGCAGCCGTCGTGGCCTACGAGAGGAGCCGGTGATGGGCATGTCCACCACGCTCGCCGGCATCGTCTGGGACCCGAACATCGCCGGCACGCTGGCCGTGCTCACCGGCGTCGCCGTCCTGATGGGCTCGGTCTGGTTCCTCGTCGCCTCCAATTCCGGCATCCGCGTCGGCACCCTGATCGCGTTCGCAGCGTTCTTCGGGTGGATGTTCGTCATGAGCACGACCTGGTGGATGTACGGCAAGGGCTGGCAGGGCGACAGCCCCTCGTGGCAGACGGTCGACATCAACGTGGGCGACCTCGGCGCCAGCGGCCTTCCCAGGGCACGGGAGCTGCCGAACCCCGACGAGCTGAACACCGGCTACGAACTGGTGGTCCTTTCGGGCAACGCACGGGCGACGGCCGAGTACGACACTCTTCCCACCGCCGCCGACAACCCCGACCTCAGCGCCGACGACCTCGCTGCCCTGCAGGCCGACCGCCAGGTCCGCAACGAGTCCGTGACCCGTTCGGAACTGGCCACCGTGTCCCCTGGTCTCGCCGACGCCGCCGGCTGGGACGACCTCAACGGATGGCGACTGTTGCCCACCACCCAGGCCGGCGATTCCCAGGCCCAGGCGGTCGCCGACATCCTGGCTCACCCCGACCTCGGATTCGTGAGTTCCGCAGACTTCAAGTTGCTCGACGTCTACACCACCGGCGGCAAGCCCCGCCTCGGCGAGGATCCCGGCCGGATCGACCGGATCACCCACTGGATCGCCAACTCGGCCCGCGTCACGCACCCGACCCGCTACTCGGTCGTCCAACTCCAGCGGGTGCTCTACCAGCCGACGATCGCCGGCGAGGCTCCACCCCGTCCGATCGTCGACGAGGCCGAGCCCGTCGTGTCAGTCATCATGGTCCGCGACCTCGGGTCCGTCCGACTGCGGCCGGCACTCGTCATGGTCGGCTCCCTGATGGTCTTCCTTGCCCTGTGCTACTGGCTCCACGTCCGGGACAAGGAAGACATGGCACGCCGCAAGGAGTTCGAAGTAGCAAGGGCCTGATCCGGTGACTTCAGTGATCACCCTCTCGAGCCTCGCCAACAGGGTGGGTGTCTGACGTGTTGGGTCAGTACCTGCCGGTCATGGCACTGCTCGTCCTCGCCGTCCTCTTCGCGGCGCTCAGCTTCGGGGCGTCCAGGCTCCTGGCGCCGCGGCGGCCCCACGACAGGAAGCTCGCCCCCTACGAGTGCGGGATCATCCCGTCCCGGGAGGCGCCGGAGCGGTTCCCGGTGCGCTTCTACCTCGTGGCGATGATCTTCATCGTGTTCGACATCGAGATCATCTTCTTCTATCCGTGGGCCGTGGCCCACCGGGATATCGGGCTCTTCGGCCTGGTCGCAGTGCTGGTGTTCTCGGTCGCCGTGTTCGAGTCGTTCGTGTACCTCATCGGCAACGGGGCCCTCGAGTGGGGTCCGATCGCCGAGGTCCGCCAGGCGGCGTCCCGTCGCCTCGGGAGCGATGTGGTTCGACCGGGTGTGCGCCAGGTCGGCCTCGAGGGCCGCAAGGTCGATGGTCCGACGGACAGGAGCGCCGCCTGATGGCCCGAGTCCCGATTCTCGGCGACATCTCCGGCGTCCTCGACGAAGGCCTCGAGGGTCTCGAGCACAATTTCGTCACCGCCCGCATCGAGGACCTCGTCAAGTGGTCCCGGGCTCGCAGTTGCTGGCCGGCCACCTTCGGCCTGGCCTGCTGCGCCATCGAGATGATGGCCACCGGCGCCGCCCACTACGACCTGGCCCGCTACGGCATGGAGGTCTTCCGGGCCTCTCCCCGACAGGCCGACCTCATGATCGTCGCCGGACGCGTCTCCCAGAAGATGGCCCCGGTGCTGCGCCAGATCTATGACCAGATGATGGAGCCCAAGTGGGTCATCTCGATGGGCGTCTGCGCATCGAGCGGCGGCATGTTCAACAATTATGCCATCGTGCAGGGCATCGACCAGGTGGTGCCGGTCGACGTCTACGCCCCGGGCTGCCCGCCCGGCCCCGAGACCCTGATGCACGCCATCCTCACCCTGCACGACAAGATCCTCACCGGCGAGCTCACGAGCCGTCGTGAGCAGACCGGTGCCGGCGCCGGCTTCGACCTCGCCGACTTTCCCGCTCCCGAACCGCCCGCCCCCGAACCGGAGGAGGCTCCGTGAGCGAGACCGACGTCGCCACGGAGGCGCACGAGGATGCACCGGTCGCCTCGACGGCTCTGTTCGGACAGGCCGTGCTGTACCCCGACCGTGGCGCCTACCTCGCCACGGTCGAATCCCTGCGCGACGAGGGCTACTGCACCGCCACCGACCTCACCATCGTCGACTACCTGACCCACCCCGGCCGCAGCGGCCTCCCCGGCGGGGTCCAGCCCGAGCGTTTCGAGGTGGTGGTCGGCCTGTTCGACCATGCCCGCCGTGAACGCGTCCGCCTCCGCATCCAGGTGCCCGCCGACGACCCGACCGTACCTTCGCTGTTTGACCTCTTTCCCGGCACCGAGGCGATGGAACGCGAGGCCTGGGACCTCTTCGGCGTGTCCTTCGAGGGCCACCCCGACCACAGCCGGATCCTGCTCCCCGAGGACTGGGTGGGGCATCCACTGCGTAAGGACGAGGGGATCGGTGCCATTCCCGTCCAGTTCAAGTCCGCATCGGACCGACGGTGAGCGCCGAGGAGGCAACGGTGGCGGCCGTACGGCTCGACCTCGGTGACGATGAACGGGTCCGGCGTCGGGACGGCAGCGCCGTCCTCCGGATGACCGAGGTCGAGGCCGCCGACCTGGTCCTCGACCCCAGCGATCCGGTCACCGGCGAACGGGCCGACGAGCGCATGATCCTCAACATGGGCCCTGCACACCCGTCGACCCACGGCGTGCTCCGGCTGCTGCTCGAGATGGAGGGCGAGACCGTCCTGCGTTCGAAGCCGATCATCGGCTACCTGCACACCGGCATGGAGAAGACGGGCGAGAACCTCACCTTCCTCCAGGGCCCCACCAACGTCACCCGCATGGACTACGCCTCGCCGCTGTTCTCGGAACTGGTGTTCGCGTTGGCGACCGAGCAACTTCTCGGCATCGAGGTCCCGGAGCGCGCCACCTGGATCCGGATGCTCATGTGCGAGCTCAACCGGGTCGCCTCCCACCTGCTCTTCCAGGCCACCAACGGCATGGACCTCGGCGCCGTCTCGATGATGATCTACGGCTGGCGAGAACGGGAGGAGGTGCTGCGCTTCTTCGAGAAGGTCACCGGCCTGCGGATGAACCACAACTACATCCGCCCCGGAGGCGTCGCTGCCGACCTCTCTGACGGCTGGCAGGACGACGTCCGGCACCTGCTCGACATCATCCCACCCCGACTCGACGAGTACGAGGTGCTGCTCAACGACCAGCCCATCTTCCGTGCCCGCCTCCAGGGCGTGGGCGTCCTCGCGCCCGCCGAGGCCCTGGCACTGTCGGCGACCGGTCCGATCCTGCGGGCCACCGGCTATGACTGGGACCTGCGCCGTGACGAGCCGTACCTCGCCTACGACCGGGTCGACTTCGACGTCGTCGTCGGCACGTGCGGCGACGCCTTCGACCGCTTCGCCGTCCGCCTCGAGGAGATCCGGCAGTCGCTGCACATCGTCGAACAGATCCTCGACCTCCTGCCCGACGGTGACTACCGGACCCAGGACAAGAAGGTCACCCCGCCTCCGCGCGCCCGCATCGACGAGTCGATGGAGGCGCTGATCCACCACTTCAAGATCTTCACCGAGGGCTTCCACGTCCCCGAGGGCGAGGTCTACGCAGCGGTGGAGTCGCCTCGAGGCGAGTTGGGCTGCTACCTCGTGTCCGACGGCGGACCGAAGCCGTACCGCATGCACATCCGCGGCCCGAGCTTTGCCAACCTCCAGACGCTGCCCCACCTCATGCACGGCCGCCTCGTCGCCGACGCCGTCGCCGTCATCTCATCGGTCGACCCGATCATGGGCGAGGTGGACCGCTGATGACGTACTTCACGGAGGCCAATGCCCGAACGGCGGCGGAGGTCATCGCCAACTACCCGCGCCCCAGGTCGGCCATCATCCCGCTTCTGCACCTTGCGCAGGAGCAGGAGGGTTGGGTAACCCGCGACGCCATGGTCGAGATCGCCGAACTCACCGGCGCCACGCCCGCCGAGATCCTCGGAACAGGCTCGTTCTACGAGATGTTCAAGTTCCACCCGGTCGGCCGCTACGTCGTCAACGTGTGCACCAACATCTCCTGCCAACTGCTCGGTGGTGAAGAGTTGCTGCACCACGTCGAGGAGTCCCTGGGCGTCCACGCCGGGGGCACCACCGACGACGGGATGTTCACCGTCGAGGACGTCGAGTGCGTCGCCGCCTGCACCGAGGCACCGTGCTTCACCGTCAACTACCGCTACTTCCACCGGGCGGACCCCGACACCTTCGACGCCGTCGTCGACGACCTGCGCTCCGGCCGCAGCCCGCTGGCACGGGGCGCACAGGGCGACGACGGGCACGTGCCGGCACACGGCACCCTCGGCCGCCTCCGCCAGCACGTCCCGGACGACCGCCGTGCCGGAGTCGTGCCCCCCGAGGAGGCCGGCGAGGCACCCGTGTGGCTGCGGCCTGCACCCGCCACGGCAGGAGACTCCGATGGCTGAGCCGACGACCGTGCACCCGGCCGGGATGGACTACGTGCCGCACGCGGCAGGCTTCGTCGCCAACGAGGGGCCGAAGTTGCTCACCAGTCGCTTCCCGTACGAGGACTCCTACACCCTCGACCGCGCCCTCGCCACAGGCGCCTATGTCGGCCTGAAGTCCGCACTCGGCCGGGCTCCGGACGACGTGCATGCTGAGGTCCGCGAGGCCACCCTGCTGGGCCGCGGTGGCGCCGGCTTCCCCGCCGGCGTCAAGTGGGGGTTCTGCCCCGAGGGCGTGTGGCCCCGCTACCTCGTCGTCAACGGCGACGAGAGCGAGCCCGGCACCTACAAGGACCGACTCCTCATGGAACGCGATCCGCACCAACTCATCGAGGGCTGCCTCATTGCCTGCTACGCCCTCGGCCTGTCGCAGTGCTTCCTCTACGTGCGCGGCGAGATGGCACTCGCCCAGGAGCGGCTGGCTACAGCACTCAACGACGCCTACGCAGCCGGCTACGTCGGGCGCAACGTCTGCGACACCGACTTCTCCGTGGACATCACCCTCCACTGGGGCGCCGGCGCCTACATCGTCGGCGAGGAGACGGCTCTCATCGAGAGCCTCGAAGGCAACCGGGGGATGCCCCGCCTCAAGCCGCCGTACTTCCCGGCCGCCATCGGCCTGTATGGCAAGCCCACGATCGTCAATAACGTCGAGACCCTCGCCAACCTGCCGTGGATCCTTGAACACGGCGCCGCCGCCTACAAGGGCTACGGCTCCGAGGCATCGCCCGGCACCCGCCTCTTCGCCATCTCGGGCCATGTCGTGAGGCCGGGCGTGTACGAGGTCGAGCAGGGCGTCACCACGTTCCGCGACCTCTTCTACGGCGACAACTTCTGCCGCGGCATCCGGGACGGCAACGACCTCAAGGCGTTCATCCCCGGAGGAGCGTCGGCGCCGTGGTTCTTCGAAGAACAGCTCGACCTGCCCCTCGAGGCCCGTGACGTCGGTGCCGCCGGGTCGATGCTCGGCTCCGGGGCGATGGTCGTCATGGACCACACCACCGACATCGTGAAGGCCTGCCTGCGGGTCGTGCGGTTCTTCGCCCGCGAGTCGTGCGGCAAGTGCTCGCCCTGTCGGGAGGGCACCAGTTGGGAGGAGAAGATCCTCGAGCGCATCCTCGACGGCCACGGACGGCCGGCCGACCTCGACCTGCTGCTCGATATCGGTGAGAACATCAGCCCCGGCCCGTACCCCGTCGCCGCACATGGGTCCGAGGGCCTCGACGCCGTGCCGTTCCCACCCCGGCAGACCACCATCTGCCCACTGGGCCCGTCATCGGTGGCGCCGATCACGTCGGCGCTGCGCCGCTTCCGTTCCGAGTTCGAGGCCAGGATCACGCGCCGTGACAGCCTGTCCGTCCAGGCGGCTCCGGTCGCCGAGGGGGCCCCGGCATGAGCGACGACGGGCAGACCGTGGAGATCACCGTCGATGGCCGGACCGTCGCGGCGAACCCGGGGGAGTTGCTGATCGACGTCTGCGAACGCACCGGTACCTACATCCCGCGCTTCTGCCACCATCCGCGGATGCAGCCGGTCGGGATGTGCCGGGCGTGCCTCGTCGAGGTCGACACCGGACGGGGTCCGGCCTTGCAGGCCTCGTGCATGCTCGAGTGCGCCCCCGGCATGCAGGTCGACACCGAATCCGAACGCACCCGCAAGGCCCAGGACGGCGTCCTCGAGTTCCTGCTCGTCAACCACCCGCTCGACTGCCCCGTCTGCGACAAGGGCGGCGAGTGCCCGCTCCAGGACCAGACGATGGCTTTCGGACCGGGCGAGAGCCGGTTCGTCGAGGAGAAGCGCCACTTCGAGAAGCCCATCCCGGTCAACGACAACGTCTTCCTCGACCGGGAGCGCTGCATCCTCTGCGACCGCTGCACCCGCTTCGCCGCCGAAGTTGCCGGCGACGCCCTGATCCACTTCCAGGGGCGGGGCTCGAACACCGAGGTCAACACCTTCCCCGACGAGCCCTTCAGTTCCTACTTCAGCGGCAACACCGTGCAGGTCTGCCCGGTCGGCGCACTGACGGCAGCGCCCTACCGGTTCAAGGCCCGGCCCTGGGACCTCGAGGAGGTCGAGTCCACGAGCGTGGTCGACAGCGTCGGGAGCCGCATCTCGGTGCAGTCCTCGCGCGACCGCGTGCTGCGCTTCCAGGGGGTCGACGCCGACGCCGTCAACTGGGGATGGCTCTCCGACAAGGAGCGGTTCGTCTTCGAGGCCTATGACCACGAGGACCGCCTCCGGACACCGCTGCTTCGCGACGACGCCGGCGACCTGGTCCCGGCCGGCTGGGGTGATGCGCTCTCTGCCGCCGCCGCGGCACTGTCCGACGCCGACCCCGACCGGATCGCCGTCCTGGGTGGGGCGCGCCTCACCAACGAGTCGCAGTACGCCTGGGCCAAGTTCGCCAAGGGCGTGCTGGGCACCGACCACGTCGACGCCCAGCTGGGCGACGGGCTGCCCGCCGAGTTCGTCCTCGGCCTGCCCCGGGCGACCATCGACGAGGCCTGCACCCCCGGTGGCGTCATCGTGCTGCTCGGACCCGACCCCAAGGAGGAGTTGGGTGCCCTCTACCTCCGGCTGCGCCACGCGGTCGTCCACGACGGCGCCACGCTGGTCGAACTGTCACCCCGGTCCACGGGCCTTACGCCGTTCGCCACCCACTCGTTGCGGGTACGTCCCGGAGAGGCCGCCGAAGTCGTCCGAGCCATGTTCGGAGAGGGCGGTACCGCACCCATCGGCAGCGTGGAGATCGAGGAGGCACAGGCCGTCGGAGCGCTCATCTCCGGGGCGACGTTCGGGCAGAGCCGGCCGGTCACGGTGCTCGTGGGCCGACAGTCGTTGGCCGAGGCACCCGGCACGATCATGGATGCCTCGCTCATCCTGCACGACCGGATCGCCGATGTCCGCTTCCTGTCGATGCTGCGACGCGGCAACGTCCACGGTGCCCTCGACTTCGGACTTGCCCCGGGGCTCCTCCCCGGCCGGGTCGGCCTCGACGAGGGCCGCTCCCGGTTCACCGATGCCTGGCCGACCAGCCCGACCACACGGGGTCGGGATGCGTTCGCCACCCTGCAGGCCGCTGCAGACGGTGCTGTCGACGTCCTGGTCCTGCTTGGCGCCGACGTCCTGGTCGACGTCCCCGACAACGACCTGGCCCGTCGCGGGCTCGAAGGGGCAGGCACGGTCATCGCCCTCGACCTGTTCGCCACCTCGACCGTGGCCACCGCCGACGTCGTCCTGCCGGCCACCGCCCCGACCGAGACCGACGGCACGGTCACCAACCTCGAGGGCAGGGTGAGCGTCGTGGCCCGCAAGGTGACCTCGCCGGGAACCGCCCGCCCCGACTGGATGATCGCCGTCGACCTGGCTCGGCGGTTGGGGACCGACCTCGGAATCGCCTCCCCCGACGACGTCTGGGCCGAACTCGCCACCGTGTCGCCGATCCATGCCCACATCGATCCCGAGGCGCTGGCCGAAGCGACCCGGGAGGGCATTCTCGTCCGGGGAGGCCCGGCGCTGGCCCGGCCGGCACCCCTCGAGGTGCCCAGCCACGACAAGAACTCCTTCCGCCTGGTCGTCACCCGCTCGATGTACGACCGTGGCGTGCTCACCGCCCACAGCCCATCGTTGGCCGGCCTCGCGCCCGTGACCCGACTTGCCTTCGAGCCCACCGACTTCGCCTCGCTCGGGGTGCCGGAGGGGGGCAGCATCGAGGTCCGGGGCCCGAAGGGCAATGCCAGCGTCGTCGTCGGCCCCGATGCCCGGGTCGCCAAGGGCACCGCCCACGTGCTGTTCAACCAGCAGGGTGTGTCCGCCGGCGACCTCATCGACGCCGCCGCTGCGGTGATCGACCTGACGGTGGTACCGGTCTGATGGTCATCGCCGCCGATCCGCTCCTCCTCGGCCCCGTCGGCCTCGAGATCGTCCTGATCGTCCTGCTCAAGGTAGTCGTGTCGTTCGTCCTGCTGATGGTGTCGGTGATGCTGATGGTCTGGTTCGAGCGGAAGCTCATCAGCGACATGCAGAACCGCATCGGCCCGGACGTCGCCGGCCCATGGGGCATCCTCCAGACGCTCGCCGACGGCATCAAGTTGTTCTTCAAGGAGGACCTGATCCCGGAGAATGCCGACCGCCCGGTGTTCAAGTTGGCGCCGTACCTGTCGCTGGTGCCGGCCTTCCTCGTGTTCGCCATCGTGCCGGTGGGCGGCGACTTCCGCACCGGAGACGGAACCGTGGGCTTGTTCGGGCACCGCACGTTCCTCCAGGTCGCCGATCCGCCGATGGGCATCCTGTTGTTCCTCGCCCTCTCCTCGGTCGCCGTCTACGGCGTGATGCTGGCCGGCTGGTCGTCGGGCTCGAAGTACCCGCTGCTCGGCTCGGTCCGGGCGTCGGCCCAGATGATCAGCTACGAGGCGGCGCTGGGCCTCGCCATCGCCACTGTCTTCCTGACCGGTGGCTCCCTGTCGACCCACGAGATCGTGTCCAGCCAGTCCGGCTGGAACTGGAACGTCGTCACCACCGGCGTCGTCCCGTTCCTCGTCTTCCTCGTGGCCGGCACCGCCGAGTTGAACCGGCCGCCGTTCGACCTGGTCGAGGCCGAACAGGAACTGGTCGGCGGGTTCCACACCGAGTACAGCTCGATCCGGTTCGCCCTGTTCTTCCTCGCCGAGTTCATGAACGTGATCACCATGTCGGCGATCGCCGTCACCCTCTTCCTGGGTGGCCCCGACGGTCCGATCCTCGTGGAGCAGGTCGCCTGGGTCTGGCCGACCCTGTGGTTCTCCCTCAAGGTCCTGGCCTTCCTCTTCACCTTCGTGTGGCTGCGGGCGACCCTGCCGCGGATCCGGTACGACCAGCTCATGGACCTGGGCTGGAAGGTCCTGATCCCGCTGGCACTCGGCTGGTTCCTCCTGCTCGCGACGCTCAACGTGGGCCGCGACCGGGGTTGGTCGCCACTGGTCGTCGTGTTCGCCAGCGTTGCCGTGCTGTGGGCGGGCGCCGCCATGCTGGGTGGCGCCGTCCGCAAGGCCCGTGCCGAGAGGCTCGCCCTCGAGTTCGAGTCCGACGAGGTGCTCGACGCCGGGGATGGTGCCTGATGGGCTACTTCCGCGGCTTCGCCGTCACGTTCCGCAAGCTCTGGGAGAAGCGGGTCACCATCCCGTACCCCGAGCAGAAGCGCGACAAGCCCGAGCGCCTCCATGGCCGCCACGTCCTCAACCGCTACGAGGACGGCATGGAGAAGTGCATCGGCTGCGAACTCTGCGCGGGCGTGTGCCCCGCCGACTGCATCTACGTACGCGGTGCCGACAACCCGCCCGACGACCCGGTGTCGCCGGGGGAGCGCTTCGGCTTCGTCTTCGAGATCAACTACCTGCGGTGCATTCACTGCGACCTCTGCGTCGAGGCCTGTCCGACCGAGGCCATCACCGAGTCGAAGCTCTTCGAGTTCTCGTTCACCAATCGGCCCGATGCCATCTACACCAAGGACGAACTCCTCGTGGACGGCGAGACGGGTCGGCCACAGCAACTGCCGTGGGAGGACTGGCGCGAGGGCGAGGATGCCGGCACTTCGGGCTGGATGCGTGCCACGTCGTCTTCGGGTTCTGCCGCCTACGCCGGACGGGTCGCCTGGTCGGGTGAACTCGGCTACGGAATCCGCGCCCCGGAGCGGGGCCAGTCGGGTGGAGGGGCCGACGAGGACGGGGCCGACGAGGTAGGCGACGCCTGATGGACGCTGCCGTCTTCACCGTCTGCGCCGTGATGGTGCTGTCGGGCGCCTTCGGAGTGCTCCTGGCCCGCAATCCGGTGCACGCCGCCCTCTTCCTCGTCCAGTCCGTCTTCGGCGTGGCCGTGCTGTTCCTGCTGCTGGAGGCCACCTTCCTCGCCGCCGTCCAGGTGATCGTCTACGCGGGCGCCATCGTCATCCTGTTCCTGTTCGTGATCATGCTGCTCGGTGTCGACCGGGTCGATGACCTCGACGTCGAGCCCATCGCCGGACAGCGGCCGCTCGCCGTCGTGATCGGCGCCGGGATCCTGGGAACGACCCTCACGGCCCTACTCGTGGCGGTCGGTGGACCGACCGGTGCGCCGACGGCCAACGCACCGCTGGGCGACGCCGGTGACAATGCCAAGCGCCTGGGCGAGGTGCTGTTCACCGACCACGT
>Ga0207962_1000679_pt1 | contig 11433 bp, 17 predicted proteins | sample Knorr_S15_td_AAI_FD_185603 | JGI IMG/M metagenome (GOLD analysis project Ga0207962, IMG submission 185603) | Marine microbial communities from Southern Atlantic Ocean transect - Knorr_S15_td_AAIW_ad_750m_LV_A (SPAdes) (version 2) | ecosystem: Environmental > Aquatic > Marine > Oceanic | place... | reverse complement strand
GAATAAATGAGTATGATTAATCATTCAGAATTGGATTTAAGGGAAGAATCAGTTATAAGAATTAACAGAGTTGCTAAAGTTAATTCTAGAGGAAAGAGATTTAGTTTTTCTACTATTGTAGTTATAGGAGACGGAAGAACTCATGTTGGTATTGGTGCTGGAAAAGCAAACGAAGTATTAACATCAATTAATAAAGCAAAAGATAATGCTAAACAAAATCTAATTAAAGTACCTGTTTACAACTATACAATTCCCCATGAGATTATCGGAAAACATGGTGCAAGCAGAGTTTTATTAAAGCCTGCTCCTCCTGGGACTGGAATTATAGCTGGATCTGCTGTAAGACTAATTATGCAGCAAGTAGGTATAAGTAACATTTATACCAAAGTATTGGGTTCAAATAATCCTATGAATGTTGCTAAAGCTGTTATGAATGCGCTTCTAAATTTACAGGATATAAGAAAAGTTGCTAAAAAGAGAGGTAAAACTCCAAATAATCTGTTTGAGATATAGAAGTGGCTAATAAAAAAATAAAAATTACACAAGTAAGAAGTAGAATTGGATATTCTAGAAAAGCCAAAGCAACATTAGATGCTTTAGGACTGAGAAAGATTAATCAGTCAGTTGTTTTAGATTTGAATGATTCTATATATGGAATGGTTAAAAAAATAGATTATTTGGTTAAGGTTGAGGAAGTTAAATGAAACTAATTAAACCAGTTAATTCAATTAAAAAATCAAAGCGAGTTGGTAGAGGTCCTGGATCTGGATTAGGGAAGACTGCAGGCAGAGGACATAAAGGGGCAGGTCAAAGAAGTGGATTTAAACGCAGATATTGGTTTGAAGGAGGTCAAATGCCTCTTTATAGAAGAGTCCCAATGAGAGGATTTAATAATTCAAATTTTCAAAAATCATATGATATTGTTAATCTCTCTGATATTGGGAAAATTAAAGTTAAAAATATTAATTCAGATGTATTGTTTAAGAATGGTTTGATTTCTTCAAATTTTGTTCCTGTAAAGATTTTGGCAAATGGTGATATTAAAAAAGCATATAATATTACTGCGTCATCATTTAGTAAGTCAGCTATTAAAAAGATAGAAGAAGTTGGTGGAAAGGTTATTGTAGAATGATTCAAAAAATAAGAAACATTCTTGCCATTCCTGAACTGAGAAGAAAAATCCTATTTACGTTAGGAATTTTAATTGTTGTCAGAGTTGGAGCTCAAGTTCCAATTCCTGGTATTGATCCAGAAGCTTTACGTCAGACGATGGATTCACTTAGTGATACATTTTTTGGACTTTATAACATGTTTACTGGTGGAGCATTCGGACAAGCGGCTATATTTGGGTTAGGAATTATGCCTTATATATCTGTTTCAATTATTGTTCAAATTTTACAAACTACACTTCCATATTTCCAAAGATTAGCTAGAGAAGGAGAGAGTGGTAGAGCAAAGATTACCCAAATTACAAGATATGGAACAGTAGTTCTCGCATTTGTCCAATCAATTGGTATTATTTTTCTACTGGAGAGTTATGGTATTGTTTTGAATCCTGGTTTCTTATTTAGGTTTACTGCAATTGTTTGTATTACAACTGGTACAATGCTCCTTTTATGGTTGGGTGAAAAAATCACAGAACATGGTATTGGAAATGGAATATCTCTTATAATTATGGTTGGTATATTGGCTGGTTTTCCTAATGTTGTGCTTTCGGAGATATCATATTTTCAACAAGGAGTGAGGGGGATATTGTCTGAATTAGCTTTGGGGATTGTATTTTTCTTCTTAGTTATGTTAATTATTCTTATTCAGCAAGGTATTAGAAAAGTGCCTATTCAATATGCAAGGAGAATAATTGGTAGAAAAGTTTATGGTGGTCAATCTACATATTTACCATTGAAAATAAATACTGCGGGTGTTATTCCAATTATATTCGCACAATCTATATTATTAATTCCAGGTACTATTGCAACTTTTTTAGGCCAAGATGCTACACAGTCAAATTTTATGTCTTGGTTTGCTATGGATCATTGGTTTTCTAATGTTTGTTTTGCTCTTTTAATTGTTTTCTTTACCTATTTTTATACGGCGTTACAATTTGATCCAAATCAAGTTTCTTCAACATTAAAGCAACAGGGAGGATTTATACCTGGAGTTAAACCTGGAAGAAAAACAGCAGAATTCATTGAAAATATATTAACTAGAGTGACATTGCCCGGAGCGTGTTTTCTTGGATTTATTGCTTTGATGCCATATTTCTTACAACAATTTGCTGGTTTAGATTATAGTTATGCTTCATTTTTTGGTGGTACAAGTTTATTAATTATCGTTGGTGTTGGTTTAGATACTTTGAATCAAATAGAGACGCATTTATTATCAAGACACTATGACGGTTTCTTATCAAAAGGGAAGATAAGAGGTAGAAGATAATGGTTGATTTAAATAATATGGAACAAGTTACCAAGATGACGGAAAGTTGTCAGATACTGTCTGATACATTAAATCTTGTTGAAAAGTACATTGTTCCCGGTCAATCTGTCCTAGAATTAGATAAGATTGCTGAAGATTATATTGTTTCAAAGGATGGAATTCCTGCATTTAAAGGATATAATAATTTTCCGTCCACTTTATGTATATCAATTGATGATGAAGTGGTACATGGGATACCAAAGGACATAATATTAGAAGAAGGACAAATAGTGGGAATTGATTGCGGAGTTCTTAAGAATGGTTATTATAGTGATTCTGCAAGAACTATTCCAGTAGGTGAGATTTCTAAAGAAAAAGAATTATTACTAAATACAACAAAAAAAGCGCTTGATATAGGTATTAGTAAAGCAGTAGCTGGTAATCTTGTCTATGATATTAGCCAGGCTATACAAGAATATGTGGAATCGAAAGGATATTCAATTGTTCGAGAATTAGTGGGTCATGGTATTGGTCAACAACTACATCTTGATCCTCAAGTTCCTAATTTTTGTGAGCCTAAGAATCATAGTCACAATGTTGTATTAGAAGAAGGTATGTGTTTAGCTATTGAGCCAATGGTTAATTTGGGTAGTAGGCACATTAAAACCGATGAAGATGGTTGGACGATTAGGACACAAGATGGGAAGCCAAGTGCACACTTTGAACATTCAATTCTTATTACTAAGTTCCAACCCAGAATTTTAACATAGTATGGCAAAACAAGAATCAATAGCGGTTGAGGGAATTATAAAGGAAGCTTTACCGGGAGCAAGGTTTAGAGTGACAATAAACTTAGGAGGTAGAGAACACGAAGTTCTTGCACATGTGAGCGGTAAAATGCGCATGCATTTTATTAAAATGCTTCCTGGTGATAAAGTTGACTTGGAATTATCTCCATATGATTTAACTAGAGGGAGAATCACTTTTAGGCAATAATTATGAAAGTTAAAGCATCAGTAAAGAGAAGAAGTCAAGATTGCATTATTGTACGTAGAAAAGGACGTATTTATATTATTAATAAGAGAAATCCTCGACTTAAACAGAGGCAAGGATAATGGCTAGAATAGCAGGGATTGATATACCAAAAGATAAGAAAGTTGCTCACTCTCTTAGATATATTCATGGAATTGGCTTAACTACCGCATTAAAAATATGCGAATTAGCCAAGATTAATCCTGATTCTAGAGTTACTAATCTTAGTAGCAAGGAAGAAGATTCTATCAGAAAAGCTATTATTGATTTGAAACTACTAATTGAAGGTGAATTAAGAACTGAGAATATTAAAAATATTAAAAGATTGCAAGATATTGGTACTTATAGAGGTGTAAGACATAGAAAATCTTTACCAGTAAGAGGACAAAGAACTAAAACAAACTCTCGTACCAAAAGAGGAAGAAAACAAACAGTAGGACTTGGTAAGAAGGTAGCAGAAATAAAATAAGATTATGGCAATAAAAGGTAAATCAAAGAAAAAGAAAGTAGACTCAAAAGGTATTGTTCATATAAAAGCAACATTTAACAATACAAATATCACAATTAGTGACGAACATGGTAATGTTATTGCTTGGGCTACTGCTGGAAAAGCGGGTTTTAGAGGATCTAGAAAGAATACCGCTTATGCAGCCTCTATAGCAGCAGAAAAAGTTGCAAGCGAGGTTATTGGTATGGGTTTATTAAAAGTTTTAGTTAGGGTAAAAGGCCCTGGAGCAGGTAGAGAATCAGCTATTAGAGCATTATCAGGTGCAGGTTTACAAATAACTTCAATATCTGATGTAACTCCACTACCTCATAATGGTTGTAGACCTAAGAAACAGAGAAGAGTATAAGAAAGTATAAGATTATATGGCAAAATTAAATACACCTAAAGGTAAACTGGTTAGAAAACTTGGAGTTAATATTTTTGGAAACCCAAAATTTGATAAATTATTGTCAAGAAAAGGATATGGCCCTGGCCAGCATGGGCAATCTAGAAAGCGTTTTACGACATACTCTACACAATTAAAAGAGAAACAGAAGATTAAGTTTATGTATGGGATGTTAGAGAAACAATTTAGAAATTATTTTAAAAAAGCTTCACAAATGAAAGGGGAAACAGGTCTTAATCTATTAATGTTGCTTGAATCTAGATTAGACAATGTAGTTTATAAATTAGGATTTGCTCCTTCAAGACCGTCTGCTAGACAACTTGTTAATCATGCACATTTTATGGTTAATAGTAAAAAAGTTAATATACCGTCTTATCGATTAAAACCAGGTGATACCATTCAAGTAAGAGATAAGAGTAAAAAATTAGATATTATATTAGATTCGATTAAGACGATTAAAGGCGATTTAAATGTATCATGGCTATCTTTAGATAAAACTAAAATGGTTGGAACATTTGTTAATTACCCAGAAAGACAAGAAGTTGATATGACTATTAATGAACAATTAGTTGTAGAGTACTATTCAAGATAAGAGGAAAAAATAATGAGTAACGAGTTAAAATTTAAAATTTCACATAAAGTAACAGATGATAATTCTAGTGAGTTTGTTATCAAACCATTAGAAAGAGGTTATGGAATAACTGTAGGAAATTCTCTAAGGAGAGCTTTGCTTACAGCGGTTCCTGGGGCAGCAATTACCAATGTGAAAATTGAAGGTGCTTTGCATGAGTTTTCTACATTAGATGGTATTAAGGAAGATGTTGCTGATATTCTTATGAATTTGAAAGCAGTACGATTTCACCTTTTTGAAAGTGTTGTTGAACCGATACGTCTAAAGATTAAAGGAAAAAAGACTTTTACTGCGGCTAATATTCAAGCGGCAAGCAATGATTTTACTGTTCTTAATCCTGACCTGTACATTACTGAGGTTGCTAAAGATACTACATTAGAGATAGAATTAAGGTTAGGTATAGGTAAAGGTTATAAGTCAAGTGAAGAAAATAAACTTAATAATTCGCCGGTTGGTATTATTCCAATTGATAGTATTTTTAACCCTGTTACAAAAGTAACATTTAATGTTTCTTCATTGCCGGGAGCAAAAGAAGATTTAGAAATGTTATCTTTAGATGTTACAACTGATGGGTCAATTACTCCAATAGATGCAGTAAGTTATTGTTCTTCAGTCTTATCTGAGCACTATAATATTATCAATTCCATCAGTAATCCTTCAGTATTAGAGATTGATAAGCCAGTAAGTGAAGAAATCTTACAGACTCGTAAGCTTCTTGAGTCTTCAATTGATGAAATGGAACTTTCAGTAAGAAGTCATAACTGTCTTGAAGTGGCAGGTATTACTTTAATTGGGGCACTTGTTCAAAAAGACGAATCCGAAATGTTAGAATATAAAAATTTCGGTAGAAAATCTTTGAACGAATTGATTGAAAAACTTGAACAAATGGGATTGAAATTCGGAATGGATATTAGTCCATACCTTGAAAACGAAAACAATGAGACATAGAGTAAGAACAAAAAAAGTTGGAAAATCTGCCTCTCATAGAAAAGCAATGTTGTCGAATATGGCAAGTTCTTTAATTGAACATAAACGTATTAGAACAACCCATCAAAAAGCTATAGCGCTAAAAAGGTTTATTGAACCAATGATTACCAAAGCAAAGAATGCTACATTGCATAATAGAAGACAGGTTTTAAAGAGCTTGAATAATCAAACAGCTGTTAAAACATTGTTTGATATTATTGGTCCTAACTATTCAGATAGGCCTGGGGGCTATACAAGAATCATTAAACTTGGAAGTAGAGTCAATGATGCTGCAAAAATGTCTTTGATTGAATTCGTTGACAAGAAAAATCTAGAAGATAGTGTTGTTGAAGAGCAAGTTTCTGAAGAATTAGAATCAGAAGATAATTAAATCATTTCGATTATTTTTTTTAAATATTTTTTATCAATTTTATCAAAATCATCAAGTTCTTCTTCAGAATATGTATTGGATAAAGAGAGCATAGGAGATGAATGTGTTATAGTTTTGAATTCTTTAGTTATTTTTCCACCAACTCTAATACTTGGTGAGTTCATTGAATTGAATTCAGGAAATTTTTTTTCCAAATCAATAAGATTGTTCATTTTCTGATCATATTCGTAATCAGAAATTTCATTTTTATGTTTATTGTAATAAAGTTGGTTATGATATTCCAGCTCTTCTCTTAATAAGAATATTTTTTGTTTAGCTAAATTTTTGTCCATTTTTTTCAACTATAAAATTAATTTAACGAATTTACAATAAGTTAATTTCTATTTTTTTCTTGAATGTATTTAACAATATTAGTTGATATAGATCTTGGTAAAAACCTATTTAGATTAACTAAAAATTTATTAAATGTTCCAGGTATTGAAACGGTAATATTATTATTGAGAGCATCGTATCCATATTTGGCAACTTTTATTGGACTAGCTGTATTGAATTTTATTTTATTTTTTATTGAAGAAACATTTCTTTGAAAATTTGTATTTGTTTGTCCTGGACAAAGTACTGAGATGGTTATATTTTTATCTTTGACTTCATTTGAAATAGCTTCAGTAAAGTGAAGTATGTAGGCTTTTGTAGCGTAGTATAAAGCCATAAGTGGACCAGGTTGAAAGGCAGCAATTGAAGAAATATTTAATATTTTTCCATTATTTTTTTTGACCATATCTTTTAGAAAAAGTTTTGTTAAATATGTTGTGTTTATAACGTGTAGATTTAACATTTTTTTTTCTATTTGCCAATCAGTTTCATAAAATTTCCCATATGTACCAAAACCAGCATTGTTTATTAAAATATCAATATTTTCTTTTTTTAGTTTTTTATATATTTTATCAGGTGATTTTTCATAACATAAGTCCTCATAAATGCTTTCATAATTATCAGAATTTAATTTATTTTTTAGGCTTTCTATATTATCTTTATTATTATCAACAATAAATACTTTGTAGTTATCTTTTAAAAGAAGTTTTACAAATTCAATACCTATTCCGCTGGCTCCTCCAGTTACTAAAGATGTTCTCATTAGATTTTATTTATTTCATCACAAAGAAGTTCTATAGATTCTTTAGAATGAGTTGGAAAGTTAGCAATTCTAATTTGACTATTATTATTCCTATAGCCTTTTCCAATAATTAAATTTTTTGATTTTAATTTATTAATAAATATTTGAGAATTATTAATTGTGTCAGCTACGATTATAGTTTTTGATTGTATTTCTTTATTTATTATTGAACAGTTAAGTTTTTCATTTTTTCTTATAGTATCATATATTAATGTTGATTTATAATTTGTATCTCTTCTTAAATTATCTATTCCATTTCTAATCATATCTTCTGTTACTTTCATTAGAAGATAAATTCCTAGAATATTTGGTGTTTCGGGTGTTTGAAATTTTAGATTCATTTTATGTAATTTCTCTAGTGAATGATATGATCCTGTAATCTCATTTAATTCTATTTTTTTTTGATTTGCTTCTATACACTTGTCATTATATATCCAAACTCCTAGCCCTGAAGGTAATCCAAAACATTTTTGTACTGAAAAATAAAATGTATCTACATCATTAGGATTGAAAGGAATGCACGGTGATCCACTAACACAATCAAGAGCTATTAAGCTATTTTTAAATTTATTCCTTATCTCTTTAATTTTATCATTATTACACATTATTCCTGTACTAGTTTCATTTAAACTAATAGCTAAAAGTTGGAAATTATTATCTATTATTTCGATATCATATGGTTCTTTATTATATAAATACTTTTTAGATTTTATGTTATACATTTTAGTATAGTCATAAAATTTTTGAGAAAATGCACCATTAATTAAATGAGTAGATTCTTTATAAATTAAATTTTGTATGATTCTTTCCCATATTTCGTTTGCAGAAGATGTAAACACAACATGATAACCTACTGGTAGGTCAAAAATTTGTTTTATGTTTAATACACATTTTTGATAGATTTTTTGAAATCGGACACTTCTATGAGAAATTGAGGGAATTTGATCTGAAAATGCTTTTTTTACATGATCATAAACTGTAAAATATAATTGCGAAGGTCCTGGAGTAAAAAAAATATTATTTTTCATTTTAATTTAATAAAGAACCCTTAATCTTATTGTGTCATGTATTTTTCTAAGACTTTGAATTACTTGTTTATTATATTCATTATTAATATCTGTTATAACATAACCAATTGATTCATTAGTTTTAAGATATTGACCTACAATATTTATGTTGTAATCTGATAAAATTTTATTAATTTTTAACATGATTCCTGGTTCATTTTTATGGATATGGATAAATCTATGAGCTTCTTTTTGTTTTGGGAGATATAGATTAGGGAAGTTTATTGAATTAGATGAATTTCCTGAATTAATATATTCTATAATTTTTTGTGGAACAAAAGAACCAATATTTTTTTGAGCTTCTTTTGTACTTCCTCCAACATGAGGAGATAATATCACGTTATTTAAACCAATTAGTTCAGATTTAAATTTTTCTTTGTTGTTTAATGGTTCTTTAGGGAATACATCTATTGCAGCACCAAGTAATTTATTATTTTTTAGATTTCTTTTTAAAGAATTAATATTCACAATGTTTCCTCTACTATAGTTTATTAAAATTGCTCCTTTTTTCATTAAATTAATTTCTTTGTCACCAATTAGATTTGTGTTTCCTTCTCTTCCATCTACATGAATGCTTAATATATCACACTCTTTTAATAGTTTTTTCATTGAGTCATATCTTTTGGCATTTCCAATAGAAAGTTTATCTAGAATATCATAATAGATAACTTTTAAACCTAATGATTCAGCTACTACAGATAGTTGTGATCCTATATTACCGTAACCGATAATTCCAAGTGTTTTATTTCTAATCTCATAACTATTTATAGAATCTTTTTTCCATATTCCTTTATGCATTTGATTAGATTTTCTAATAATATTTCTCATTAGGATTATAATTTGAGCAATAACTATTTCGACTACTGATCTAGTATTGCTAAATGGAGCATTGAAAACTATAACACCTTTTTTTTGACATTCTTTAAGATTTATTTGATTTATTCCAATACAGTATGCTCCTATAGATAAAAGTCTATTTGCAGATTGTAAAACTTTTTTTGTTATTATAGTTTTTGATCGAATTCCTAAAATTGAAATATCTTTAATTTTTTCTGAAAGTTCTTTTTCATTTAAACTTTCATCAAAAGTTTCAATTTCATATCCTTCTTTTTCAAAAATTGATTTTGCTATAGTATTAATTCGTTCAAGTAATAATACTTTTATTTTATTTTTAGGAAAGGATAGTTTTTTTTCACTCATTATAGCTTTTCAATAAATTCATCTAGCGATTTTAATAAATAATCTGCTTTTTTTATCATAGATTTTCTTTTAATATTTTCTATATATAAATAGAAGAAGTTAGCATATCCTTCTTTTTTTATTTCATAGTCTGTGTACCCATCACCAATGACATGAACTAAACCATCTAATTTTAGTTTTTTTAAAATTTTAACCTTTCCTTTAATTTTTGTTAGTGGATTATTTTTATCATAACCACTTATATTTCCTTTTAAATCAAATTGAAAAGAATTTGCATAAATGTTTTTCTTTTTTATACCGTATTCTCTAACTATTGGATTTATTATTTCCATAAATCCACTTGAAACAATATAAATATTTTCTGAATTTTCTTTTATAAACTTTTTGTTTTTAATGAATGAGTCAGATACATCATTTTTAATTATTTTAATAGTATTTTTTATATCATCCATTGATGCATTTATCAATTTTATTCTTTTCTTAAGAGAATTTTCAAATGAAATTTTTCCATTCATTCCAAGTTTAGTTATATCAGTAATTTTATTTTCAGAATCTTTTGTGCACTTATTTGAAGTTTTAGCTAGTATATCAAGAGATTCAGATTTTATAAATGTAGAATCAAAGTCAATGATTATATGATTTTTCATTCTAGTATTTTTTTAAAATTCTTTTGACTATACTATGTCTTAATACATCTGTACTATCTAAGGTTGTGAATCCAATTCCATTTACATTTTTTAATCTTTTAATTGCATCTATTAAACCTGATTTTTGGTTTTTTATAAGATCTATTTGAGAAACATCACCGCTTACAATCATTTTTGAATTTGGTCCAAGTCTAGTTAGAAACATTTTTATTTGCGAAGGTGTTGTATTTTGAGCTTCATCTAATAAAATAAATGCATCTTTAAGTGTTCTTCCTCTCATATATGCGATGGGAGCAATTTCAATAGTTTTATTTTCTATGTATTTTTTTATTTTATTAATTGGAAGCATATCTTGGAGTGCATCATAAATTGGTCGAAGGTATGGATCGATTTTTTCTTGTAAATCTCCTGGTAAAAATCCTAGATTTTCTCCTGCTTCCACAACAGGTCTAGTTATAATAATTTTTTTAATGGATTTATTTTTTAATGCTTTTAGTGCTAGAGCAACACTTACATAAGTTTTTCCTGTTCCTGCTGGACCTATAACAAATACTAAATCATTTGCTTTGATAAGGGTTACAATTTTTTTTTGATTAGAGGTTTTTGCTAAAATTTTTTTACCATTAAAACCAAAAACAATAACTTCTTTTTCTTCATTACTTGAACCATTTGTTATGAGATTAGATATTGTTTTATTATCAATTTTTCCAAATTTATTGAAATGTATAATCAAAGAAAGAATAATTTTTTCAACTTCAAGTAGTTGAACCTTATTTCCCTTAATTGATATTTTATTTCCTCTAGAAATTATTTTTGCTTTAGGAAAAGCAGACTCAATTTTTTGAATATTATTATTGTGAATGCCTAGGAAATTAACAAGTTCTATATCTTTAAGGTCTATTATTTTTTCTACCAAAATTTATTATCAGTTTTTTTTTGATGCAAATTTAAAAATTATTCAATTTGCCTATGTCAATTATTACTTTTATTTCTGATTTTGGATTAAAAGATCATTATGTT
>Ga0207962_1000677_pt1 | contig 11437 bp, 10 predicted proteins | sample Knorr_S15_td_AAI_FD_185603 | JGI IMG/M metagenome (GOLD analysis project Ga0207962, IMG submission 185603) | Marine microbial communities from Southern Atlantic Ocean transect - Knorr_S15_td_AAIW_ad_750m_LV_A (SPAdes) (version 2) | ecosystem: Environmental > Aquatic > Marine > Oceanic | place... | reverse complement strand
ACCCGACCAGCACCTGGCCCCCGGTTCTTTGCCGCCCAAGTTCGGCCAGGATGTCGGTGGTGGGTACGAGTCGTACCTCGGGGATACCCTCAGCCTTTTTGATCTTCTGGGGAGCTACGTGGGCCGCACGAAAGTCCGCTACCGCGGCGGCCATGAGCACGATGTCAGCGTCGGCGGCCCGATCGGCGACCACTCGGGCCATCTCCTCGGCGGTCTCTACCGGGGTGACCGCTACGCCGACCATGTCAGGTGCCGTATCGGGTCGGGTGGTAACACAATGGACCTTCGCTCCGCGGGAGGCTGCCTCGACGGCTAGGGCGTGGCCCTGCTTGCCCGTTGACCGGTTCCCGATGTACCGCACTGGCCCGATCGGCTCCCGGGTGCCGCCCGCGGTAATCAGTACGGTCAGACCAGCCATGTCCCCGGCAGGAGCCGGACCGTCAGCGGCCAGGATCCCCAGGACCGCGTCGACCACGTCGGCCGGTTCAGCCAGCCGGCCAGCCCCGGTGTCACCACCGGCTAGATGGCCGTCGACCGGCCCGACGATTGTCACTCCCCGCTCGGCCAATGTGGCGACGTTGTCGGTCACCGCCGGTTGCTCCCACATTTCGGTATGCATGGCCGGGCAGACGACCACCGGGGCTCGGGTAGCCAAGAGGGTGGCGGTCAGTAGGTCACCCGACCGGCCGTTGCGGTAGTCGGCCAGTAGGCGGGCGGTGGCCGGACAGATCAGTATCAGATCGGCCCCCTGGCCTAGCCGGGTGTGGGGGATCGGATGGTCCCCGTCCCACAGGGACACCTGGACCGGTTCGGAGGCCAGCGCGTCGAACGTGGCTCGGCCCACGAACCGGAGGGCACCGCTGGTCAGGACGGGAGCGACGTGGGCGCCGGCGCCGACGAGTCGACGGCAGACCTCGACCGCCTTATAGGCGGCGATGCCGCCGGTGACTCCGAGAACGACCCGTCGGCCGTCGAGGGCACCCATGTCGGCTCAGGAGGGCTCAGGCGCCCTCGTCGTCGGTGTCCGTGGGCGTCGAGGCACCCTCGACAAGGAGTATTTCCCCGTCGACCTCCTCGGACTCTTCGGGCAACTCCACCGGCACGATCTTGTCGACCGCCACCTCCTCGAGGGCGATGGATAGCGGTTTGCGGGAGGTGGACGTCACCTGCGGCGGTACCGACGCCCCAAGGCCCTCACCCAACTGGCCGAAGTAAGAGGTGATCTGGCGGGCCCGGCGGGCCGCCAGGATCACCAGACGGAACTTGGAGTCGGTCTTGGCTAGGAGGCCCTCGATCTCGGGGTTGACCAGGGTTTCGTAGTTGCGCACGGGCACTCCTCACCGAATTCGGAGACGACCAATGGGGGCCGGCTAGGGCCCCACGGTACCAGTGCGGTTACTCGAACCGGACAGGGGTCAGCTGGTTACCCGCGGTGCGCGGCGATCATGTCGGCCACTACGGCGACCGCGCTCCCCAGAGCCTCATTGACTACAAACCGGTAGCCGAGATTGGTGGCCTCAGCCCGCTCCCGGTCGGCCTCCGCAAGCCGTTCCTCTGCCCGGTCGGTGCTGTCACCACGGGCTAGGAGCCGTCGACGCAGGGTGGCGTCGGAGGCGTCGACAAATATGCAAAGGGCATCTGGGTAGCGGTCCAGTACTTGGCGGCCGCCGACCACGTCGATCTCTAACAGCAGATCCGGGCGATCCCCGGGGTCGGGTACGGGCGTTCCGTACAAGCAGCCGAGGAACTCGTTCCACTCTACGAATCCCCCCTCAGTTCGACGACGCTCGAAGGCCTCTCGTTCCACGAACACGTAGGCGTCGTCAGCATCGTCGACCCGACGCCGACGAGTCGTCCACGAAACGCTCAGAACAAGCCCCTTGTCGCCCTCGACGAGCGCTCGGGCGATGGTGCCCTTACCAGCGCCTCCCGGCCCCGAGACGACGATGATCAGCGGCGAGGGCTCCACGGCGGCACTTGGGGCCACCGGGGCTCAGCCGAAACGGCTGACCAGGGTCGACCGCTGCTGGGCGCCCAGCCCGCGCAGGCGACGACTCTCACTGATACCGATCTCCTCCATCGTCCGGCGGGCCTTCACCTTGCCGAGCTTGGGGAGGGACTCCAGCGCGGCCAGTACTTTCATGCGGGCCAGTATCTCGTCGCCGTCGGCCCGCTCTAGGAGCTCGGCAACCGTGAGGGAACCCATCTTCAGGAGCTCCTTGACCTCGGCACGGGCCCGGCGGGCCTCGCCAGCCTTGACAAGTGCCTGGCGGCGTTGTTCATCGGTGAGTTGAGGTAGTCCAGCCATGCGGCGACCCTAGTAGGCGCCCACTGCCCGCGCCGCGTTCACGTCCAGCCCCGGAACCCGGTGTTCCGACCGATCAGCCGAGCAGGTGGTCAACTAGGTCCTCGCAGGCAGCTATCGGGTCATCGACCGCGGTGACCGCCCGACCCACCACCAACAGGTCGGCACCCTCGTCGAGCGCCTCACGGGGACTGGCCACCCGGGCCTGGTCGTGGGTCGCCCCTCCGGGCAGGCGGAGCCCGGGCACGGCGCGGACCAGCCGCCCAGCAAACCGGGAGGTGGCCGCCAGGTCGGTCGCCGCGCAGACGATGCCCTCACAGCCGCTGTCCACCGCAAGCCCGCACCGCTCCTCCAACTGCTCCTCGCCGGCCACCTGGTCGCTGGTCAGCACAGTGATCCCCAGCACCCCGGGCACCGCCAGATCCGCCCCGGCGGCGCCGTCGGCCAGTCCGTCAACCGCGGCCTGCAGCATCGCCGCGCCGCCCGAAGTGTGGACTGTCACCCATCGAGCCCCGAGTGAGCCCACCACCCGGGCAGCCCGGCCCACCGTGTTAGGGATGTCGTGCAACTTCAGGTCGCAGAAGACATCGAATCCGGCCTCAACGAACGCTCCCACGGCGTCGGGCCCCGACGCCGTGTAAAGCTCCAGGCCGACCTTGACGGTTCCGAAATAGGGGGCGAGCAGTCCGCCTAGCCGACGCGCCTCTACCAGGTCGTCCACGTCGAGGGCCAGAACCAGCCGCTGACGTACCTCAGCGGGAACGCCCCCCTCCTCGAGGCTTAACTCCTCGTCGTCGAGCAGGTCGTCGAGGGGATCTTGTCGGTCACCCATGGGCTCCTCCAATCAACTCGGTCACCGACGTCACACCGTGCCGGTGGCACCATCTAGTGAGTTCATCAAGGACCCGCAGGGGCGCCCGAGGGTCGGCAAAGGTGGCTGTGCCGACCTGGACGGCCGATGCACCGGCCAACAGAAACTCCAGGGCGTCGGTCCCGCCCGATACCCCGCCGACCCCCACGATAGGCAGGTCAGGGTAGGCGTCGTAGGTGTCGTACACGGCCCGCACCGATACCGGCCGGATGGCCGGACCTGACAGCCCTCCCCGGCCGGCCCCCAGCAGAGGCCGACGGTCCTCGACGTCGATCACCATACCCAGCACGGTGTTGGCCACCGTGACCGCCTCGGCGCCCGCTGCGGCCGCCGCGCCGGCCACCTCGGGGAGGTCGTACGTGTTGGGACTGAGCTTTGCCCACCGGGGGCGGTTAGCGGCCGCTGCGGCCTCCACCACCTCAGCCGTAGCCGTAGCCGAGTGGGCGAACAGTCGCCGTCGGTCCTCCAGGTTGGGACAGGAGGCGTTGACCTCGACAGCCACTACCTGGGACGGGGCGTCGGCCAGCAACGATGCGGCCCGGGCAAACTCGTCGACGGTTCGGCCCCAGATGCTGGCTACCACCCGGGCGCCTGAGGCCACTAGGGCGGGGAGGTCCTCCTCCAGCCAGGCACTGACGCCGGGACCCTGGAGGCCGACACTGTTGATCATCCCGGCCGGCGTGGCGTGTACCCGAGGCGGAGGGTTGCCGTCCCACGGGTCGGGGTGCAACGACTTGACGACCACCGCACCCAGGTCGGCCAGATCAAAGTGGTCGGCCAGTTCGGCGCCGTGGCCGGAGGTTCCCGAGGCGGTCATGATCGGGTTGGGTAACCGAACCGAACCGACGGTCGTGGGTAAATCTGTTCCCCGAGCTCGGGCGGTCACTGGCCACCCTCCAACTCGGCCGAGGCACTGACTCCCCGGTGATACTCCTGGAGGGTTCGCACGGCCAGTGGGTACCGTCGCCAGTCGGCCAGGCCCCGGGCGGCAGCCACCGCGGCCGCCGCGGTGGTCAGTAGGGGGACGCCCTCGGCGGCCGCCGCACCACGGATGTGGTCTCCGTCAGCCCGGGGGCCCCGACCGCGGGGGCTATTGACAACTAGTTGCACCTCTCCGGACCGGATCAGACCCACTGCGTCTGTACCGTCCTCGCCGATCTTGGCCACCCGTTGGGCCACCGGCACTCCGTGTCTATCAAGGTGGTCCGCTGTGCCGCCGGTGGCCACGATCTTCAGACCCAAGTCGGCAAAGCCCCGTGCTGCCTCTACACCCGCCTCCTTGTCACGGTCGGCCAGGGACATGAACACGGTTCCCCTGGCCGGCAAAGCCCCACCGGCGGCAATCTGGGACTTCGTGAAGGCCAGGCCAGTAGTCAGGTCGATGCCCATCACCTCTCCGGTAGAACGCATCTCGGGACCCAGTACCGGGTCGGCTTCCGGGAACCGGTCAAAGGGCAGTACGGCCTCCTTGACTGAGACGTGGTCACCCACCACTGGTTCGGTGAGCAGGCCCTCAAGGCGGAGGTCGTCGAGGGTGGCGCCCAACATCACCCGGCTGGCTACCTTGGCCAGCGGTACCCCGGTGGCCTTGGCCACGAACGGCACCGTCCGGGAAGCCCGAGGGTTGGCCTCTATCACATACACCGAGTCGTCCTTCACCGCGAACTGCACGTTGATAAAACCACGTACGTCGAGTGCCTCAGCTAGGTCACGGGTGTGGGCCTCGATGCGGGACACCAGGGGGTCTGAGAGGTGCGGTGGGGGGATCACGCACGCGCTGTCGCCACTGTGTACGCCGGCCTCCTCGACATGTTCCATCACCGCGCCGATGACCACCTCACCGGTGTGGTCCCGGATGGCGTCCACATCCACCTCAGTGGCGTCCTCCAGAAACCGGTCTATGAGCACCGGCCGTTCAGTAGACAGCCCGCCCTCAATACCGAGGCTGCCGAATCCGGACAACTCCTCCATGGCCCGCTCCAACTGTCCGTCGTCGTAGACGATCACCATGGCCCGGCCGCCCAGCACGTAGGAGGGCCGTACAAGCACTGGGTAGCCGACCCGTTCCACGACTGCCCGAGCAGAGTCCAGATCGGCGGCCGTCCCCCCCGGGGGCTGGAGGACACCCAGGTCGGCGCACAGGTGGTTCCACTGTTCCCGATCCTCGGCCCGGTCGATTGACGCCGGGCTTGTTCCGGCGACCAGTTCTGGAGGTAGGAGGCCGGCCAACTTGAGAGGTGTCTGGCCGCCGAGGGCCACGATCACCGCCTCGGGACGTTCGGCCTCAATGATGTTGGTTACGTCCTCGAGGGTGAGGGGTTCGAAGTAGAGGCGGTCGCTGGTGTCGTAGTCGGTCGAGACCGTCTCCGGGTTGCAGTTCACCATGATCGTCTCGTAACCGGCTGCGCCGAGGGCGAAGCTGGCCTGTACACAGCAGTAGTCGAACTCGATTCCCTGGCCGATCCTGTTCGGTCCTGCACCCAGAATCATCACCTTGGGGCGGTCCGATGGGCGAACCTCATCCTCGTCTTCCCAGGCCGAGTAGTGGTAGGGCGTCTCGGCGGAGAACTCAGCGCCGCAGGTGTCGACCGTCTTGAAGGTGGGGAAGACCCCAGCGGCCTCACGGGCCGCCCGGACCGAATCGGTTGAGCAGCCCCATAGGTAGGCCAACTGCCCGTCGGAGAAGCCGAGCCGCTTGGCCCGGCGCCACCCGGCCCGCTCCAAGGTTTCGGGCCCGGCGCCCTCCAGTTCGGCCCGCTCCTCGCAGATGGCCAGGACCTGGTCGAGGAACCACTCGTCGATATCAGTGACCTCGTGCACCCTCACCAGGTCGACCCCACGGCGGAGGAGCGCCTCCACCTGAAACAGTCGTGACGGGGTGGGTCGGGCCACCGCGGCGAGGAGGTCGTTGTCGTTGAGGGCGTCAAGTGCCGCCTCGGCCGGATCGGCGTTGAGGCCCAGGCGACCGTTCTCTAGGGAACGCATTCCCTTCTGCAGGGACTCGGGGAAGGTCCGGCCGATCGCCATTACCTCCCCCACCGACTGCATCGAGGTGGACAGCACCCCGCTAGTGCCGGGGAACTTCTCGAAGGCCCATCGGGGGATCTTGGTGACCACGTAGTCGATGGTCGGCTCGAACGAGGCCGGGGTCTTCCGAGTGATGTCGTTGGGGATTTCGTCGAGGGTGTAGCCCACGGCGAGGCGGGCCGCGATCTTGGCGATCGGAAACCCGGTGGCCTTGGAAGCCAGCGCGGAGGATCGGCTGACCCGAGGGTTCATCTCGATGATGACCTGGTCGCCGGTCTCGGGGTGGACGGCGAACTGCACGTTGGACCCGCCGGTCTCCACTCCGACTCGGCGCAGGCAGGCGAACGACGCGTCACGCATCGTCTGATATTCGACGTCGGTAAGGGTCTGGGCGGGGGCCACGGTGACCGAGTCGCCGGTGTGGATCCCCATAGGATCGACGTTCTCGATCGAGCAGATGACCACGCAGTTGTCATCCCGGTCCCGCATGACCTCGAGTTCGAACTCCTTCCAACCGGCGATGGACCGTTCGATGAGGATCTCGGAGATGGGACTGGCCTCAAGGCCGGTGGTGGCCATTCGTTCGAACTCCTGGTCGGTGGTGGCGATACCCGTACCCCGGCCGCCCAGGATGTAGGCCGGTCGGATTACCGCCGGCAGCCCGATTGTCCTTATGACCTCCAGGGCCTCCTCCATGGTCCGGGCGATTCCGGAGGCGGGAACCTCTAGGCCAATCTCGACCATGGCCGCCTTGAACCGCTCGCGGTCCTCTGCGGTGGCAATTGCCTCGGCGGTGGCACCAATGAGTTCGACCCCGTAAGTGTCAAGTACCCCGGAGTCGACCAGCTCGCGGGCCAGGTTGAGGGCCGTCTGCCCGCCAAGGGTGGGGAGAAGCGCATCGGGCTGTTCCCGCTCGATGATCCGGGCGATCACATCGGCTCGGAGTGGCTCAACGTAGGTGGCATCGGCGAAATCCGGGTCGGTCATGATGGTCGCCGGGTTGGAGTTAGCCAGCACCACCCGGAAGCCTTCCTCGCGCAGTACCCGGCAGGCCTGGGTACCTGAGTAGTCGAACTCGCAGGCCTGCCCGATGACGATCGGGCCGGACCCGATCAGCAGGATGCTCTCAAGGTCGTCCCGGCGAGGCATCAGGACCGTCCCCTCCCAGTGGTCCGGGCCATCAGATCTTCGAACTCGGCGAACAGGTAGCGGCTGTCATGGGGGCCGGGGCCCGCCTCGGGGTGGTACTGGACGCCAAACGCCGGGACGTCCCGGCATCGGATTCCTTCCACGGTGTGGTCGTTGAGGTTCAGGTGGGTGACATCGGCCGCCGGGATCGACCCCTCAACCACGCAGTAGTTGTGGTTCTGACTGGTGATCTCCACGCCGCCGGTAGTCAGGTTCCGTACCGGGTGGTTGCCGCCATGGTGGCCGAAAGGAAGCTTGAACGTCTCAGCGCCAAGGGTGGCGCAGAGTAACTGGTGGCCGAGGCAAATCCCGAACACCGCGACCTCACCGAGCAGGTCAGCGATGGCGGCCCGGAGGTCGGCCAACGGTTCCGGGTCGCCCGGGCCGTTGGAGAGAAACACCCCGTCGGGTTCGGAAGCCAGAACCTCGGCGGCCGGGGTGGAGGCCGGGACGACGGTGATCTCGCCGAGGGCTGACAGGTGGTTGAGAATGGTCGATTTGATCCCGAAGTCGTAGGCCACGATCCGTCGGCCCCCTCCTACCGAGGCCACCTTGTATGGCTTGTCACAGGTAACGGTGGCCACCAGGTCGACCCCGTCGGTACCTCCCTGAGCGGCCGCAGCAGCCATCAGGCTGTCCTCGTCGGCCGTGCCGAACGCCCCGGGCATGGCGCCTGAGTCGCGCAGGTGTCGGGTGAGCCGCCGGGTGTCGACCCCGGCGATACCTGGTACCTCGTGGAGGCGAAGTAGGTCGTCGAGGTCGCCGGTGGAACGCCAGTTGCTGCGCCGTCGGGATAGATCACGGACCACCACCCCCCGGCAGAAGGGCCGACGGCTCTCGTGGTCGTCGGCGTTGATGCCGTAGTTGCCGATGTGTGGGCAGGTGAAGGTAATGATCTGCCCGGCGTAAGAGGGATCGGTTATCACCTCCTGATATCCGGAGAGGACCGTGTTGAACACCACTTCCCCGGTAGCCACCCCGCCGGGCGGTTCGGCACCGATCGCCTCACCCTCGAACACCTCTCCGTCGACCAGCACCAGTTGCGCAGTAATCGGACCGGCCCGCACGGTCACCTCCGGGCTTCGCCGTCGACAACTACTGGTTCGCCACGGTTCAGGGTGTGTCGGACCCGACCGCGCAGGCTCCAACCCTCGTAGGGGGTGTTGGCGCTCCGGCTGGCCATCGCCCGGCCGGAGACCGTCCAGGTGGCATCGGGGTCGAAGACGCACAGGTTGGCTGGGCGGCTGGGTCTAACCGGTCCACCGTGACGGTCGGCCAGACCAGCGATGGCCGCTGGCCGCCAGGAGAGGGCGGCCAACACCCCGGACAGGTCAAGACCTGAGTACTCAAGGGCCAGAGACAGAGCCGTCTCGAGTCCCAGCATGCCAGGCGGTGCCTGGTCAAAGGGCCGTTCCTTAGCGTGGACGGTATGAGGCGCATGGTCGGTTGCGATGGCGTCGATGGTCCCGTCAGCTAGCCCGGCCCGGACGGCGGCAACGTCGGCGTCGGTACGCAGAGGCGGATGGACCTTGAACACAGGGTCGTAGCAGGCACAGGCCGCGTCGGTGAGAGTGAAGTGGTGGGTGGTGGCCTCAGCGGTCACCGGCAGACCGGCCGCCTTGGCTTCCCGGACCATGGCCACCGACACGCCAGTGGACAGGTGTTGAAAGTGGATCCGGGCACCAGTCATGCGAGCCAGGGTGATGTCCCGCATCACCATGAGCTCCTCGGCCTCGGCGGGCTGGCCGCCGATGCCGAGGCGGGACGACCAGGCCCCTTCGTGCATATAACCACCCTCCGACAGGGCGGTCACTTCGCAGTGCTGGGCCAGAACCACCGGATGGCCAAGGCGGTCGGTCAGACCGGTGCTGTACTCCATGAGACGTCGCATGACCTGCGGGTCCTGTACCCCGGTGCCGTCGTCAGTGAACATCCCGACGCCGGCGTCCACCAGTTCGCCCATAGGGGTCATCTGGTGACCGCGACGCCCGACCGTCATAGCCGCCGAAGGAACGATCTCGCAGGCCGCCGGTTCGCCAAGGGCCCGCACCTGTTCGACGACGGCCACGCAGTCGGTGGTCGGTTCCGTGTTGGGCATGGCCACCAAGGCCGTATAGCCGCCAAGCGCACCAGCCCGGGCACCGGTTTCGATGGTTTCGGCCTCCTCGTCGCCCGGTTGGCGTAGGTGGGCGTGAAGATCGACCAGGCCAGGGGCCACCACGCACCCGGCGCAATCAAGGTCCTCCTCGCCAACTAGGCCGGTGCCCACCGCGGCGATCCGACCGTCGTCGCCGATCTCGACGTCTACGACACTCTCCCCGTCGGAGTCGACGACCCGCCCGCCCCGGAGGACGATGCCCATCAGTTGGCCTCGGCTACGGCGTCGGGGTCGGGTACCGATCCTAGAAGGAGGAACAGGACGGCCATCCTCACCGAGACCCCGTTGGCCACTTGGTCGAGGATCACTGACCGCTCAGCCGCGGCCACCTCAGCGGCAATCTCTACTCCCGGATTAGTGGGTCCGGGGTGGAGGATCAGCGCGTCTTTGGGGAGGCGTTCGGCCCGGCGGGCACTGAGCCCGTAGTCGGCCGTGTACTCCCTCAGTGACGGGATCAGACCGTCGTCGTGGCGTTCCCTCTGCATGCGCAGCATGTAACAGGCGTCGAGGGAACCGATGACGTCGTCGAGGTCGTGAGATACCCGGACCGGCCAGTCCTCCAGGGACGGAGGAAGCAGTGTGGTCGGAGCGACCAGGGTCACCTCGGCTCCTAGGAGGCTGAAGGCCAGCACGCCGGACCGGGCCACCCGGGAGTGGAGTATGTCCCCCACGATGGCTATCGACATACCGTCGAGGGCACCCCGGTGCTCGCGCAGGGTGTAGGCGTCGAGCAGGGCCTGGGTGGGGTGTTCGTGGCAGCCGTCGCCGGCGTTTACCACCGCAGCATCGGTCCACTGGGCTACCCGGTGGGGGGTGCCGGCCATGCCGTGCCGGATGACCAGGACGTCGGCCCCGTAAGAGCGGATGACCTCCACCGTGTCGCGGAGGCTCTCCCCCTTGCTCAGCGAGGAAGAGCCGGCGGTGAAGGTGAGGGTGTCGGCCGAGAGCCTCCGGGCGGCCGTTTCGAACGATAGGCGGGTCCGGGTCGAGTCTTCGAAAAACACCGAAGCGACGGTGCGGCCGCGGAGCGCCGGGACCTTGGGGATAGGACGCCGACCGATCTCGGCGAACCGATCGGTCACCTCGAGGATCCGTTCCAGGTCGCTGCGGCCCATGCCCTCTATGCCGAGCAGGTGGCGTCCGACGCCGTGGTCCCAGCCCGTCGAGCTGTTCACTTCCGCATCACCCCAAGGTCGACGCCTTCCGCATTGACGTCGACTACTTCGTCGCGACGGGTCGGCAGGTTCTTGCCCACATAGTCGGGTCGGATGGGTAGTTCTCGGTGACCTCGGTCGACCATCACGGCCAGTTCCACGGCCCGCGGGCGACCGAAGTCACAGACGGCGTCGAGGGCGGCCCGGATGGTCCGTCCAGTAAACAGCACGTCGTCCACCAGGACGATGATCCGCCCGTCGAGTTCGTCGGGAAGGTCGGTTGTTGCTTGGGGGACCACGGGGCGGAGGCCGATGTCGTCCCGGTGGAGGGCCACGTCCAGAACCCCAAGAGGTGGCCGACGTCCCTCGATGTCCTCCAGGGCTGCGACCAGGTGCTCGGCGATGGGAACGCCGCCGGTCTGGAGGCCGACGATGACCAACTGGTCGATGCCGTGGTTGCACTCAATGATCTCATGGGCCATACGGCGTACAGCGCGACCCATGTCATCAGCGTTCATGACTCGTGCGTGGGCAACGAAAACGCCCCCGAAAGGGGGCGCCATCCTCCGCTCGCGTTCGGCCATGGGCCTGTCTCCTCGATCCGTACGAGCCTCACGGGACCCGCTTGACGGTCGAGACCGAACCCTACCCGCGTCGAGTCGCCTTGTGCTCCCCTTCGGCGAAAACCTCGCGGTCAACTCCGGTCGGTCCAGGCGGCTGGGAGGTCGCGGCGA
>Ga0207962_1000675_pt1 | contig 11518 bp, 9 predicted proteins | sample Knorr_S15_td_AAI_FD_185603 | JGI IMG/M metagenome (GOLD analysis project Ga0207962, IMG submission 185603) | Marine microbial communities from Southern Atlantic Ocean transect - Knorr_S15_td_AAIW_ad_750m_LV_A (SPAdes) (version 2) | ecosystem: Environmental > Aquatic > Marine > Oceanic | place... | reverse complement strand
TATTGATCGATACGCAAGGTCCGGAAATACGAACCGCGAAACTGGACCGCCCATTGGTCTTGCGAAAGGGTACCGAGGTAGTACTGATTCCAGAGTCGGGGGATTACAAAGGGCCCGTTACGTCGAGTCTCGAAGTTCAGTTCGAAGGACTTAAAGGCGCTGTATCCATAGGCGACACGATTGTTCTAGATAATGGCTTGATTAATCTGAGGGTCAGCGATCAAGAACCGGCGGCTATTCGTTGCGCGGTGTTGGACGACGGTGAAGTCGGTAGCCGCAAACACGTCAATATTCCTGGCGTTCACATCAATCTTCCTGCCATCACTCCGAAGGATCGAGATGACGTAACGTTCGGTTTGGATCTCGATGTTGATTTTATTGCGCAATCGTTTGTTCGGAGCGCTGAGGACATAGCCAAGATGCGCGAACTTCTAGGCGATCGAAATCATGGAGTTCATATTGTTGCGAAGATCGAAAACCGAGAAGGAGCGAAAAACATCGGATCAATTGCCGAAGCGGCGGACGGGATAATGGTTGCACGTGGCGATCTCGGTATTGAGACGGATATCGCGACATTGCCCAACTTGCAACGCCAGCTAGTCCGTTCGTCGTTCCAGTCTGGACGTCGCTGTATCGTTGCGACCCACTTGCTGGAATCAATGGTTGAACATCCAATTCCGACCCGTGCCGAAGTGACGGATGTCGCGAATGCCATATACGAAGGCGTTGACGCCGTGATGCTTTCTGCGGAGACGAGTATTGGTGAGCACCCTGTCAAGGCCGTGAAACAACTTGCCGAAATAGCTTTAGCGAGCGAACGATTTCCCGATCTCGGGTTCGCTCAAGAGTTAGCCACCGAATCTGATAAGCAGAACATTGCCCGTTCGGCGCTCGAGCTTGCGGGAAGAATTTCCGCGTCGGGTATCGTGGTCATCACACGTCGTGGGATCACTGCAGATCTCGTTACAAATTGTGGCCCAACGGATGTGCCCATCTTTGCATTTTCGAATTTAAGTCAGGTACGTCGTCGGTTGATGTTGAATCGGGGTGTGTACGCTCATCGAACGGCATTTAGCAACAATCCGGAAAAAACCATCCAAACCGCCCTGTCCGTTTTGCGTCAACGAGAAGGCCTTCATTCTGCGGAAAGGGTGGTGGTCATTAGCGATGTATTGGCCGCCGGGCCCGTCGATGCGATTCAGTTGCGGACTGTCGGTGAGGTCAGCGCTAAATAGACCACACAACCCGGAGAGCTACGACAATCATTAGGACACCGAAGGCTTTACGTAGCCGAGCTGACGGGAGCTTGTGCGCGGTCCGGACCCCGAGCGGTGCGACGAGAACGCTGGCGATAACAATTGATATGGTTGCGGGGAGGTAAATGAATCCCCAAGCGTTGGGAACCTCGATCTCCATACCGTGGTAGATATAGCCAATTGTCCCAAAAAGAGCGATCGCGGGACCAACCGCGCTTGCGGTGGCTGTGGCACGTAGGATCGGGGCATTATAATAAATGAGCGTTGGGACCACGATATTTGCTCCCCCAATGCCGGCAATTCCTGCGACCATCCCTCCGATTGAGCCGAGCAGGGCGCTCAAGAAGCGACCAGGTAAATCTCGGCTAGGACTCGGTTTCCACGAGGTCAACATCACGCACGCAACGAAAAGAACCAAAACGGCAATGAAGGTTTTCAAGAAAGTGTCGGACAGGCTACTCGCGACGTAGCTTGATCCGAGGCTTCCGAGCGAGAGAAACACTACCCAACGTCGAACCACTAGCCATTCGACCATGCCTCGTCGTATTTGAGAGTACGCCGCGGACGCAGTTGTGAAGATGATGGTCGACAACGATGTGCCGACCGCCAAAAGGGTCCCGGTGTTGGCGGGAAACCGAGTCGATGGAAAAAGATCCATCACGTCAAATAAAATGATGAGTGCGGGAACGACAATCACGCCGCCACCGATACCGAGGAGGCCACCCAAAAAACCGGTCACCGCGCCAACTGCGACGCAAATCGATATGAAGAAAAGGTGATCCAATTCCAGTAAGGTACCAGTGTTTTCGGGAAGTCTACTAAGGAAACGTTTGGCTCGCTTTTTCCCTTCCCGCTCAACTATCGAACGTACGATTTCCCGACAAGCCGTCTTGTTGGTCCTTTCCCTGTCCGCGACCATTATCGGTGCCGATGTTCGGCGCATTGAACTCGTAGGCGGTGACATCTACGAAGGCGACGTGAAAGACGGAGTAAGGACAGGACAAGGACGATTAGAACGGCGTGATGGTGCTTGGTACCAAGGTGATTTTTTGGATGGTCAGATGCATGGAAAGGGTACCTTTTCCTGGGCTGACCGTCGTGTTTATCAAGGTCCCTTTCGAAACGATAAGCGACACGGGTCAGGTACTCTTCGTTGGCCTAACGGAAACCAGTATGTAGGTGACTTCCGCGATAATAGACGAACGGGGACGGGCCGTTTCGTCTCGGCCGAGAACGACGTTTATGAAGGTGAGTTCTTGAATGACCAGATGCACGGGAACGGTGCATATGTTTGGTCCGACGGACGGCGTTATGAAGGTATGTTCCGAGACGGTGTAAAGAGTGGAATGGGTGTCCTTACTTGGCCGACCGGTAATAAATACGAGGGACAATTTCTCGAAGACCAGCGTCACGGTCTCGGCGTCCTCTATTGGGGCGACGGTACGACTTATCAGGGGCTATTTGCGCTTAATCAAATGAATGGTTATGGGGTTAAGACCAATCCGGACGAAGTGCCTGTTTTCCAGCAATGGCGTATGGGCAATCTTATGGAAGCATGGCCGATTGTCGAAAGCGATCGGTGCCGACTAAACATCGATGGCGCTCCTTGGATATTTGCGGGGAGTTCATGCATTAATGGTCAGGCGCACGGCACCGGAATTGCTGTTAGCGTTGACGGTCAAGCGTACATCGTCAATGGCCGGTTTGTGCTCGGGCGCCTCATCCAGGGCGACGTTAAGACTCTGCCGTTGCCGGAATCTCAATGATCGAACTTCTTGGTTACAAAATTCACCGTGAACTAAGGTCTCGTTCGAGTGCTCGAATTTTCCTGGCGACCCAAATGTCGACTGGTCGTGATGTAGCCGCAAAAATTATTGACCCAGAGATAACTGCCGGCGAATTCGACGACGAGGCCTTTATTAGAGAAACAGCAATTGTCGCATCACTTAATCACCCACACGTAATTCGCATTCATGACTACGGGGTTCAAGACGGCAAACCGTTTGTCGTCATGGATTATTTGAGACAGGGTGATTTGACACAAAAGCTCGCCAAGGGACTAGGGGTACACGAGCTTATTCGCGTGATGAATCAGCTTTCGAGCGCATTGGACTACGCCCATTCAAAGGATGTCGTCCACCTCGACGTTAAGCCGGGGAATATTCTATTTAGTGACCAGTCATTTGCGGTCCTTTCGGACTTCGGGATTGCTGAATTTCAATGCGGAAGAAACGGTGCTGCTGAGCGCCGCACTGCTTTGGGTACGCCGGCGTACATGAGTCCCGAACAAGCGATGGGTCGTGAGATTGATGGCCGAACAGATTTTTACAGTTTGGGTGTCGTTTTTTATCAGATGCTCACGGGCGAACTACCGTACCGACCGGATCGTGGTGGCAACGTGGCACTTCGTCAGGCGAGAGACCCAGTGCCACAGCTTCCCGATCAATTTTCCGCGCTGCAGCCCATCGTCGACGGGTGTCTCGCAAAAGCGCCTGAGGAGCGATTTGCGCTTGGCGAAGATCTTCGTCGAGCGTTGGCTGAGATTAGTATGGAAGGATTAATCCCTAAGGCGGTGGTGCGCTCAGAAGTTGTAACGACGGTGGAAATTCATTTGATCCAACCGCCGCCGAGCGAGGGATCTTCCAAGCGCAACGAAATTCGTGGGCGTCGCCAAAAGGTGACGCCAAGAACACTGTTGTCCAGGGGAGCATTGGCGATTCTGATCTCCGTTTTAATTCTTGGGGGGGCGTGGTATTTGGTTGAGCGAGCACCTGCTACCGCGAATGTTCTCTTCTCGTGGCTGATTCCTTCAAATACACGGAGTGTTGAGGAAGCGTGGAATACGGCTGAGGGGCTTCGAAGTGATAGCAACCAGAGTCTGTCTGCGATTGTGGCCGGTTATAGCCGAGTACTCGAAATCGCCCCGGAACACGTGGGTGCGCAAGCCGGTTTGCTCAGCGTTGTCGACGCGTGGAAGTCGGATATTCGCGACGCCCTTGATGCCGGCGACTTAGCACTTGCAGAGGTCAAATTGAACGAATCCTTCAATTTGGATTCAAGCGATGCGGACCTCTCCGTTCTCTTTGAGGATCTAGCAGATCGTCGGCTTGCTGAGTCGTTGTTGGAAGATGCGCGCGCGTTATTGCAACGCCAGGGGCGAGACAACGTCGCGTCGTCGGCTTCCGCAATTCAAGCGTATCAGGAAGTCGTACGACTAGACCCAACAAATGTAGAGGCGCCGGCCGAACTCGATCGATTTGCGCAATATTACGCTGATTTGGCATCACAAGACGCGTTGGCTGGCGACGTTACCAACGCGATGGCGAACATGGGGCGTGCCAGCTCTGCCAACCCCGAATTTACGGGTTTAGACGGAGTTCGTGAACAGATCCAGCAGGCAGCGACATTACAAGCCGAAATCGATGGTTTACTGCGGGAAGCGAGTCGCCTACGGGCGCTTGGGAGTTTGATTGATCCCCCGGAGTCGAACGCGGCCGAACGATATCAACGGGTCCTTGCCACTGATCCTGAGAATGCGATCGCAACGCAGGGGATGTCCGAAATTATTGCGCAAGTTCAACGCCGATTTTACGACTTGTTAAGCCTTCGTGGCTTCGTAGAAATTGATCGATTGATTGATCGTGCTGTCGCCGTCGGACTCGGGGAGGCGTCGGTCGCAGAGTTTAAGTCTCGTTACGCGTTGGAGCGAGAGCGGGTTGATCGGGTAGAAACGCTTATTGCTGGAGCCGAGCAACTGATGGAGCAAGGATTTATCACTGAACCTGCCGATAACAATGCGGTGGCTACCCTCAGGGAGGCTCTTCGCTTGGATCCAGGAAACCGCGATGCCGAGCAACGTTTAATCGAGTCCGCCGAACGGCTTGCCTTGGTCGCCCACGAAGCGCATGACGTTGGTCTTCAGACCGAAGCACGACTGTATTTAGAATTAGCTCTGACCGTACGTCCTGACGTTGGGGAGTGGCGCCAGTTACGAGATCAATGGATAAAGGACATGACAGAGGATGACTAAGATTCCCCGACACAATCGCTTGCGATGGCGAAATCGTATTGCTCGACAGTTCTCTGTTGCCTATGCTTGGCAGTCATTACGCGAGTGGCGAGTGGTATGTCGGTGAGCATTCCTTATGTCCGTGATCTCGAATTTGAGTACGGGCGTTCAGCCCAAATATCTGGGGACATTCGACGTGTCATCGCGAATAACCCCAGTGCGTTTACCTTGTACGGTACAGGTACCTATATTTTGGGGCAGGGCGAGGTTGCCGTTGTCGATCCGGGTCCGGCGGATACAACGCATATCGATGCAATCCTTGAGGCAACAAGGGGTGAAAACATCACTCACATGCTGGTCACTCATACCCATATGGATCACTCGCCAGGTTGCGCATTGTTAGCTGAATATTGCGACGCGGAGACGTACGCGTATGGACCCCATGGTTCGGGTAAACAGGAACAAGGGGTCGTCGTTGAAGAGGGCGGCGATACTGACTTCCGTCCGGATAACGAAATTCGTCATGGCGACATAATTGATGGTCCAACTTGGTCCGTTGAATGTGTCTACACGCCAGGCCACACCTCGAATCACGTTTGTTATGCATTAGCGAGCGAGCGCGCCCTTTTTAGCGGCGACCACGTGATGGGTTGGTCGACGAGCGTCATCTCACCTCCTGACGGCGACATGGAGGCCTACATGGAGAGTCTGCAAATATTACTTGACCGGAATGACGCTATTTACTGGCCAACTCATGGACCCGCCATCACCCAAACGAATGCGCATGTTGAGTCGTTTATCGCGCATCGTAAGGAACGCGAACACCAGATTATGCAAGCGTTGCATGCTGGCACAACGACTATTCCCGAGATGGTGCCTGGTATGTACAAGGAAGTGCCCGAATACCTTCATGCTGCTGCTGCGAGAAGCGTGCTGGCCTCAATGGAATACTTGGTAAAACGTATGGAGGTTGTCTGCGAGGACGGTGACGTGTCGATCGGCGCGCACTACCGTCCGGCTTAGGCTGTTTCCGCCGCCTCTGTTTTTTCGAACTTTGGCGGTGCGGGTGGTCGAACGCGATCGAGTGGTAAGCGAACCATGAATGCGACCCCCGAACTATCCGGTAGATCCAGCGCATGCACACTACCCCCGTGATGTTCCGCGATTAGCCGAACCACGTATAACCCGAGACCGAAATGGAGACGACTTTGGCGTCCACGATGGCTAACCATCGACTCAAATAACGATTCTCCTGCACCGCGGGGCAATGCGGGTCCACGATTGGCAACACTGATCTGAAGATGCTCACGAAAGGTATCTAGTTGGACCTTAATGGGAGATTCAGGACGGTGAAAGTCGATCGCATTGTCGATAATTTTGTCGAGAAGTTGTTCGATGCGATAGTCGGAAACTCTTGCGAAGACTGGCTCACCAGTCCCGCGAAAAACGAAGCGATGATTTTCGTGCGTCAGCTGGAAATTGGCCACATAGTTTTCAATCAGCTTCTCGATATCCAATATCTCAAGTTCTTCGGTTTCGAGTGATTCCTCTAGATTTGCGGCATCCGCCAAATTTTGAACGATGGCACCGATCCTAAGAACGCCTCTTTTTGCGCTCTCTAGGTATTTACTGTTACGTACGGACTCTGATTCGTTTTCAAGATTCTGGAGCGACGTAGATAACGTATTGAGGGGGTTGTTGATTTCGTGCCGAAGCGTTCGTGGCATGTTCTCGATGAAGGTGTTGTGCTGATTTAAACGCATCAGCATGTTATCTATGCTGCGGGCTAGGTCGCCGATCTCATCACCTGCCCTAACTTCTGACTGTAGAGCGCTTGCTCTTAGGCGACCGTAGGGGTCTATCGCAGCGTTGGCTTCACGACGAAGCCCTCGGATTCGCCACGCCAACCTGACTGAAAAAGCGAGTAGCACGACGAATACGGCTAACAGGGACAAAATCGAGAACAAAACGATTTGTTCAATAGCCGCTTCCTGAAAGGTGAGAATTTCAGCCATGTTTTGTTGAACGATGACTGCACCTAAGGTTTTGTCCTTTGAAACAATTGGATGCAATGCCACAATAATTTGAGCATCGTCGGTTACCCGACGAAGGACGCCAGGTTGACCGTCGAGCGCAGTGGTGAGCGCTCTATCGAAAATGCTATCCGATTCAGTCTGGGGCTGATCACGCCACTCTTCGCGAATAATCAATTTATGGAGCAGCGGTCGTATGGTCGTGAACCATACTCGAGTATCTAAGACTGCGGGATTGACCCGATTTGCCGAATCGATCGTCCCGTAGGAACCAGTTTCCGCACGTGTTCGGCGCTGACTATCGATCACTTGTATTCGAGCACCCGAATACCCGAGTCCTTGGATGATGTTGAGTACTTGGGGCGACCGAAACACCACGAGGTTGAAGCTTTCTTTGTCGCCTTTTGGGAGAGTTTGAACGACGTTCCGAATCTCACGAGATTCCTGATTATCGACGTCGGCGAAGGAGACGGCGAAACCTCTCCTAGAACCCATCATCGAAAGTGGCAATCGAAATTCAACTCCATAACCATTTTCGGTTTCGGCAATGGAGCCCTGGACTTCGTTGGCAGGCGGCGCGCCGGTCGCAGCGAAACGCCAGTCATTGCTCATTCGGTAGGCAGACGCGACACCGGGTTCGTGAAGAGTGAGAGTAATTCTACCGTCGGTACCGTCGGTCTCAAAAAAGTTGATACGGACGTGATCAGCAGTATCGAGCCGCAGGTAGCCTGGACTTCGATAGACTCTTCGATCGTCGATCACGTTGAGGTATATGTACAGCTGATCGTTGCGTTCTGCCATAAGGAGATCGAAAGACCCATCAGCACGGGCGGGGCCAAAGTGTTGGGCCTTTTCTGTGAGGCCTGATCCCCAATCTTCTGGATGGCCGTCGAGTCGGATCGATGTCGTCAGCGGGTGGACGTACAAGGGTTCGTACTCGAGCGGGTAACTCAAAGGGAGATCGTTAAAAAGATCGTCACGGCCATTGAAGAGCGTTGAAATACCCCGCGCGAGAAGTAACTGCACGTTTTCGCGGCTTTGAATAAGTAGTCGTTCCATCTCGATGAGCTGGAGATAGGACAGCCAGGGAATAACCAAAAGGGAAAATCCGAGCAGCATGAGCTTCGTGCCCAAGCGTGGTCCTCGAATGCCAGAAAAAATTTTCAAGCGGACCAGCGATACCCGAATCCGTATTCGCTTTTAATACAGGCGAATTCTTGATCGATTTTCTCGAACTTCTTTCGGATGTTCCGCATGTGGGTATTGATCGTGTTGTTAGTTACGAGCGACTGCATTGTTGCATTCATGAGGGTGTCGTAACTGACCGCGTGACCGGGAACGCGAACAAGTTTGGCCAGCATTCGGAACTCGGTTCCGGAGAGATCTAGTCTTTGTCCACGCCAAGAAACTAACAAAGCGTCCTGGTCTAGGGTCAGCTCACCTATTCGCTTTGCAGATGAGTTGTCTGGGTCATCCTCTCCTCGAACTTCCTCGATACGTAGCAAGGACGATATACGTTCAGCGAGATAGTCGAGCGAAATAGGTTTGGGGAGGTAGTCCCAAGCGCCGAGCCGTAAACCAGAGATCTTGTCGATTTCGTCGATGCGCTCTGTAAGAAAAATAACAGGGAGGCTTGGAGCCCGGGATAAGAGATCTCGACAGATCTGGAAACCGCCATCGACATCTTCACCGAGAATGATATCGAGAATCGCGAGATCCGGAAGATCTCGATCGAAACCCTCAAGTGCCTCTTGGCGACTCGCGTATCCCGTTACGTCATAACCTTTTTTTGTGATCGCGTCGGTGTAGTTGGCGCGTTGATCGGGGTCGTCTTCAACGATCGCGATGTGTTTAGCCATCGCCTATCTACCGTCATTATTTTGTTGATCATACCTTGACCAACGTTCAATTACCGACCGGCCGGCAGACGGAAAGAAGTGTCTCCACCATATCTCCACGATGCTCCCTCCTGTCTGCAGTTTTTTAGGATACAAAGGGCCCATGAAAGTTTTTGTCCCATTCGACGAGTCAGTTCTCGACTGCCTTAAACTCGATCTAGGTATGGGGCTTGTTCCATACCAAGTCGGCTACCGTTCTATCGGTCCACGCGATCTTCGGTCGGGTGATGAACTTGACATGGAACCAGAGGATGGTTGGTTGGAAGTTGTCGTCGGCTAACCGTTCGTGTAGATCGTGAGCTTGGAACCGAGCTCGCAAATGTCATTGGTTGCATAAGCGAATACTAAGCGGCACGCTGTCCCGGTTTTAAGCGTGGTGTCCCCCGGTGACCGATTTTTTAATCAACGTTGCTAATTACTTCATTTCTAGCCCCTGGGAATTGATCGGTGCGGCGTCGGGACTCCTGTGCGTGTGGCTGATCATCCGTGAAAACATTTGGAATTGGCCCGTTGGCCTGGCGTATGCGTTGGTTTCTTTATTGGTTTTTTACAAGGCGCGACTTTATTCGGACTTGGTACTGCACGTTTTTTACGTTTTTATGAACGGCTATGGCTGGTATTACTGGCTCCGCGGTGCCGGTGCTCGTAGTTCCGGAGGCCGATTGGTGGTCGCCCGGCTCAGGAAGCGTAGTGCCTCATTATTAGGTGTTGCGACGGTGATTGGCATCGTTGCGATGGGATGGTTATTCGACTACTACACCGATGCCGATCTCGCCTATTGGGACAGTACGACAACGGTCATGAGTTTTGCGGCTATGTGGATGGCGGCGCATAAATATATTGAAAATTGGATTGTTTGGCTGGTTATCGACGTTCTGGCGACCGGGATTTACATTTTCAAAGGAATATGGCCGTACGCCGTACTTTATGGGTTATACATCCCGATGGCCGTTTGGGGTTGGATGGCTTGGTTGCGGTCCATGTCGTCGAGTATGGTAAAGGACCCCGCACCTTCGTGATCGTTGCCATCGTTGGGACAGAGTGCACGGGTAAGACCACACTTTGTAACTCACTTGCTCAACACTATGACGCTGAGTGGCTACCAGAATACGCGCGTGAGTATTTTTCAATACATGCTGAGAAGCGGCGGCACTACACCGTTCAAGATATAGCTTCCATTGCAACCACGCAGATTTGTCGTGAGCGGAATTTCGTATCCGATCGGAACTCCCTGCGGATTCTCGATACCGACGCGGTGGTACTTTACGTTTGGTGGCTCGACAAATTTGGTCGGCCCCCGATTTGGCTTGTTGAGCACCTTCAAGCAATCGAGGGACGGCATTACCTTTTGATGAAGCCGGACGTTCCATGGGAGATAGACGCGCTTAGAGAGTCACAACACGATCGGGAACGCATACATAACCTTTACACGCAGACCCTAGAAGAATTTGAGTCGCCTTACACTGAAATCGAGGGTCTAGGTGCCTCACGACTCAGCCGTGCAATCGAAGTTATCGCTACATTGACTTAAAGAAGGTGCTGGACGTTGGCAATTGATTGATCACGCTGCTCGATGATTTCATCGCGGTCGTTGCCGGCACTAATCTGTGAAATCGCCCAGGCGTGTTCTCTTAGTTGAAAGATCGCTTGTGTTTTGCGTAATGTTTCTTCGCTTAAACGTCGACCTAAGTACGTTTCGGCGCACAAAAGAGATTCAGCATCTTCGTAGTCTGAGCCGTAGCAAAAACCGATGACGTCGAAAAGCGGGTCGTTATCGCCCGCCGATTCCCAATCGAGGGTTCGCATGCCGGTCTCTGTGCGGATAATGTTCCATGGATTGAGGTCGTTGTGGCACCCGCGAATCTTATGTTCTTTCCAACGGATACGTTCGAGCCATAGTTGTTCTTTACCGGCTTGTCCGGCCGCTTCGAAGTAACGTGCAATGTGTTCTGTTACGTCGTAACGCGTCACCGAAGAGGGAATGGCATCGTGCAATTCCCGCAAATAACGTGATCCCTCGATTGGGCTGAGCCTATTCGTTGTAAGGACATCACCCTCGACCCAACGCGTAATCATGTGACCGCTGGAGGTGTCAAATGCGATGAGTTCCGGCGCCACGGACAGACTCGCAAAGTATCTTTCAAATGGGCGAGGGGATGGTGTTCGGACGATCCGGACAACAAAAACCTCGGCGTCGATTCTGAAGCGGAAGTTGTCGTTGCTGTAGCCGCCAGGTAAATAATCCACTGCCTCGATTTGGCCTCGATTTGGCATGAGAGCCGAAATTATTTCGATCGCGTTTTCGTTGGTATTCATGACCAT
>Ga0207962_1000673_pt1 | contig 11540 bp, 9 predicted proteins | sample Knorr_S15_td_AAI_FD_185603 | JGI IMG/M metagenome (GOLD analysis project Ga0207962, IMG submission 185603) | Marine microbial communities from Southern Atlantic Ocean transect - Knorr_S15_td_AAIW_ad_750m_LV_A (SPAdes) (version 2) | ecosystem: Environmental > Aquatic > Marine > Oceanic | place... | reverse complement strand
CCGGCCTCCCACCGTTTTCAACCCCACCGGCCCCGGCCCGACGACCGGCCAGCCGGTAGGGTCGGGCGCCCTCCGGTGGAACAAGGGGAACGAGTGAGCAAAACGAAGGCGGCGAAACCCAACCGGGTAACCGACGAACGGCCCTGGTGGGACACCTTCCCCTGGTGGGCGGTCATCATCATCGGCGTCCTGCTCTGGATGGGCTGGCAAATCCTGACCAACGACAACTACGAATTGGCTTGGGAACGGATCATCCCCGGCCTCAGCCTCACTATCTCCGCGACCATTCAGGCGTTCGCCTTCGCCCTCGTGATCGCCCTGGTGGTCGGGATAGGTCAAATGTCGCGGAACGTGGTCCTCCGGACCATGTCCCGGACCTACGTGGAATTCGTGCGTGGCATCCCGATCCTGCCCCTGATCTTCACCGTGGCCCTGATCCTCGTGCCCGAGGTGACCGATGCCATCAACGGCCCCCTAGAAAGGTGGTTCGGCTGGGAGTTGAAACTCTCCTTCATGATGCGGGCAATCGTGACCCTCTCTGTGATCTATGGGGCCTATATGGCGGAGATCTTCCGGGGCGGTATCCAGTCCATCCCGCCGGGTCAGACCGAAGCAGGCCGTTCCCTGGGCCTCAGCCGGCACCAGACCATGCGGTCGGTAGTCCTCCCCCAGGCCATGCGGGCCATCATCCCGCCGCTAGGCAACGACTTCATCGCCATCCTCAAGGACACCTCCCTGCTCTCTGTGCTGGGAGTCCTAGAAATCACCCAGAGAGCCCGTCAGTTCTCAGCCAGCACGTTTAAGTTCCGTGAGGGCTACTTCGTGGTGGGCTTCGTGTACCTGGTCTTGACGCTCGGACTCTCGGTACTCCTCGGGCTCCTTGAAAAACGGATGACCCGAGACCGGAAGGGGGAACGATGACCGCTGGGACCTCCGAGAGCGCCCCCGCTCCCATGATCATGTTGAAGGGTATGTCCAAGACGTTCAACCGGACCATCCACGCCGTTCGTGACGTGGACCTGGAGGTGGCCGAGGGCGAGGTGGTGGTCATCGTCGGCCCCAGCGGGTCGGGTAAGTCCACTGTGCTCCGCTGCATCAACCTGCTGGAAATCCCCACTGAGGGGACGGTCGTGGTGGACGGCTTCGACCTAACCGACACCTCTACCGACCTGGACCACGTCCGGGCCGAGGTGGGCATGGTGTTCCAGCAGTTCAACCTGTTCCCCCACCTGACCGTGCTGGAGAACATCACGCTGGCCCAGCGCAAGGTCCGTAACCGGTCCAAGGCCGAAGCCGTCGACATGGCTATGCGCCAACTCGACCGGGTCGGCATCCCCGAAAAGGCTGAGGCCTACCCCCGCCAGCTCTCCGGTGGACAGCAGCAGCGGGTGGCCATCGCCCGGTCCCTGGCCATGGAACCACGGGTGATGCTGTTCGATGAGCCGACGTCGGCCCTGGACCCCGAGATGGTCAAGGAGGTCCTGGACGTCATGCTGGAGTTGGCCAGCGAAGGCATGACCATGGTTGTGGTGACCCACGAGATGGGTTTTGCCCGGGCAGCCGCCGACCGTCTGGTGTTCATCGACGAGGGCGAGATCGTCGAGGTCGGCCCCCCGGAGGAGGTTTTCGCCAACCCAACCCAGGAGCGCACGCGAGCGTTCTTCGACAAGATCCTCTACTGAGCCGCAGACGGCGACCCTGCCATGACCACCCTGGCCGTTGAACTCTCCGGCATTACCAAGCGCTACCCGGGCGTGGTGGCCAACGACGCCGTCAACCTGCAAGTGGCCGAGGGTGAGATCCATGCCGTGGTCGGAGAAAACGGTGCAGGCAAGTCGACCCTGATGAAGATCCTTTACGGGATGCAGTCACCCGATGAAGGGCGAATGCTTGTCCAGGGGGCTGAAGTTCAATTCTCATCGCCTGCCGAAGCCATCGCTCACGGCATTGGGATGGTCCATCAGCACTTCATGTTGGCTGACAATCTGACGGTCTTAGAAAACGTGGTACTCGGTGCTGAACCTCAAAAGCGGGGGTTCATCGATCGGGAAGCCGCCCGTCGTGACCTGGAACACCTCGGCGCCTCCTACGGCCTTGACATTCACCCCGACGACCTGGTCGAGACCCTGGAGGTCGGCGAACGCCAGCGGGTGGAAATCATCAAGGTGCTGTACCGGGGAGCCCGGATTCTCATCTTGGACGAGCCGACATCGGTGCTGGTCCCTCAAGAGGTGGAAGAGCTGTTCCGTAACCTCCGGGAACTCAAGGCCCGGGGCCACACCATCTTGTTTATCGATCACAAGTTGGAAGAGGTTCTGGCCATTGCCGACACCGTGACAGTTCTGCGGCAGGGGCGGACAATGGCGACTGTTGATCCGAAGCGAGTTACCGCCTCGGAGTTGGCCGAGCTAATGGTCGGTTCCGAGCTTCCCTCGCCATCAACTGAGCCCCGTGCTGTCGATGATCACGTCTCCTTGTCTCTGAGCGACGTGACGGTGCTCGACGAGACGAAGCGTCCTGCTCTGGACAACGTGAGCCTCGCTGTGCGCCGAGGGGAGATCCTCGGCGTGGCAGGTGTTGAGGGAAACGGTCAGGGAGAGTTGATCGAAGCCATCCTCGGGCTTCGCTCCATAGAGGATGGCGGCCAGATTCTCTTGGACGGTGAGGAAATCTCTACCTGGTCGGTTCGTCGGAGACGCGAGGCGCGCATTGGTTACGTCCCCGAGGACCGTCACCGTCGCGGCCTGCTCCTAGACGCTCCACTCTGGGAGAACGCCATGCTTGGCCACCAGACAATGGAGCCCTTCGCTCGTGGCCCGCTGTTGGACCGAGGCCGGAGCCGGGAAGCCACGACACGCATTGTCAAGGACTTTGACGTCCGGACTCCAAGCATCGACACGTCGGCCCGAGCTTTGTCGGGCGGCAATCAGCAGAAGTTGGTCATCGGTCGGGAGATGGCTGCATCACCCCGACTACTCATTGCAGCCCATCCCACTCGGGGCATTGACGTTGGCGCTCAAGCCGCTGTTTGGGAGGAGTTGCGGACCGCAAGACGGAACGGGCTTGCCCTACTCCTGATCTCGGCCGATCTGGAAGAGCTGCTTGGTTTGGCCGACCGCTTGGTGGTCATGCTGCGGGGCCGGGTCGCCGCCGAGCTGGACCCAGCTACCACCACGCCCCGACAACTGGGCGGATACATGACCGGTGCCGAGGACGTAACCGGGGACAAAGAATGACCGGTCGACGGATCATGATGGCCCTGGCTCCCCCGGTTGTGGCCATTGTCTTTTCGGTCGCCCTTTCCTCAGTAGTTCTGCTGATAGCCGGCACCAGCCCGTGGGAGGCCTGGCGGGAGATGCTTTCGTACGGCAGCAGTCTGGGAGCCCTCGTCGAGACGGGCAATCGGGCCACGCAGTTGTACCTGGCCGGTATCGCCGTCGCAATTGGCTTTCGGATGAACCTCTTCAATATCGGTGTTGAAGGCCAGTACATGTTGGCCGCCCTCGTGTCGGCGGCCGTCGGAGCGGCAGTCAACCTTCCACCCATTTTGCACGTGGCCCTGATCATGGCCGTTGCCATGTCCGTTGGATCCCTGTATGCCGGGGTTGCCGGCTATCTCAAGGTGACGCGTGGTGTCCATGAGGTGATCTCCACCATCATGTTGAACGCCATTGCCCTGTCGACCATCGGGTACCTGCTCAGGACGTGGCTCGACGACGGGGACGACACCACCCTCAACATCACAACGCCGGAAATCGCGCCGTCAGGACGCTTCCCAAACCTCAACGGGATGGTGGAAATGTTTACCCGGGAGATTGGAAGGGGGCGCGAGCTCTGGGGCTTCCTCCTGATCGCCATCGTGGTTGGGGTTCTCTTCCACCTTTTCCTGACCCGAACCCGGGCCGGTTTCGATCTGCGGGCCACCGGCCTGAACCCGTTCGCCGCTGAGGCCAGTGGAGTGGACCCGCGAGCCACCGTGGTGCGAGCCATGCTGTTATCTGGTGCAGTTGCCGGCCTGATCGGCCTACCGGAGATCCTGGGCGACAGCTACAAATACGACCTCGGGTTTACTCGGGGACTGGGCTTTACCGGCATAGCGATCGCCCTCATTGGACGCAATCACCCTGCCGGAGTGGCCGTGGGGGCCCTCCTGTTCGGCTGGCTTGACAGCGCCGCACCCATCCTGGACGTGGTAGGCGATACCCCACGAGAGATCGTGTCCATCCTCCAGGGAGTGGTCGTGCTCTCAGCTGTTGTGGCCTACGAGGTGGTTAACCGAATCCGTCGGGCCCAGGAGGCTCGAGACGCTGCGTCGGCCACCCAGCGAACTCTAGAACCGACGTCATGAGGCACCCAACCTTGCGGGACTCGGTGGTAATGCGCTGGATGGTCGCCGCCCTCGGCTTGGTCATAGCTCTCTCGCTTACTCAAGACCTGGCGCGACCAGAGACCACTGATCTGATCTCGGCTGGTACCGCCGAATCCACCCTCCGGCGGGCCATACCAATTCTGTTGGCCGGCCTGGGCGGGATCTGGGCCGAACGAGCCGGCGTGGTGAATATCGGCCTCGAAGGGATGATGATTCTGGGCACCTGGTTCGGAGCCTGGGGGGCGCTGGAATTCGGGCCCTGGTGGGGCCTAGCCATCGGTATAGCCGGCGGAGCCGCGGGCGGCCTGCTCCACGCGGTAGCCACGGTCGGTTTCGGCGTCGACCACATCATCTCCGGCGTGGCCATCAACATCCTGGCACCGGCCCTGGCCCGGTTCCTGTCCGGCGAAGTCTTTGCGGCTCGCTCCGGAGGTGGCATCACCCAATCTCCGCGGGTCGATTCGGTAGGACACGGGGATCTGCCATTCGTTTCGGGTGGCGACTTGTTTGGATGGAGCACCCCCGACCTTTTCGGCTGGCTCTCTGACCAGGGATGGTTCCTGGTGTCAGACCTGTTTGCCCTTTTGTCTGGAATCACCAGCAACGTCTCCTGGGCGACCCTGTTAGCGCTGCTCCTCGTCCCTGCCTCAGTGGTGATCCTGTGGCGGACGAGTCTTGGCTTGCGAATCCGGGCGGCCGGTGAGCACCCAGTCGCTGCGGACAGCCTCGGAGTCAACGTGTACCGGATGAAGACCCTTGCCGTGGTAGTCAGTGGCGGTTTGGCCGGCTTCGGTGGCGCCTTCATCGCCATTGAACAGACCGGAATCTACCGAGAAGCTCAAGTTCAGGGCCGAGGGTTCATCGGCTTGGCCACTGTCATCTTCGGCAACTGGCAACCGGTAGGTGCTTTCCTTGGCTCGATGCTCTTCGGTTTCGCTGACGCTCTGCAACTCCGTGACCGCACCGCGGTACACGCCCTCTTGCTGTTAGTCGGCGTAGCCCTGGCTGCTCTGGCCGTGCGAGCAGTCCTTCGACGTCGACCTGCAGCGGGGACTGGGTTCGCTGCCCTAGCCCTCGTCGTGCTGTGGTGGTACTCGGTAAGTGAAGAGGTCATGCGTGAACTGCCGCCAATCACCCCCCACGTCGCCACCCTTCTGGTCCTGGTGTTCGCCTCAGGCCGTCTCCGCATGCCGGCCGCCAACGGGCTTCGATATCGGCGAGGCCAGGAGTGAGCGCGGCAAGCACCGTCCTGGGCGAGGATCGTTGGGAGGCCTGGGAACGCGACGGCTTCGTGGTCCTACCCGGGTTCGTGCCACCCGACCGGGTCGAGTCCCTCCGCCACCGCATCGACGACCTGGTAGCCGGCTACGCCTCACAGGGCCTACCCGACGGCGCGGCCACCGTGTTCTCCACCACCGAGCAGACCCACGCCCAGGACAACTGGTTTCTCACATCAGCTGACGTGATCCGTCCGTTCTTCGAGAACGGGGCCTTTGACGCCGACGGAAACCTGGTCGCTCCAATGGACCGGGCTCTGAACAAGATGGGCCACGCCCTGCACGACCTTGACCCGGCCTTCGACCAGTTCTCCCGGACGACCGACCTGGCCTCCCTGGTGGCCGAGCTGGGTGTCACCGATCCACTCCTCCTGCAGTCCATGGTCATCTTTAAGCCCCCCCGGATCGGCGGGGAGGTGGTCTGCCATTGCGACCACTCCTTCCTGTGGACCGACCCCCAGACGGTGGTTGGCCTCTGGTTCGCCCTTGACGACGCCACGGTCGCCAACGGCTGCATGTGGGCCATCCCGGGAGGACACGTCGGTGGCGCCCGGACCCGGTTCCGACTCGACGGCACCGGCGGCACCACCACCGACGTCCTGGACCCCACGCCGTACGACCACGGTGACCTGGTGCCGGTGGAGGCAGAAGCTGGAACCTTGGTCGCCTTCCACGGATGCCTTCCCCACTGGAGCGGCGCCAACACCTCGGATCGCCCGCGTCTCGCCTACACGTTGCACGTGATCGACGGGACGGCCCACTACCGGGCTGACAACTGGCTGCAGCGCGGTGCAGACCTGCCGCTTCGCGGCTTCGCCTGACCTCCGCACCTCCGGGCCTGGTCCACAACCCCGGGTAACCTGCACCATGAAAACCGTGGCACCGGACCGCGACCTGATCCACCAGGCACCCAAGGTCGTCCTCCACGATCACCTGGACGGCGGGCTACGGCCCACCACCGTCGTTGAGTTGGCCGACCTGACCGGCTACCGGGACCTGCCCACCACCGATCCGGCCGAGCTGGCCACCTGGTTCCGGAGAGGCGCCGACCGGCGGGACCTTGGCCTCTACCTGGAGACCTTCGACCACACCGTCGGGGTCATGCAGACCGCTGAGGCCTGTCACCGGGTGGCTGCCGAGTGCGCGGCCGACCTGGCCGCCGACGGATGCGTCTACGCCGAGGTCCGCTTTGCCCCCGCCCTCCACACCGGCCGGGGCATGGCGCTGGACGAGGTGCTGGAGGCGGTCCTGGCCGGGTTCGCTGACGGCTCGTCGGGAACCAACCTGGTCATCCGGACCCTGGTGACCGCAATGCGCACCTCGACCGACTCAATGGCCGTGGCCGAGATGGCCGTCCGGTACCGGGACCAGGGCGTGGTCGGGTTTGACATCGCCGGCCGGGAGGCCGGTTACCCTCCGACCCTCCACTTGGAGGCCTTCCAGTACCTGCAACGAGAGAACTTCCACTTCACCATCCATGCCGGGGAGGCCTTTGGACCGGCCTCTATCTGGGAGGCCGTCCAGTTCTGCGGAGCCGAGCGGCTGGGCCACGGGGTGCGAATCGTGGACGACATTGAGGTGCCGGGCGATGCCCCGCCCCGCCTGGGTCGCCTGGCCTCCTTCGTCCGGGATCGCCGGATCCCCCTTGAGCTCTGCCCGACGTCCAACGTTCACACGGGAGCGGCAGTCGACGTGGCTGCTCACCCCATCGGGCTGCTCCGGGACCTGGGGTTCCGGATCACTGTCAACACCGACAACCGCCTGATGAGCGGCGTGTCCATGACGTCGGAGATGGCCGCCGTGGGCGAGGCTTTTGGCTGGGGGCTGGATGACTTCCGGTGGCTGACCATCAACGCCATGAAGAGTGCTTTCCTGCCGTTCAACGAGCGCCTTGCCCTCATCAACGACCGGATCAAGCCCGGATACGCCGCCCTGTCAGCCTGACTGGCAACCATCGGACGGTGTCCGACACTCGTCCCCGGGGCCGATGACCCGGAGTTCGGTCGACGGGCCCCGGAGCGAGTCCCGGCTCAGGTTCCGGGTTCCAGCGTGGCGAGGACCTCGGCCAAGTCCTCGACGGTGGTCCGGGGATTGACGATGCAGACCCGCATGGCGGCAGTTCCGTCGACGGTGGTCGGCGTGAGCAGGGCCGTGCCGTCGGCCAGCAGGCGGTCGCACCAGGTCTGGTAGTCGGCCAGGTCCCAGCCTGTTCGTCGGAAGGCCACGACCGAGAGTTCGGGCTCGACCAGGAGTTCCAGGTGCGGGGCGGCGACGACCAAGTCTCTTGCCGCCCGGGCCACGTCCAGGGTGTGCTCAATGGCGTCCCGGTAGGCGTCGGTCCCATGGACGGCCAGCGAGAACCAGAAGGGCATACCTCGGGCCCGACGGGTCAGGACGTGCGCGTAGTCGCAGGGGTTCCAGACCGTGTCGTCGATGATCGGCTCTAGGTACCCGGCGTGCTGGGTGTGGGCCGCCCGGGCCACCGGCGGATCCCGGTAGAGCAGCGCCGCACAGTCGAAGGGTGAGAAGAGCCACTTATGGGGGTCGACCACCAACGAGTCGCACCGTTCGATGCCGTCGAACCGTCTGCGGACCGACGGGGCGGCCATCGCTGCGCCGCCGTAGGCGCCGTCTACGTGTAGCCACACACCGGCTTCGGCGCAGGCCTCGGCGATGCCGTCGAGGGCGTCAACGATGCCCAGGTTGGTGGTGCCTGCCGTGGCGACGACGGCGAACACCTCGGTGCCCGCCGGTCGACCGGTGATCGCCTCGGCCACGGCATCGCCGCGTAGCCTCCGGTCCTCGTCGACTGCCGCCAGGATGACGTCGACGTCCATGACCCTTGCCGACGAGTCGACCGAGGAGTGTGTGCTCTCCGAAGCAACAACGGCCCATCGGTCGGGACGGGGCCGTCCGGCCGCGACACGCTTCTGGATTGCCTCGTACCGTGCCGTAACCAGGGCTGAGAGGTTGGCCATCGTGCCGCCGGTGACGAAACAGCCGCCGGCCGAAGCGGGCATGTCAGCCAGGTCGGCGATCCACCGCAGGGCTTGGTTCTCGGCAAAAACCATGCCGGCACCGTCTAGCCAGGTTGAACCGCAGAGCGAGGAGGAGCCGAGCACGAGGTCAAACGCCGAGGCCGCCTTGGTCGGAGCCCCGGGAACAAAGGCCAGGTACCGGGGGTGGTCGGCCGAGATGGAGGCCGGCGCGAGGTGGTCGGCGTAGCGACGGAGCGCCTCGGAGCCACCGAGCCCCGCCGGGGTGATCGTCTCGCCGACCAGCGCATGGAGCTCCTCGGCACTCATCGGACCGTCCAGCGGGGGCTCGTTGCGCAGACGGTCCAGGGCGTAATCAAACACCGACCGCACGAGTTCCTCGCTCTCGTGGTCGAACTCGTGCATGCTCACCGCCGAGAGGATAGGGGCCAGGGGTTGAACCGCTCAGGATCGCCTCGGCCCGTCAGCCCAGCCACCCGGGACCGTCGATCCGGTTCGGATCCCGCCTCGCATTGCCCGACCCCGGGTGCGGCTACCTACCCTGTGGGATGACCGAGAACGGGATCGAATCTCCCACGAGGCCGGGAACGCGCACGCTCTCCGAGGCACGCTCTCGCCGGATAGTCGCCGATACTGGTATCCCGGTGTCGGATTGGGTCACGGTCGACGATCCGGATGCTGCGGTCGACGCCGTCCGTTCCGTTGGCCTACCGGCGGTCATCAAGTTGTGCGGTGATGCCATCGCCCATAAGACCGAGCGGGGCCTGGTCCGCCTGTCGCTGACCTCCGAGGACGAGGTCCGGAACGCAGCGATCGATTTGCTGGCCGCCGCCCAACCCGAGGACGGGCCGGTCGAGCTGCTGGTCTCCGCCATGGTCCGGGGCTCCCGGGAGCTGATCGCCGGAATGGTCCGCGACTCGCAGTTCGGCCCGTGCGTGATGCTCGGGGTGGGCGGCGTACTGGCCGAGGCGGTGGCCGACGCAGCCTTCCGGTTGGCACCGTTGGACCGCCTCGACGCCCACGACCTAATCAACGACCTAGGTGCCCAGGCCCTACTCGGAGAATTCCGCGGCGAGCCGGCCGTGGACCGCCACGCCCTGGCCGACATCCTTTGCGCCCTGGGCGACCTTGCCACCGACCCCGACGTGGCCTCGGTGGACCTGAACCCGTTGATCGTCGTCGACGGCCAGGCCGTCGCCGTGGACGCCCTGGTCGAAACCTCCCGGGACAAGGACCCCACCTGATGGCCCGGGACCTGACCCCGCTGTTTGAACCCCACGGGGTAGTGGTCACCGGGGTGTCCAGCCATCCGGGAAAGTTCGGCTTCGTGACTCTCCATAACCTGTTGTCCTGCGGCTACCAGGGCGACGTGTTCGCCGTGGGTCGTGGCGAGGACACCATCCTGGGCCAGCCGGTCCTGGCCTCGGTCGACGCCATCCCCCACGGTGCAGCGGACCTCCTAGTGGCTTGCACCCCGGTGTCGGCTAACGAGGAGATCATTCGATCGGGGGCGGCCCGCGGCGTCCGGGCCGTGTTCGTGGCCGCCGGCGGTTACGCCGAGGCGGGACCTGAGGGGGCCGAGGCCGAGGCCCGGCTGGTGGCTCTGGCCGACGAGTTGGACCTGGTGCTGGCCGGGCCCAACGGCCAGGGCGTCACCTCACCACCGGTCGGCCTGTGCGCCCAGATCGTGGCCCCCTTTCCGCCCCGCGGTCGGATCGGTGTCGCGTCGCAGTCCGGCAACTTTGTGTCGGCCTTCCAGAACTACGCCAACCAAACGGGCGTCGGCCTGAGCCGCTCGGTGTCGGCCGGCAACGCGGCAGCCACTGGTATCGCCGACTACTTGGAGTGGTTCGCTGACGATCCGGAAACCGACGTCGGGCTCTGCTACGTGGAGGGCCTGGACGACGGCCGAGATTTCTTCGAGCGAATCCGGTCGGTGACCCCCCGGATGCCCGTAGTGGTCGTCAAGGGCGGCGCCACCCGCGGTGGCCAGCGGGCCGCCGCCTCCCACACCGGTTCCCTGGCCACCGACGACCGAGTGTTCGACGGCATGGCCCGCCAGGCCGGGATGGTCCGGGCGGCCACCATCGAGGCGGCCTTCGAGGCGGCAGCCACCTTGGCCACCCAGCCCCTGCCGGGCGGGAACGGTGTCCTGGTCCTGACCACGGCCGGAGGCTGGGGGGTGGTCACCGCGGACGCCGTGACCTCCCATCCCGACCTGGCCCTAACCGCCCTGCCTGCTGACCTGCTGGCCGCCGTTGACGCCCTGCTTCCGCCGCGCTGGAGCCGGAACAACCCAGTGGACCTGGCGGGAGGCGAAACCCGGGACACCATCCCCGAACTGCTGGACATGGTGGCCGGCCACCCGGCCGTCGACTCAGTGGTCCAGCTGGGCCTGGGCATCCAGGGCAACACGGCGGCACTGACCCGCGACGGCCCCTTCCATCCCGGCTACGGCCTGGACCGCATCGTTGATTTCCACGAGCGTCAGGAGCACCGGTACGCCGAGGCGGCGGTGGCGGCCGCCACCACTCACGGCAAGCCGGTGCTAGTGGCCTCGGAACTGGCTGTGGCCCAACCGGACAATCCCATGGTCACCGCCGTCCGGGAGTCGGGACGGCTCTGCTACCCATCAGCCGACCGGGCCGTGGTTGCCCTCGGCCACCTGTCCCGCTACGCCGCCTGGCGTCGGGCCCGTAACTGAGCCATTCGGCGGTCAGCCTCGCTGGGCCGAGCGCAGGGCGGAGGCCAGGTTTCCCCGGGGGCCCACCGACACCTCGGCCAGTCCCAGGAAGACGGCCAAGCGGTCCAGCTCGGCGGAGAGCTCGACGGCCACCCAGTCCCGGTCGACCCCCTCTTCGGCATACGTGCCGCGGGCTAGGAGCCGCCCGGTAGCCC
>Ga0207962_1000663_pt1 | contig 11605 bp, 9 predicted proteins | sample Knorr_S15_td_AAI_FD_185603 | JGI IMG/M metagenome (GOLD analysis project Ga0207962, IMG submission 185603) | Marine microbial communities from Southern Atlantic Ocean transect - Knorr_S15_td_AAIW_ad_750m_LV_A (SPAdes) (version 2) | ecosystem: Environmental > Aquatic > Marine > Oceanic | place... | reverse complement strand
GCTGAGCTACGTCGCCAGCGAGCTCCCTGACAGAATCGAACTGTCGACCTTCTCCTTACCATGGAGACGCTCTGCCGACTGAGCTAAGGGAGCCCGACCACCTTGCGATGACCGGGCACAAGGATGCCACGCGATCCGGGAATTCACACCGCCACGGCCCGTGCCGCGAGCCCGGAACACGGTGAACCACCACGTCCCGGGACGGCGGCACGGTACCGTCGACCCATGCAGATCCGGCTCGCCGTGCCAGCCGACGCCGAGGCGATCCGGGCCATCTACAACCACGAGGTGGTGTCCTCCGCAGCCACCTTCGACATCGTGGAGCGCAGCGAGGAGGACCAGGCCGCGTGGCTGGCCGAACGGTCCGGGGCATTCAGCGTGCTGGTGGCCGAGGTGGACGGAGAGGTGGCCGGCTTCGCCTCGTTGTCGTCGTACAGGGAACGGGCCGCCTACCGCAGCACCGTCGAGAACTCGGTCTACGTGGGTGCTGGGCACAGGGGCCTCGGCATCGCCGGCCGGCTCCTAGGCGCCCTGCTGGAGGTGGGTCGGACCAGCGGCTTCCACTCGGTCATCGCCAGGATCGGCGGTGGGAACGCGGCCAGTATGGCCCTACACGCCAAGCACGGATTCACCGAGGTGGGAGTCGAGCGCCAGGTCGGCCGTAAGTTCGGCCGCTGGCAAGATGTCACGGTCATGCAGGTCGTCTTCGACGACTGACCGGGCGCTGAGCCGCCTCGCCGTACCGGTGACCTGGACGTGAAGAGACCCCCGAACCTCCGGTTCGGGGGTCTCAACAACATCACAACGTGGGCCGGGGAGGATTTGAACCTCCGAAGGCGTTGCCGACGGGTTTACAGCCCGTTCCCTTTGGCCACTCGGGCACCGACCCGCGAATCCGGAGGATACCCACGCACCCGCTGCTCCCCCACCGGAGCAGCACGGCCCGCTACGACTGGTGGCTGGGTCGTGCAGCGCGGCGCCGGGTCGACAAGGGCCTCCGGGTCGACAAGGGCCTCCGGGTAGGGTGCGCGCATGCCGAGCTTCGACGTCGTTTCCAAGATCGACCTCCAGGAGGTCCGCAACGCCGTGGACCAGGCCTCCCGCGAGGTCCACACGCGCTTCGACTTCAAGGGCACCGAATCGATCGTCGAACTCCAGGACGGGGCCATCAAGTTGGAGTCCTCCACCGAGGACCGCCTTTCCGCCCTGGTACTGGTGCTGGAGGAGAAGCTGGTTCGCCGCAAGGTGTCGCTCAAGTCGCTGGACTGGGGGAAGGTGGAGGAGGCCAGCGGTGCCCGGTCGCGGCAGTTCGCCCGTCTTCAGGCGGGCATCGACTCCGAGAGGGCCAGGTCGGTCAACCGGACCATCAAGGACCTGGGCCTGAAGAGCGTCCAGTCCCAGACGCAGGGTGACCAGGTGCGGGTGACGGGCAAGAAGCGGGACGCCCTCCAGGAGGTCATCGCGGCGCTGAAGGCCGCCGACCTGGGGATCCCCCTGCAGTTCAACAACTTCCGGGACTGAACACCGCGGGAGCGCTGACCCCTCGATGGGTCAGGAGATGGGCCCGCCTCCTACCGTCCCCTGATTCCAAGAGCCATCGCGCAACCGCTCCACCCGATCGGCGGTCGACGGATGAGTGGAGAACAGCCGGCTCCCACCCCGTCCTCGGGCTTCGGCCTTGAGCGGGTTGACGATGTAGGACGAGGCCTGGTTGGGGTTCACCCCGGAGGGAATACGTCCCGAGCCGACCTCGAGCTTCTCGAGGGCCCGGGCCAACGGCTCGCCGTCACCCATGAGGCGGGCCGCCGAGGCGTCGGCATGGAACTCGCGGCGTTTACTGATGGCGGCCTGGATGAGCCCCGCCGCTAAGGGGGCCAGGATGAGCATGGCTAACCCACCTATCGGATTGCGGCCCCGGCCGCGACCACCGCCCCCAAAAATGGCGGCAAAGTAGGCCAAGTGGGCAACGACGGTGATGGCCATGCCGATGGCCGCGGCCACCGATCCGATGAGGATGTCCCGGTTGCGGATGTGGCTCAATTCGTGGGCTAGCACGCCGCGGATCTCGTACCAGTCCATGTGGTCGATCAGCCCCTGGGTGATGGCCACCGCGGCGTGGTCGGGGTTGCGGCCGGTGGCGAAGGCGTTGGGCTGCGGGTTGGGCGACACGTACAACTTGGGCATCGGTAGGCCCGCCGCACTGGTCAGCTCGATCATCGTCCGGTGGTACTCGGGGTAATCGGCGGGCTCAGCGGGAACGGCCCGGGCCGAAGCGATGGCCAGACGGTCGCTGCCCCAGTAGCCGGCACCCACCAAGACCAGCCCGATGACCAGCCCGATGACCAGGCCACCGGGGCCGAGGAGCGCCCCCCCGATAACGACGAACAGGCCTCCGAGGAGGGCCAGGAGGATAAAGGTCTTGGCTGTGTTCAACATGGGGAAGGGTGGGCTCCTCGTCCGATCGGAACCTCCAGCGTAGGGCCGGTCGAACCGGTCGTGGCATCGCCGCCCGGGCGATCCGGGAGTCGGCTCAGAGGTCGTAGTAGCCGGAGTGCACGTAGACGGTCGGCACGCCGGCGAGCCTGTACATTTCGACGTTCCGGGGATCGTCGTCCACGGCCAGTTGGACGTCGTGTCCGTCCGTCCGCAGCCTGTCCAGCGCATCCAGCTTGACATCGGGGGAACTCCGCCGGTCGCCGTCGACCCGCATGACCAGCAGGTCCCAGGACACCCCGTGACGCCCCAGCCAGGCCACGGTGGTGTCGGCCAGACGGGCCGGCCGGGCCGTCAGGAGGATGATGGTGCGCTCGCCCACCAGCCCCGCCACGAGGCGGATGCCCTCGGGGATCGGCGGATCCTCGACCGACGCCTCGAAGAACTCCTCCCACGCCCTGGTCGGTCCGACCAGCAGGTGCTGTCGGCCGGAGGCGTCGGACAGCACCCCGTCGACGTCGACTACCACCGCCGGCCCCGGGACGACCGGTCGGGCACCCACGATGTGGACCGCGGACGTGGCTCAGTCCTCCTGTGGTGACTCGGCAGCCCTGGTCCGGATCTCGTCGACCACCCCGGAGTCGGCCAACGTCGTGGTGTCGCCCAGGTCGCGACCCTCGGCCACGTCTCTTAGCAGGCGACGCATGATCTTTCCACTGCGCGTCTTGGGCAGGTCGGGCACCAGCAGAACGACCTTCGGTCGGGCAATCGGGCCCAACTTGGTGGCGACGTGGCCCCGGATCTCCTCGCCCAGCTCGGGTGAAGCCTGGTGGGTACCGCGCAGGATCACGTAGCCCACGATGGCCTGGCCGGTGGTGTCGTCGGAGGCACCGACCACGGCCGCCTCGGCCACAGCCGGGTGGTCTACGAGGGCCGACTCCACCTCTGCGGTCGAGATGCGGTGCCCCGACACGTTCATGACGTCGTCCACCCGACCCAGCAGCCACAGGTAGCCGTCCTCGTCCACCTTTGCCCCGTCGCCGGCGAAGTAGCGACCCTCGAAACGGGACCAGTAGGTGTCCATGTAGCGCTCCGGATCGCCCCAGATGCCGCGCAGCATCGCCGGCCACGGCCTGGTGATGGTGAGGTAACCGCCGCCCCGGGCAACCGGTGCGCCGGCATCGTCGACCAGCTCGGCGAACACGCCGGGAATCGTCTGGCAGGCCGACCCCGGCTTGGTGGTTGTGACCCCGGGCAGCGGCGAGATCATGTGTCCTCCGGTCTCGGTCTGCCACCAGGTGTCCACTATCGGGCAGGACGACCCACCGATGTGGGTGTGGTACCACATCCACGCCTCGGGGTTGATCGGCTCGCCGACCGTGCCCAGCACCCGTAGCGACGACAGGTCGTGGGCCGCCGCGTCGACGGTCCCCCACTTCATGAACGTCCGGATGGCCGTGGGTGCGGTGTACAGCTGGGTCACCCCGTACCTCTCGATGATGTCCCACAGCCGGTCCCTGGGCCACGACGCCCTTTCACCGGTGCGGAACTCCGGCCGCGGCGTGTCCGGTGTGCCCTCGTACATCACCGAGGTGCACCCGTTGGCGAGCGGGCCGTAGACGATGTAGCTGTGGCCGGTCACCCAGCCGATGTCGGCCGCGCACCAGTAGACGTCCTCGTCGGGCCGCAGGTCGAAGGTGTAGCGGTGGGTGTAGGCCACCTGCGTGAGGTAGCCGCCGGTCGTGTGCATGATGCCCTTGGGCTTGGCCGTGGTGCCCGAGGTGTAGAGCAGGTACAGCAGCTGCTCGGAGTCCATCGGCTCGGCCGGACAGTCGGGCAGGGCGTCGGCGACCAGGTCGTGCCACCAGAGGTCTCGGCCGCCCACCATGGTGACGTCGACGTCGCAGCGGTTAACGACCACCACGTGCTCCACCGATGCCGCCCCGATCTCCAGGGCGGCGTCCACGTTGACCTTCAGCGCCGAGGGCTCGCCCCGGCGGTAGCCGGCGTCGGCCGTGATGATCAGGCGCGCCTCGGCGTCCTCGCAGCGGTCCACGATGGAGTCGGGCGAGAAGCCGCCGAAGATGACGCTGTGGGCCACCCCGATCCGGGTGCAGGCCAGCATGGCCACCGGGAGTTCGGGGATCATCGGCATGTAGATGGCCACCCGGTCGCCCTTCTGCAGGCCCAGGCCCCGCAGCACGTTGGCGAAGCGGCATACCTCGTCCAGGAGTTGGGCGTATGTGATCTCCCGGGTGTCGCCCGGCTCACCCTCCCAGAAGTAGGCGATGCGGTCGCCCAGGCCGGCTTCCACGTGCCGGTCCAGGCAGTTGGCCGACAGGTTCAGCTTCCCGCCCACGAACCACTCGGCGTACGGCAGGTCCCAGTCCAGCGTGGTGTGGAAGTCCTCGTCCCAGCTCAGCAGCTCGCGGGCCTGCCGGGCCCAGAAGGCCTCGTAGTCGGCGGCGGCCTCCTCGTGGTGGGAGGCGTCGCCCAGCAGCGCGGCTGCCCTGAAGGTGGGCGAGGGCGGGAACGTACGGTCCTCGACGTAGTAGTCCTCGATGGTCGGTTCGTTCAACGGTCGCCCCCTGGCCGGATCTGGTCCGGGACCGGACCCTAGTCAGCCGACCGGTTCGTATCCGGAGCCGACGCACCACTCCAGGGCGATGAACCCGCCCAGGCCGCCAGCGTCCAGCAGGGCATCGGCCTCGGCAATCCTGCTCCTGGCCAGCAGTGCTCCGAGGTCGCCTACGCCGGCCCGCTCCGCCCATAGGCGACGGCCGTCGGCCACGAGGTCGTCGATGCCGTGGGCGCGCAGGAACGCGGCCTGGGTGGTGGCGGCCGCCCTCGGCGGCAGTTGGTCGACGGCCACCTCCACGGTCACGTCCTGGGTACCGGGGGCCTCGACCGCCGCCCCTCCCCGCTGGTGTCCCCGGAAGGTACGCAGCCAGTCTGTGGCCGGACGTGCCGCCAACTCCGGGGTGGTGGATGCGTAGTCCACGACCAGCACCGATCCCGCCGACAGCACCGAACGGGCATCGTCCACCCAGCGCGCGGCCTCGGCTTGCACCGGGATGCGGGCACCGTGCAGCGCCGGTACGTCGACTGGAGGGTCCACGGCGTCGCCGGGCACCTCGCGGAACGTCGGGCGATCCACCACGGCCCCTTCCACGTCCACCAGGACCTCGTGCCACGCGCCGTTCACGGCGTCGAGCAGGCCGAAGGCCAGGTTGTCGAGCAGTTCGTTGGCCATCACCACGCCGACCAGCCGGTGGTCGGCCTCGGCGCCCAGGCCCTCCAGGCCGGCCAGCGACGACAGCCCGGCACCGGTCGGCTGCCGCTGACGGAGGGCGGCGCTGCGCTCGACCATCACGTACCTTCCCGTCACCAGGCACGCCGGGCCTGCGGCCACGACGCTGCGGGCCAACGTGCCCGCCCCGGCGGCCGCCTCGACCACCGTGAACCCGTCCGGCCGGCCGAGGGCCTCCCATCGTGCGTCCAGCCAGCGCGCCAGCACCGCGCCGAACAGTGGACCCACCTCGGGCGAGGTGAGGAAGTCACCCCGCCGACCGGCCGCTCCCCCGGATGCGTAGAAGCCCCCGGAGGGGTCGTACAGGCAGGCCTCCACCCAGGCGTCGAACGCCACGGGGCCCGAGGCACGGATCCGCTCCGCCAGGCGATCGGCCAGCGGGCGCTCGGCCGGCTGCCCGTGAGTGACGTCAGCCCCCGAGGGCCAGCAGGCTGACGTCGGTGAAGCGGGCCACGAGCTGTGGCGCCACGCCGAAGGCCAGGGTGACCACGCCGCAGAGCGTCAGCGCCGATACGAGCGAGGGGGTGACCGGGACCGGGCCCAGGTCGCCGTCGACCGGGTCGTCGGCCCACATGCGGCGGGCCAGGGAGGCGTAGTAGTAGAGGGCTATCACCGAGTTGACGGCACCGACGACGGCCAGCACGTAGCCCCAAGGCTCACCGGCCGTGGCCAGCACACGGAACACCTCGAACTTGGCGAACCATCCGCCCAGCGGCGGGATGCCGGCCAGCGAGAACAGGAAGATGGACATTGCGACGGTCAGGCCGGGGGCGAACTGGAAGGCCCCTGCGAACGAGGTGACGTCGGCCGAGCCAGTCCGCCGGGCCAGCGCGATTATCACGGTGAAGGCACCCAGGTTCATGGCGGTGTAGATGACCAGGTAGGTGACGACGGCCGACAGGGCCTGGTCGCCGTTGGCCAGGCCGTGTCCGGCGACGGCCAGCGGGGCGATCATGAAGCCGGTCTGGGCGATGCCCGAGTAGGCCATCAACCTCACCACGTTGGTCTGGCGGAGGGCCACCAGGTTGCCGACGGTCATCGACAGGGCGGCCAGGATCCAGACCAGCGGCTCCCAGACCTCGCTGCGGGCGTAGAAGCCCACGAACACCAGCGCCAGCAGGGCAACGAAGCCGGCCGCCTTGGAGGCCACGGACAGGAACGCCGTCACCGGCGTGGGAGCACCCTCGTACACGTCGGGGGCCCAGGTGTGGAACGGCACGGCGGAGACCTTGAAGGCGAAGCCGGCCACCACGAAGACGATGCCCATCGTTACCACGGCGTTCGAGGTACCAGCGGCGGCGAGCGAGGAGCCGATGTCGGCCAGCAGGGTGGATCCGCCCACCCCGTAGAGCAGCGACATGCCGTAGAGCATCACCGCAGAGGCGAACACGCCCATCAGGTAGTACTTCAGGCCGGCTTCGGTGGAATGGAGGTCACGCTTGCGCCAGGCCACCAGAAGGTAGGCCGGGATGGACAGCAACTCGAGGGCCACGAAGATAGAGACGAGGTCGCGGGCCGAGGCCATCATGACCATGCCCATGAGCGAGGCCAGCAGCAGGCCGTAGTACTCGTTCTCCCAGTAGTCGCCCTCGGCCACGTAGTTGGTCGACAGCAGGACGACGACGTAGCCGGCCAGCAGGAACAGGGCCTTCATGACCAGCGAGAACTCGTCGACCACGTAGGCCCCGTCGAACATGACCCTGTCGGTGCCGTCCACGGCCAGCGTGAGCAGCGGCACCGCCGTGGCCAGCAGGCCGAGTCCGGCCAACGCCGCGGTGAACGGACGGGCCTTCTCCAGGAAGACGATGTCCACCAGCGTGATGAGGCAGCCGACCGTGAGCAGCACGAGTTCGGGCGCGATGGCGTGCCAGTCGATCGCCGGTCGCACGAAGGCGAGGGTGAGGAGGTCGAGGCCCACGGGCTAGTTCCCGGCCGCGTGCTCGACGGGCGCGTCGGAGCCGCCACCACCGAGGTCGTAGACGTCACTGCAACCCAGCGCCTCGACCTCGTCGGCCGTCAGAACGCGCTCGTCCACCCTCAGGCACTCGTTCAGCGAGGCGTCGACCGCACCGTCGGTGAGGCGGAAGACCAGGTTCGGGTAGACGCCGATGGCCACGATGAGGGCCAGCAGCGGAGCCCAGGAGATCCACTCGTACCTCGTGGTGTCGGTGATGTGCGGGTCGTCGACGAACTCCTCCGGTGGGGTGCCGAACGCCACCCGCTGGAGCAGCCAGAGCAGGTAGCCGGCGGCAAGCACGGTACCCAGAGCTGCGACCACCATGAAGGTCCTGAAGGTCTCCACGGGCACGCCGTTGGCCGGCTGGTAGGCCGACAGGATCGCGGGGAACTCGCCCCAGAAGCCGGCCAGGCCGGGGAGGCCGAGCGAGGCCATGACGCAGAACCCGAAGATCCATCCCATGCGGGGCGCTTGTACCAGCAGGCCACCCAGGCGGCTGATCTCGAGCGTGTGGAACCGCTCCTTCACCGAGCCGGCGAGGAAGAAGAGCATCCCGGTTATGAGGCCGTGGGCGACCATGCCCATGATCGCCGCGTTGATGCCGAAGTCGGTCAGCGTGGCGATGCCCAGCATCACGAAGCCCATGTGGGCTACCGAGGAGAAGGCGATCAGGCGCTTCATGTCGGTCTGGGCCAGGCACCCGAGGGCTCCGTAGATGATGCCCACCACGGCCAGCAGGCCGATCCAGGGCGCCCATGCCACGGCGGCATCGGGCAGGATCGGGATGGCGATGCGCACGAAGCCGTAGGTGCCGAGCTTCAGGAGCACGGCGGCCAGGATGACCGAGCCGACCGTCGGCGCCTCGGTGTGGGCGTCGGGCAGCCAGGTGTGGAACGGGAACATCGGCACCTTGATGGCGAAGCCCAGGAACATGCCACCGAAGATCCAGAGCTGGGCGGTGCCGGACACCCCACCGGCGGCCACCGCGTCGGCCAGGCCGGCGAAGGAGAACGTGTCGGCGCCGGTCAGGAAGAACAGGGCCAGGAAGCTGACCAGCATGAGAGCCGAACCGAAGAGGGTGTACAGGAAGAACTTCAGGGACGCGTAGCGGCGGTTCTCGCCACCCCATACGGCGATCATGAAGAACATCGGCAGGAGCACGACCTCGAAGAACACGAAGAAGAGCACCAGGTCCTGGGCCACGAAGGTGCCGATCATCCCAGTTTCGAGGATCAGGATCAGGATCAGGAAGGCCTTCGGGTTCACCGGGTCCGGGAAGTGGTTCCAGCTGTAGATGATGCACATCGGCACGATCAGCATGGTCAGCAGGATCAGCGGCAGGGACATGCCGTCAAGGCCCACCAGGTACCTGCTGGAGATCACGTCTATCCACGGCCTGTCGACCACGAACTGGAGCTGGCCGGTGTGGTCCAGGTCGAACCAGATGAGCAGCAGCACGCCCACGAACGCCACCCACAACGAGGTAACCAGCGCGATCAGCCTGTGCCGGTCCTCGCGCTCCCTTGGAATCAGCATCATGACCGCCACACCGGCGAGCGGTGAGAAGGTGGCGAGCGTGATGCCCCAGCCGTCGAGCAGATTTTCCATGTCGGCGTCTCCTAGACGATGACGATCAGAAGGCCGGCCAGGACCGTCGCTGCCGCGAACAGGATTGCCGCGTAGCTCTGGACCTTGCCGGAGTTGACCTTTCGGAGTTCCTCACCCATCCCGGATGAGGCGAGGCCCGTGGCGTTGACCGCCCCGTCGACCACCAGCTGGTCGACCTTGTCGTAGACGACGGTGCCCGCCTTCACGGCGGTCTGGCCGACCACGTCGACCGTACGGTCGATCACCTGCTGGTCGATGCGATATGCCAGGCGGGCCACGGGCCCCTTGGTGCCGTCGGCCACCACCCCGTTGTAGAGGTGGTCGAGGTAGTACCTGTTGTCCAGCAGGGTGAGTCCCGCCCTGGCCAGCTGGTACCTCGTGGTGGGTCCGTCGGACAACTCTGTGAGGCTGGTGCCGGCGGCCTCCGAGGCCGCCTCCACCTTCACGAAGTAGTAGTACCCGGCCGCCGCGATGCCGCCGACCACGACCAGCGTCGAGACGATGGCCAGCGACCAGCTGGGCGTGGCGTGGGAGATGGCCGGGAAGTAGCCGGCCACCGGCTCCACGTAGTGGCCGAACCGTTCCTGCAGTGACCCGGGGGCCAGCTGGAAGCCCGTGGGCAGGTTCAGGAAGCCAGCGACGATGGCCAGGCCGGCCAGGATCCACAACGGCACGGTTATGAGCCGGCCGGACTCGTGGGGTTCGCCGTGGCCCCGGAACTCGCCGAAGAAGGTCAGGTACACGCAGCGGGTCATGTAGGCGGCGGTCAGCGCCGCCGTGAGCATGCCCATGCCCAGCATCAGGGTGTAGGCGCCGTTGCCGCCGGTCCCGCCCAGCAGGCCCCAGCCGCCGGTTCCGACCAGGATCTCGTCCTTGGACCAGAAGCCGGCCAGCGGCGGCAGGCCGGCCAGGGCGATGGTGCCGATCATGAAGGTCCGGTAGGTGTGCGGCATGCGCCTGCGGAGGCCACCCATGTCGGACTTCATGTCGAAGCCGTGCACGGCGTGGGCTACCGAGCCCGAGCCCAGGAACAGGCATGCCTTGAAGAAGGCGTGGGTGAACAGGTGGAACACGGCCGCCGTCCAGGCGCCCACGCCGAGGGCCATCACCATGTAGCCGAGCTGGGAGATCGTCGAGTAGGCCAGCACCTTCTTGATGTCGCGCTGCACGAATGCCAGGCAGGCGCCGACGATGGTGGTGAGGCCGCCGATGAAGGCCATCAGGTTGATCGAGCTGCCGCCTATCTGGAAGCCCTCGAAGAACACGCCGTACATGCGGGCGATCATGAACACGCCGGCCACGACCATGGTGGCGGCGTGGATGAGCGCCGATACCGGGGTCGGGCCGGCCATGGCGTCGGGCAGCCAGGTGTGCAGGAAGAACTGGCCCGACTTCGACATGACGGCGGCCATCAGGCCACACGAGGCCACGAGCAGCGCCGTGTGCGACAGGGTGCCGCTGGCCGCCAGGGCGTTCGTCTCGGCGATGGAGAACGAGCCGAACCGGTCGGGCAGGGCCGAGCCGACGGCGAAGAACAGGACGCTCACGCCTACCAGCAGGCCCATGTCGCCCACCCGGTTGGTGAGGAAGGCCTTCAGCGCCGCATCGCTGTTGGGCTTCTCCTCCCACCAGTGCCCGATCAGGACGAACGAGCAGACGCCGACCAGTTCCCAGGCGCAGAGCAGCTGCAGGGTGTTCTCAGACACCACCAACAGGAGCATCGAGGCGCTGAACAGCGACAGGAAGGCGAAGAAGTGGGTGTACCGACGGTCGCCGCGCACGTACTCGGTGGAGTACACGTGCACGAGCAGCGACACGATTGTGACGACGAGGAGCATCATCACCGCCAGCCCGTCGACGAGGGTGCCGACCGTGAACGCCATGCCGCCAGCCTGGAACCAGGTGGCAGTGCGTTGCACTGCCAACGAGGGGTGGCCGCCGCCGTGGCCCTCGGCGGATTCGTCTGCGTGTCCGACGCCGTGGTCGTCCACGACGATGACCGCCACGTGGACCTCCTCGTCATGGGGGGAGTCGCGGTGGTCCACCCAGGCGACGCCGGTCAGCAGGGCCAGCACGAAGGCTATGCCCACCGCGGCGATGCCCAACTCGGAACCGCCCCGGGGCATGCGCTTTCCGAAGAAGAGGATGCCCAGGAACGAGAGGGTGGGCAGCAGCGGGATCAGCCACACGTTGCGGAGCAGCCAGCTACCGCCGAGTGTGATCCCGAGTGGGAGGCCGGCATCGGCAGACGTGGAAGCGAGGAGGAGGAGGTCGTTCATCGGCTCAGCCCCTCAACC
>Ga0207962_1000660_pt1 | contig 11631 bp, 10 predicted proteins | sample Knorr_S15_td_AAI_FD_185603 | JGI IMG/M metagenome (GOLD analysis project Ga0207962, IMG submission 185603) | Marine microbial communities from Southern Atlantic Ocean transect - Knorr_S15_td_AAIW_ad_750m_LV_A (SPAdes) (version 2) | ecosystem: Environmental > Aquatic > Marine > Oceanic | place... | reverse complement strand
CGTCACCGGCCGGCGCACCGATGGCACCATCCTCTGGATGGTCGGGCCACGCACGATCGAGGACCACATCCGGCCACGGCTCGCCGCCGCCGCCGCCGAGGTCGACCGGCCCGACCCACGGATCGTGTGCAGCCTCCCCGTTTGCGTCACCGACGACGCCGACGCGGTCCGTGAAGCGGCTGCGCAGGTCTTCGCCATCTACGGAGAGTTGCCCTCGTATCGGGCCATGCTCGACCGCGAGGGGGCGGCCAGCCCGGGTGACGTGGCGATCATCGGGAACGAGGAGGAGGTCGCAGCCGGGCTCGAGGGCCTCGCACGGGCCGGCGCCACCGACTTCGTCGCCCTCGAGTTCGGCCGGACGGCCGACGAATTCGCCCAGACCCGCTCGCTCCTGTCCAGCCTCACCTGACCATCCAAGCGGGGCAATCGGCCCGCCGCCGTCTGGCCGACCCGATGCACCCCGCGCTACCGTGGGCCTGTCTGACGGGCCGTCAGAAGCGTTCGACCACCGGGAGCCCGAATGCCCCAGATTCCCCGGATCATCTCCGTCGACGACCACGTCGTCGAACCCCCCGACCTGTGGACATCCCGCATCCCCGCGCGGTACCAGGACCGCTGCCCGCGCGTGGAACGCGACACCGCCATCTTCAACTTCGAGGGCGGCGTCTTCTCGTACGAGAAGGGGGTCGAGGGCGGCACCCCCTGCGACTGGTGGCTCTACGACGACCTCGTCTACCCGTTCCCCAAGCTCTCAGCGGCCGTCGGCTTCGACGAACTCGACATCACCCCCGTCACGTTCGACGAGATCCATCCCGCCGGTTGGATCCAGAAGGAACGCCTGGTCGCCATGGACGAGAACCATGTCGACGTCTCGATCTGCTTCCCGAACGTCCTCCCCCGCTTCTGCGGCCAGACCTTCTACGAGCGGGAGGACAAGGAGCTCGCCATGCTCTGCGTCCAGGCCTACAACGACTGGATGATCGACGAGTGGTGCGCCGGCGACGGCAGGGGACGCCTCGTCCCGCTCACGCTCATTCCCCTCTGGGACCCCGTGGCGGCAGCCGTCGAGGTACACCGCTGCGCCGAAAAGGGCTCGTTCGCCGTGGCATTCTCGGAGAACCCCTTCCCGCTGGGCCTTCCCTCGATCCACGACAAGGACCGCTTCTGGGATCCGTTCCTCCGGGCCTGCGAGGAGACCGACACCGTCGTCTGCATGCACATCGGGTCGTCGTCCAAGATGCCCAGCACCTCGCCCGACGCCCCGTTCGCCGTCTCGTCGACGCTGACCTTCTCGAACGCCATGGGGTCGATGTGCGACTACATCCTCTCGGGCGTGTTCGTCCGGTTCCCGAGGCTCCGGATCGCCTACTCGGAGGGCCAGGTCGGCTGGATGCCGTACGTGATCGAGCGCATGGACAAGATCTGGGCCGAGCGGGGCGACGCCACCTTCGGCATCGACCTTCCCGAGCCGCCCAGCTCCTACATCCACGGCCATATCTGGGGCTGCATCTTCGACGACGAGATCGGCCTGCGGAACCGGGACGTGATCGGCATGGACCAGATCTGCTTCGAGGTCGACTTCCCCCACTCGGATTCGACCTATCCGCACACGCTCGACGTTGCGACGAAGATCTGCACCGCGGCAGGCCTGTCCGACGAAGAGGTCTACAAGCTCATGCGCGGCAACGCCATCGACTGCTTTGGCCTCGAACGCTTCGGCATCACGGCCTGATTCCCGAACGCTGCCCGCTGATAGCGGGCGCATTGTCGTAACGTCGTGGCCGTGAGGACGTGGCTCCCGGCGCTACTCGCCGTCGTACTGGTGGCCGCCGGCTGTGGCGGAGGCTCCGACCCAGTGCCGGCGACGACGACGACCTCGACGACCACGAGCGCTCCTCCCGAGACGACGAGCACCACGACCTCGAGCACCACGACCTCGAGCACGACCTCCACCACGACGACCTCGACGAGCACCACGACCTCGACGAGCACCACGACCTCGAGCACGACGACGAGCGAGCCTCCGACGACGAGCACCACGACGAGCGAGCCTCCGACGACGACCGGGTCCGTCCTCCCCGCCTCCTGGCAGGGTGTCACACCCACGGAACTCCATGTGGGCCTGCTCCTCGATTCGACCGACCCGATGGGCGAGGGCCTGTTCGAGGCCTTCGTCCGGGCTCAGAACGACCGGGGCGGCATCCGGGGTCGTCAGGTCGTCCTGCACGTGGCCGGGTACAACCCGTACCGCGCCGACTCGACCGACGCGGCCTGCACCACCCTCCTCGAGGAGGCCGGCGTCTTCCTCGTCATCATGGACAGGGCCGACGAGGACGCGGTCCGCTGCGTGAGCGAGCGCTACGGCGCCCCCGTCGTCGCCCGATCCGGCCTCGACGCCGACCTCGACGCCGACCTCGGCGGCCTCCTGGTCACCGTCGAGATGGACCCGGACGACGCCCGCATCCTGGGTCTCACCGCACTCGTGCGGCGCGGTGACCTCGACGACCTCCGACTCGGCACGTTCTGGACGGGGACCACTTCGGTGTTCCAGGACCGCGTCCGTGAACTCGTCGAGGAGTTCACCCTCGACCTCGCCTCCGAGGCGACCTTCGAGACGCAACACGCCGACATCAACCAGCTCGACGCACCCCTCCGGGACCAATTCGGGGCCGACGGCGTCGACGTCGTGCTGGTCCTCGAGGATGCCGGCAACCACGCCATCGCCCTCGAGCGGGTCGGCTCGGTCGTCGAGCTCATCATCACCGACCCCGAAGCCGTGGACCCCGGTTTCCCCGGCGGTGCCGGGCTCTCCACCTTCGTGGGCGGACAGGTCTCGGCACTCACGATGAACGTTCCCCGTGCCGAGGAGTCGGTCGCCGACCCGTCGGTGCAAAGGTGCGTCGACGAGTGGGTCGCCCTCGAAGAGGACGCAGCCATCGCCTCCGACACCCGACTCGACGCAATGCACGCCTGTCAGGTGTTTCGAATGGCGATGAAGCTCCTGGAGGGGTCTGGCGACGAACTCACGCCGGCGACCTTCATCGCCGCCGTCGAATCGATCGGGTCGTTCAGCCTCCCGGGATTGGGCGAGGCATCACTCGGGCCCGGCAAGCACGGCGCCGGCGACCTGCTGCGGCGCTTCGCCTACGACCCCGACCTCGGCCACCTGGTGGCGATCGGCGAGACGATCAGCGCAACAGGCCTGCGGTAAGCGGCGACCAGCCGGTCTCGGGCTAGGACCGGGTGAAGGCCGGGCTCCGGTTGTCCTTCGGAACCTCGTCCAGTGGCGTGGCCACCTCTTCGACCGTAGGGCCGTATTCGGCGGCGTGAGGGGCAAGTGCCTCGGGATCGAAGCGGTACACCTCAACGGCGTTGTCGCAGAAGATGGTGCGCAGGTCGGCCTCGTCCCAGTCGCAGAACGAGCGCCGCAACGACTCACGGGAGTGGGGGAACGTGCCCTCGTTGTGCGGGTAGTCGTTGCCCCACATCACGTTGTGCACGCCCACCTCGCGGATGGCCGCGGCCTCGGACGGACTCGGGAAGCTGGCACCGATCCAGACGTTTCGGTCGAAGTACTCGCTGGGCTTCATGGGAAGCACCAGGTCGCCGTCGAATCCGAGTTCGCCGACCCGGCCCGACGACATCTGGGCGTGGTAGCCGTCCATGCGTCTCAAGTCGTCGAGCACCCAGGCCACGCCCTGCTCGGTCATGACGAAGCGCAACTCGGGGAACCGCTCGAAGACGCCCGACATGATCAGGTGCGACAGGTTGCGGTGGGCGAAGAACGGCACCTCCATGAGGTACACGAGGGTCGCCGTCGGGGCCTTCCCGTAGTCGGGGCCGCCGGAACCGCCGTGCTGGGTGACGGTCAGGTCGAGGTCGCGCACCGCTGCCCAGAGGCGATCGTAGATCGGGTCCCAGAAGCCGGGGATGCCCATGTCGGGCGGGATGGCCGGGAGCATGAAGCTCCGGAAGCCGTTCTCGGCCGTCCACTCGAGGTCGGCGATCGTGTCGTCGAGGTCGTTGAGGAACACCTGGGGCAGGCCGCAACGGCGTTCGGGGTACCCGGCGCACCAGTCGAGGAGCCAACGGTTGTGGGTACGGATCCCGACGAGGCGCCGCTCGTACTCGGCGCGGTCGGTGGCAGGGTAGGTGATGAGGGTTCCGGTCGGGAAGAACGGTGGCACGGTGTTCGGGAAAGTGATCTCCGCCACGACGCCATCGGCATTCAGGTCGTCGATGCGCCGCTCGTCGTCCCAGTTGCGGGAGCGGCCGTCGTCCTGGAGGTCGCGGAACGGGTTGGAGTAGGCGCCCCGCCATTCCTTGAAGGCGTCCTTCCACCTGGCCTCGAGGTACTCCTCGTACATGGCCATGTTGCCGCCGGCGTGGCAGTCCGACGAGATGATCGTGTACGGGGCGGGGGTCTCGGTGGCGGTGGTCACTGCTCCGACTCCTGGGTGGTCGACTCGGAGGTGGTGGTCCCCGAACTGGACTTCCTATCTAATGATCATAGAGATATGCCTACTATGCTTGCAACATGGCAAGGAAGATAGGGGTCACCCGCCGGGACGTGGTCGCCGCCGGATTGGCGGTCGCGGATGCCGACGGGGTCGCCGCCGTCAGCCTGGCCGCCGTCGCCGAACGCCTCGGGGTCCGCTCCCCCTCCCTCTACTCGCACGTCGACGGCCTGCCAGGACTGCGGCGGGCCCTGGCCCACGCCTGCACCGTCGAGTTCGGCGAGGTGCTGCGCGACGCAGTGCTCGGCCGCAGCGACGAGGATGCCGTCCGCTCGTTTTCCCACGCCTACCGATCCTGGGCCACGACCTTCCCCGGCCGCTACGACCTGACCCTCACCCCGATCGATCCTGACGACGCCGAGCGGCGCGACGGCGCCCGGCTCGCCCTGGGCGCCATCCAGGCCGTGATCCGCGGCTTCGGGCTCGAGGATGCCGAGGCCGTGAAGGCCGGACGATCACTGCGTGCTGCCATGGACGGCTTCACCCGACTAGAGAACCTCGACGTGATGGGACGCGGCGACCACGATGCCGAGTTCGGGTTCCTCGTCGACCTGCTGGTCGACGGCATCCGATCGGCAGCCGGAATTCCGGCCACCTCCTGACCGTCGGGATTCGCCCGGCATGCGGCCACGGGGGATACTGGCCCATGCCCGCCGACCACTTCGACCTCACCGACCGCGTGGCGGTCGTGACCGGCGGCAGCAGGGGCCTCGGCCGCGAGATGGTCCTGGCCTTCGCCGAGCACGGCGCCGACGTCGTCATCGCCAGCCGCAAACTGGCCAACTGCGAGGCGCTCGCTGCCGAGGTCGACGAACGATTCGGCCGCCGGGCGCTGGCCGTCGAATGCCATGTCGGCCACTGGGAGCAGGTCGACCGACTCGCAGATGCCGCCTATGAGGAGTTCGGTCGCGTCGACATCCTGGTCAACAACGCCGGCATGTCCCCCCTCTACGACTCCCTCGCCTCGGTCACCGAGGCCCTGTACGACAAGGTCATGGACGTGAACCTCAAGGGCGTCTTCCGGCTCTCGGTCGTGATCGGTGAGCGCATGAAGGCCGAAGGCCGCGGCTCGATCGTCAACGTGAGCTCCGTCGCCGCCGTGCGCCCCACCCCGGGCGAGGTCGTCTACGCCATGGCCAAGGCCGGGGTCAACAACCTCACGTCCTCGTTGGCGAAGGCACTCGGGCCGGAAGTCCGGGTGAACTGCCTGATGCCCGGCCCGTTCCTGACCGACATCGCCCAGGCCTGGGACCTCGAGGCCTTCGCCGAGACCGCCCGCCGCACGATGCCGCTCGAACGCGGCGGCAGGCCGCACGAGATCGTCGGCGCCGCCCTCTACCTGGCATCGGACGCCTCGAGTTTCACGACGGGAAGCGTGCTCAAGGTCGACGGCGGGCTGGCCTGAGGCGCGGTCAACCGGCAGGAGCGCCCAGAGGGAAGGCGGTGCGATCGCAGATTGGCCGCAGGGCGAAGCTCGAAACCATCCGCGCCACTCCCGGCAACTGCGCCAGGTGGGTGCGGTGAAGAACCTCGTATTCGGCGACATCGCGCACGACCACGTGCACCAGGTAGTCGAACTCCCCCGCCATCAGGTGACACCTCATGATCTCGGGCCGCTCGGCGACCGCCACCTCGAACGCGTCGAGGGTGGCCTCGTCCTGTCCGATCAGCGTGATCTCGACGAACACGTCGGTGCCGAGTCCCACCCGGGAGGGATCGAGGAGTGCCGCGTAGCGGTCGATCACCCCCGCCTCCTCGAGGCGTCGGATCCGTCGCAGGCAGGCCGAGGGCGAGAGGTTGACTGCGTCGGCGAGGTCGACGTTGGCCCTCCGGCCGTCCTGCTGGAGGATCTCCAGGATCGCACGATCAACCCGGTCCAGTTCCAGAGACGCTTCAGACATGCAGGCAATCATACTTGAACGCAACTTCATTGCGCCTGAAACCCCGAATCGGTCGCACACGGCAATCGTGTGTCGCCGACACATCCGTACCCTTTCCCCCAGACGTCCCTCCGGACCGGACGGGTTCCGAGGTTCCCCCCAGGAGCGCACTCCATGCACATCGGCATCCCCACCGAGATCAAGATCGCGGAACGACGCGTCGGCGCCACCCCTGCCGTCGTCGGCGAGCTCACCGCCAACGGCCACGAGGTCATGGTGCAGACCAGGGCCGGCGACGGCGCCGGCTTCGACGACGTCGCCTACAAGGAGGCAGGCGCGGCCATCGCCGGCTCGGCCTCCGAGGTCTTCGGGGCCTCGGAGATGATCGTCAAGGTCAAGGAGCCGCAGGCCTCCGAGCGGGCCATGCTGCGCCCCCACCACACCCTCTTCACCTACCTGCACCTGGCGGCCGACCGACCCCAGACCGACGAACTGATCGCCAGCGGTGCCACCTGTATCGCCTACGAGACCGTCACCGACGACGACGGCCGCCTCCCGTTGCTGGCACCGATGTCGGCGATCGCCGGCCGCATGTCCATCCAGGCAGGCGCCCACGCCCTCGAATCGACCCAAGGCGGTGCGGGCCTCCTCATGGGCGGTGTGCCCGGCGTCCGTCCGGCCAAGGTCGTCGTCCTCGGTGGCGGCGTGGTCGGCGAGAACGCCATCGAGATGGCCATCGGCCTCGGCGCCGACGTCACGGTCCTCGACCGCAGTCCGGCCGCCCTCGATCGGCTGGACAAGCGCTTCGGCGCCACGCTCCGCACGGTCTTCTCCACCCGGTCCGAGCTCGAGGCCTCGGTCCACGATGCCGACCTCGTGATCGGCGCCGTGCTGGTCAAGGGCGCCAGGGCCCCGCACCTCGTCTCCCGCCAGATGCTGTCGGGGATGCGCCCCGGCTCGGTGATCGTCGACGTGGCCGTCGACCAGGGCGGCTGTGTCGAGACCACCCGGCCCACCACCCACCTCGAGCCCACCTACGTGATCGACGGCATCGTCCACTACTGCGTGGCGAACATGCCGGGCGGTGTGCCACGCACTTCCACGCTCGCCCTTTCGAACGCCACGCTCCCCTACGCCCTGGCGCTGGCCGGAATGGGCACCGACGCCGCCCTGCGGACTGATGCCCACCTGCGCAACGGCCTCAACGTCTGCTCCGGGATGGTCACCGACCGCGCCGTGGCCGACACCTTCGGTCTCGACTACGTCGATCCCCTCGAGGCGCTCGACCGCCGCTGACGCACCGACTGCCCTTGGCCAGGATCCTCGGCGGGGCCCCACCGACGGCGCTCCCTTCGATCGGTTCCGTCTCTCAGACCAGGTGCGCGGCGATGGCGTGGGCGACCTCGTCGGCCGTCGTCGGACCGAGGGTTGGTGTAGGCAACGCCAACTCGGCACGCACCTGCCGGAGTTCCGCCCGGGAGAACGCACAGTCCCGGTGCACCGGCTCGACGCCGTGCAACCGGGCGGCGTTGCGGCCGAGGATGCCGGCCTTCACCTCCGGGGTGAGCGCCGGGTACCCGTAGACCTCCTGGTAGGCCTCGGTGATGGCGAACGCCCGGAACGCCTCGATCTGGTCCTGGGGGGATCCGTACCAGAGGCAGTCGGTGCCCCACACCACGTGGTCCGTCCCCACTGCGGACATCAGCTTGCCCAGCACGTGGGCCGCCTCGTCGGGCCGCGACATGAGGAAGCGCCACGTCGACCCGAGCTCCGCATAGACGTTCTGGCCGGGCCCGACTCCCGCCCGCTCCAGTGAGGCGATCAGCCGGTCGACCCCACCGTTGGGCGCCGAGGGGTCGTAGGGGCCCTCGGCCACGTCCGCCTCGAAGCCCGAGTGGTAGACGACGAACGAGATGTCGGGATTGGCGGCGGCGGCGGGCCCGACGTCGACCGGGTCGGCGAACCTCCCGGAGCCCCCGCCCACGCCACGGAACCCCTTGTGGATGCACACCACCGGAGGGCCGACCTGGCGCACCGCCTCGAGGAACGGGCGGCCGACGGGGACACCGTCCGGATCGTGGTCGTCGAGGAAGAACGGGACGGCCGCCGGCAGGTGCGTATAGGCCTTCCAGGCGACGATCGGGTAGCGATCGCGCACCTCGGCCATCGACCCGAGCAGCGCCGCCGGGTCGCCCAGGTTGGGCATGGCCTGACCGTGGGCGAGGACCCGGCCCTCGGCACACAGGGCGTCGGCCATGCGCTGCGTGGCGGCCATGACCTCGGCGGAGAGCGGGTTGTCGGGGCCGGGCACCGGAATGGCGGAGAGTACCGCCAGCGAGGTGTCACTCTGCAGGAAGAACAGGTCGAGAAACGCCTCGATCGAGAAGCACGCCCGGGGATCGGTCTCGCCACAGGCGACCTGGGGGAAGATCTGACCGAGGAACGGGGTGCCGTCCCACGCCACGTCGGGCGTGAGGTCGTAGTCCAGCAGGTGGGCCTGGAGGTCCATCACGAACTCGTCGCCGGCCAGCACCTCCTCGGCCACCTCCGGTTCGGTGGTCGCCTCGGGAGGAACCTCATAGGTGCCTCCGGTCGTGGTCGGCGGCAGCGTCGTGGTGGTCGAGGTCGTCGACGTCGTGGAGGTGGTGGTCGAGGTCGTCGAAGTGGTCGACGTGGTCGGCATCGACGTGGTCGATGTGGTCCGGGTGGCCCGTTCGGCCGAGGCGCAGGCCTCGAGGACCACCAAAGTCAGGGCCGATCCGCCCAGGGAGGCCAGGAACCGCCGCCTCGACACCCCCAGGCGCCGGGCCAACACCTCGGCCTCGGAGTTCGCCCGGCGGATGGTCTCCCGAACCACCGGCGAGGCGGGAGGCGGCACGAACTCCCCGTTCGACGCCGGGCCCAACCTGATGGGGAGGCCTCCGTGCTGGTCGCGCCGGCGTCGCATCCCGAAATCATGCCCCAAGCCCGTGACCAAGGCTGCGGCTAGCGTCGCGGCATGGCCCGCCCCTCCTTCGACGTCATGGTCGCGGGCGGCGGAATCCTCGGTCTGGCAACGGCACATGCACTCGTGCAGCGACTTCCCGGAGCCTCGGTCGCTGTTCTGGAGAAGGAGCCGGAACTCGCCACGCACCAGACCGGACGCAACAGCGGCGTCATCCACTCGGGGATCTACTACACGCCCGGGTCCCTCAAGGCACGCCTCGCCGTGGAGGGAGCCGAGCGGATGGTCGCCTTCTGCACCGAGCACGACATCGCCCACGACCGGTGCGGCAAGCTCGTCGCCGCGATCGACGGGGACGAGTTGGCCCGACTACGCGACCTGGCCGACCGGGCCGGGGCGAACGGTGTGCCGGTCGAGGAACTGTCCCCGGAGGGTGCCCGTGAACTCGAGCCCCACCTCCGCTGCGCGGCCGCCCTCCACGTCCCGTCGACCGGACGGGCCGATTTTCGGGCCGTTGCACATCGACTCGCCGACCTCGTCGTCGAGGCAGGCGGTTCCGTCCGGACCGGGGTCCGTGTCACCGGGGGTTCCCCCACGGCCGACGGCTGGGAGTTGGCGACCAAAGACGGTCCGGTGTCCGGTCGCTTCCTCGTCGCCTGCGCCGGACTGCAGAGCGACCGCCTGGCACGTCGAACGGGCAGCGACCCGGGCGCCCGCATCGTGCCCTTCCGGGGTGAGTACCTGGACCTGGTGGGGCACTCGGCGGACCTCGTCAGCGGCCTCATCTACCCGGTGCCCGACCCCCGGTTCCCGTTTCTCGGCGTCCACCTGACGCGGGGCCTGGACGGCCATGTGCACGCCGGCCCCAACGCCGTACTCTCCCTCGCCCGCGAGGGCTACGGCCGCTGTGCCGTGTCCCCGCGCGACCTCTTCGAGACCCTTGCGTGGCCGGGCACGGCCCGCCTGGTCGGCCGCTACTGGCGACCGGGGCTCGGCGAGTTACGTCGCTCGCTCAGCCGTCGCCGGTTCGCCCAGGCGGCCCGGAGGTTGGTTCCGGACCTCGACCCGGCCGACTTCCGCCGGGCGCCGTCGGGCATCCGGGCACAGGCGCTCGACCGCAGCGGCGCCCTGCTCGACGACTTCCACCTGGTCGACGGGGAACGTGCGGTCCATGTGGTGAACGCCCCCTCGCCGGCGGCCACGGCATCGCTTGCCATCGGAGAGGTCATCGCCGAGCGGGTGCTGGACCGGATCGCCGGCCGTTGACCGCGACTACGGGACGACCGGCTGGACGCCCCTCCAGCGATCGATGCCACCCGACTCGACGACCTCGGCCGTCCTCCGGACGGCTTCGTCCACGTCGGCGAAGCCGATGTAGAGCGGGGCGAACCCGAAGCGGATGAGGTCCGGCGGTCGGGAGTCGGTGATCACCCTGGCCTCGTTGACGAGGGCCTGGCTCACGGCCTGGGCAGCGTCATGGCGCAACGAGACGTGCGAGCCGCGCTGGGCGGGGTCTCGGGGCGATCGGACCCCGAAGCCGAGGGGCGCCAGGTGCAGGTCGACGAGGGCGACGAACCGCTCGGTCAGGGCCACGGACTTTGCCCGGAGGCGGTCGATCCCCGCCTCGAGGATCAGGTCGACGCCGGGCTCGACGAGCACGGTGGAGAGGATCGGCGGGGTTCCCGTCAGGAAGCGCGAAGCACCGGCGGCGGGGCCGGCGTCGAAGCCGAAGCCCATCGGGTCGTCGGAGCCGTACCAGCCGCGCACCGGGTTCTGGAGGTCGGTCCGGTCGGCGTTCACGTAGAGGAACGCGGGCGATCCGGGGCCGCCGTTGAGGTACTTGTAGGTGCATCCGACCGCCAGGTCGACATCAGCGGCGCCGAGGTCGGTCGGGACGACGCCGACCGAGTGGCAGAGGTCCCAGAGCATGAGGGCACCGGCCTCGTGGGCCGCCCGGGTCGTCGTCGCCAGGTCCCAGCACCAGCCCGGCCCGTAGGCGACGTGGCTGAGGGACACCAGAGCCACGTCGGCGCCTCTGTCGGCACCGAGGGCCTCGGACAGGCCGTCGACGGGACCGTGCAGGCCGTCGGACTCCAGGATCACGACCTCGTGGTCGGGTCCTGCGGCCTGTGCGGCCGCCCGTAGGACCTGGACGTCCGACGGGAAGTTGAGGTCATCTGTCAGGATCCTGGTACGTCCCGGGCGGGCCTTCAGGGCTGCGACCGCCGCCTTGTAGAGGACCACGGACGTGGCGTCGGCCAGGACCACCTCACCCGGTCCGGCACCTACG
>Ga0207962_1000652_pt1 | contig 11653 bp, 11 predicted proteins | sample Knorr_S15_td_AAI_FD_185603 | JGI IMG/M metagenome (GOLD analysis project Ga0207962, IMG submission 185603) | Marine microbial communities from Southern Atlantic Ocean transect - Knorr_S15_td_AAIW_ad_750m_LV_A (SPAdes) (version 2) | ecosystem: Environmental > Aquatic > Marine > Oceanic | place... | reverse complement strand
CCAATTGCCACCATACGGGCTTTGGCCTCACCATGCTTTCCTGGTTTGGAAGTAATATATTCCACCAATTTACAGGGCTCGCCATCTATGACTATGTATCTGCCTACTTTCAGAGATCTGATCGCCTGGATTGATGTCTCGCTCATTCTAGTTCACCATTCCAGGTCACGCCATTTGTCATCGGAAAGGTACCCATAAAGAGTATTCCGATCAGATATATTGCGGCGCATCCGCTTGAACATATCAACCGCTACTTCCAATGACTGGTCATCGGTGTCTTCGTGCAAAGCTTCCAATCTCTGGATTAACTGCTCCACTGTAATCATGGGATCATGTCCTCATTAAACCAGCAGTTGTCAATTCTTCCTTTATATTTCTCACAGCGTTCTTGATATCGTTGACCTCGCGGGCCCCGACACATACCATCTTTCCACTACCGAACAACAACAGGACCACCTTGGGGTCATCCATGCGGTAAACCAGACCAGGGAAAGCTTCAGGCTCATATTCAACATTCTCAAAACCAAGGGACATTGCGATTTGGATCAGATTCAGAGTTGATTCCAAGTTCGTGGTCGCAACTATGTTCTGGATGACTATGTCTGGCTCATCCTTCACTGGCATATCCAGCACTCTTAATTCATCAACCACTTTGTTGATTGCGACATGGACATCCGGAATCGACCGAGCACCAGTACAAACAACCTTACCACTCCTGAATATCAGAACGGCCGTCTTTGGTTCTGCCAATTTGTAGATAAGTCCTGGAAAACGATCCTGGTCATACTCGGCGCCTTCCAACTGGAAAGCTATATCCTGAAGCATCAATTCCTTACCGATTGATGCACTAGCTACTACGTTCACGACTATAATTTCTGCCATATAAAACTCCTCGGGGGGAACTGAGTATATAAACAGTCTATTTAAAGGTTTAAATACTCTGGCTGAAAAATAGGGATGAGAATTTCAATTACACTGCTTTTTTACCCAACTTAGGAATGGATTTACGTGGCCCTGTGGGGTAGTTTGGCATCCTTCGACGTTCGGGACGTCGGTACTCAGGTTCAAATCCTGGCTGGGCCACCAATCTTAACCTTTTTTATGATAGCTGCATCCCGCCAATTCCAATGGGAAAATATGCAGCCTCTATAGATGACATACGCGCCGCTGCTGGACGCATAAAGGGTGTTGGGCACAGAACACCGATCCTTACTAGCCAGACTCTGGATGAAATGGCTGGACGGAAACTGTTTTTTAAGTGCGAGAATTTCCAGAAAGTTGGAGCATTCAAACTGAGAGGTGGGTGGAATGCGGTCTCAATGCTGAGTGACGAAGAAGCAGCAAAAGGAGTTTGTACCCACAGTAGCGGAAATCATGCTCAAGCCGTGGCCTTCTCGGCAATGAAAAGAGGAATTGCTTCCTACATTGTTATGCCCAACAATGTCCCGGATGTGAAACTGGATGCTGTCAAGGGATATAGAGCCAACATCATTCTATGTGAACCAACTCTTGAGGCCAGGGAAACAACCTTGGATGAAATAACAAAGAAAACAGGAGCACAGGTGATACATCCTTTCAACAATCCTAACGTCATCGCTGGACAAGGAACTGCCGCACTGGAGATGATAGACGATCTGGGAACACTGGATGCGATAATCGCGCCTATCGGAGGAGGTGGGTTGATGTCTGGAACATGTATCGCTACCAGGAGTTTGCTACCGGAAACAAAATTATTCGGAGCTGAACCGGCTGGAGCAGACGACGCGTACCGTTCCCTGAAGGAAGGAAAGATAATACCTCAAACTGACCCCGATACGATCTGTGATGGGCTGCTGACCAGCCTTGGAGAATACACCTGGAACATACTGAAAGACCACCTTGAGGCAATATACACGGTTACCGACGATGAGGTTATAAATGCAATGAGGCTGGTCTGGGAAAGAATGAAGATAATTATCGAGCCCAGTTCAGCAACCGCTGTAGCGGTCGCGTTAAAGTCCGAATTCAAAGCTCTGGAAGGGCTTGAAAAGGTCGGAATAATCCTGACCGGCGGTAACGTAGAACTATCTAAATTACCATTCTAGGAAAGTGGCGGGCCTGCAGGGATTTGAACCCTGGATCTTCTGGTTAGAAGCCAGACGCCCTTCCAGACTAGGCTACAGGCCCTGTTTCAGCTGCAAAAGAGGTTGCATTTAGTGGTTTTGTTGTCAATGGACCTCACTACCATCATCAACTTTCTGATCTGGATGGAGTATACTTACGACCTCACCACTTTCAGCTGCAAGTAGCATCCCATTGGATTCTTCACCCCGGAACTTAGCTGGTGCCAGATTCACGAGGACTGCGATCTGGCGCCCCATCAGATCGTCGGCCTCGTATATTCCACGCAACCCCGTTACTATGCGGCGGGCCGGTCCTCCAAAATTGACATCTATCAGCCATAGTTTGTCGGCATTCGGGTGCGGCTCTACGTTGGTTATGGTACCAACTCTGATATCCAATTTCTTGAAATCGTCAAATGTTATCTCGGGTTTGACGTTAGCTAGCTCGTTTGTTTCCTCTGGGGGCATTTCTTTCTCCAAAATTTCTTGCATGTCCAGTTTACTGAACAATGGTAGTGGTGGTTTCAGTTTGAAATCAGTCTTGCCTTCAACTGCTGAATTCCATCCATAATCTTCAATTCGGCCTTCCTGGCCCATGTATTCCCAAGCTTTCTGTGACGAAGTGGGAAGGAAGGGGGTCATCATGACTGACAGGCTACGGCACACGTTCAGGAAAGTGACCATGGTCGCTTCGCAAGCATCCCGATCGGCTTTCAGCTGTTTCCAGGGAGCGGCCTCGTTCAGGGCGATGTTCCCAGCCTGTGATAATTCCATTATGGCTTTTAGCGCACGCTTGAATTTGCATGCCTCTAAAGCCTCAGCCACGCGATTGTGTGTCTCACCAACCTTCTCTTGCAGTGATGGTATCTTACATTCGTCTGCATGAAGGCCATCTGGGAAATTCTTCTGAGCAAAGGATATGACGCGATGCAGAAGATTCCCATAATTACCAATCAACTCACTGTTGATACGAGTGACATAATCCTCCCATGTGAAATTGGCGTCCTTCTGCTCAGGCATTATGGCTGCCAGATAGTAGCGCAACACTTCCGGGTCATACTTTTCCAGATAGTCCGGGATCCAGACCGCATGCTTGCGGGACTTTGAGAATTGGGTCGAATCCAAGAGCAGGTACTCGTTGGCAGGGACATCATGAGGAAGATGCAAACCACAACCTGACAACATGGCTGGCCAGATGATAGTGTGGAACGGGATGTTATCCTTGGCCATGAAATAATAGTGCTCAGCGTCATCATTCTCCCACCATTCCTTCCAGAGATCCTTGTCTCCCTGATTCTTGGCCCAGTGAAGGGATGCAGAGTAGTACCCCATGACTGCCTCGAACCAAACATACATTCTCTTGTTCTCATAACCATCTCTGGGGATTTTAATGCCCCATTCCAGATCTCTGGTAATTGCCCGGTCGATCAGTCCCTCCTCCAACCAATTACGTGTGAAATTGATCACTGAAGGACGCCAGTGCTCCTTGCCCTTGGACAACCACTCCAGCAACGTATCCCTGAAATCCGATAATTTGAAGAAAAGATGTTCTGTCTTCTTGAATTCCAACTTGGCATCGGGATTAAGCTTGGGATGTGGGTCTATCAATTCCTTGGAATCCAGTGTCTTTCCACAGTCATCACATTGGTCTCCCCGTGCAGATTCATACTTGCAATGTGGGCAAGTGCCTTCAACATACCTATCAGGTAGGAATTGCTTGGCTTCGGGATCGTAGGGCTCCTCCGACACTCGGGGCTCAATATGGCCTGCCTTGTCCAGGGTCTCAAGAATCCATAACGCCGCCTCGGTATGTTCCTCCGTATGTGTATGACTGAATAGATCGAACGAGATTCCCATATCCTCTATCGACTTGCTGTTGATCTTGTGATAATGCATGGCCACTTCTTCAGGAGCCTTGCCTTCCTGCTGGGCCGTGACCGTAATCGGTGTGCCGTGCATGTCACTCCCACTGACCATCAGGATCTTGTTTCCTTTCAAACGATGGTAACGTGCAAAGATGTCTGGTGGTAGGTAGCAGCCAGCCATATGGCCAAGGTGTAAGGGCCCGTTAGCGTACGGCCAAGCCACACACACTAGGATGTGTTTCACGAAGGCGCAAATTTTACTCTATATATGAGTCATGGCTAGTACATAATCACTACAGCTGTGATGAATCCATTCCAAATCGCATGGGCTATCATACCGGGCAAGATACTGCCTGTTCTGACTCGAAGCCAACCATATAGCAACCCCCCACCAAAAGCCAATACCATGGCTATCGGTTCATGTGCAATCGCGAAAATCAAGGACGATATGACGATTGACTGGGTGTCGCTGTAGCGTTTCAGCAACATTCCTAGAATGAATCCCCGGAACAGCAATTCCTCAGCAAATGGTGTGAGGATGGCGACCGAAAAGGCTAGGAGTGCAAGTGAAGTATCCGAAGCATCCTCGAACATGGTAATGACTTCCTGTTGTTCAGCATCCGGAAAGAGAAAGATGGTGATGACTGCGTGTATCGGCAGAACCACGAAGATATCCAACACTAAAATCAGTAGAATCAGACGCCCAGCTTCACTTCTATCTGGAATGGAAAAAAGAGCTGTTACCTGTTCCTTACTGTAAACTTCCTTGAGAATAAAATAGACCACAACGCCAGACAGAAAAGTGAAGACTGGTAATCCAAGTTCCGAATCTCCTACAACCAGGAAGACTGCCATCAAGAGCGCGAACAAGGCAATCAGTACCCCTACTATTGAAGCCCAGACCATCAATGCCGATTCGTTGGGTTCAGACCTATTGGACTGGAGTTCGCGATAAGCGCGCCAGCATTCGTGACTGCAATAGATTTGATTCTCCGTATCTGATAAAATCGGAGACGAACAGTGTTTACAAAGTTCCATCAAGACCCTTTTCTGATATGAAGGTAAGTAGATTTTGCATTGCCCTGCCTCTGTGACTTATCTCGTTCTTCTCCTCAGGGGGCAACTCGGCAAATGTTCTATCAAATCCATCAGGAATAAATATAGGATCATAACCAAAGCCACCATCTCCTCGCATCTCGTGGATTATCCTGCCCTTGCACTCTCCAACAAATTTATGTGTGCTTCCATCTTCAAGAAGAAGACCCAGAACGCATTTGAAAGAAGCTTGGCGATTCTCTATGTGCTCCAGTTGTCTTAGCAACCCCTGAGGACCTATGGTGTCATAGACATAACGTGAGTAGACGCCTGGGAATCCTTGTAATTTCTCAACAAAGACACCGGCATCATCGATTATCAGAGGAGTTTGTGTTTTTTGGCCATGTAACCAGGTAAGACCAAAGTCTACTACCTCTTCCAAGGTCATTGCTTGAATTTCAGGGCATTCAACGGGCAACTGTGATGCAGTATGTCCAAATGGCCTGAGAATAGCTGTCAATTCCTCGACCTTGCCCTGATTAGAGGTTACAAGATTAATATTCACGATTTAGCATTTGCATCGTTACTTTAATGTTAGTGTTTGAGCGTAATCGCCTTATATGGGCCGTTTGTCGAGACGAATTAGCGGGGGTCGCATAGTCTGGCCATTGCGTTGGATTGCTAATCCAATGGGAGTTAATCCCACGGGGGTTCAAATCCCCCTCCCCGCGCCAAGCGATAGTGTCATATATTACCCACTAAATACAAAGGCATGTTGGATTCGATTAAGGCCGTATTAGCGGTGGCCGTCGCACTTTCGTTCTGTACCTCATGTCTTCCAGGTCTGACTGCTGAAGTCGAAGAGATTGAAACTAAAGATGCAGAACATCCATATGGATGGACCCATAGGCCTGTTCTTGAACACTTTACAGGACTTTCCTGTCCTCCTTGTATGAGTGGAGCTCACCCTGATGCGTCACAACTTTGGGAAGAGGAAGGTTATCTCGAAGGAAACCCGTGGAACTACATAGAATTCCATGAGCTGAATGGTGGTGGTGAGGATGACCTCATGACTGATGAATCCAGAGATCGAATGAAATATTACCAGCCTGGAGTTTCTGGCACGCCTTCCCTTGATGCTGATGGCGGATATGTCGAAATGGGAGGATCACACAGTGCGAATGCACCAAGTGCAAGCTACGAGGAAATGAAAAGTGCGCTTAAAGATTCTGGAGAGAGAGACCAGATAAAAATGGTCGATTTGAAGGTCGCCTCGATTTACGATGGACAAAGGTTCTCAGTCAGAGTTGACATAGAGTATGTTGAGAACAATGAGGCATTTGACCCCACCTCCATGGAATTGCCAGATGACACTCTAAATGGTCGTCTTCACATATTCATGGTCGAGGACCATGTTACTGCCTGGAGCACAGTCAATGACGCATATGTTACAATGCACAATGTGTTCAGGGAGTACTCTCTGGAAGGAAAGGATTTCGAACTTCAACCTGGTGAATCACTGAATGAAATCTACGCTGACTGGGAGGTTCCAACAACCATCTTCCGGGACGATATAGAAGAACCCATTCGGGTGCCAATAAACCCTGCCAACGTATTCCCTGTTGCTGTTGTTTATGACTTGGATGACACCAGTTCCAGCAGGGGAGATGGAAGCGGAAACGAAGACGGTGGTGACGGAAATGACGGATCGCCTAGAACACTAAATTCTGCAACACCCGAAGGTACTGCCTATGATGAACAAGCAATGCCTCCATCAATAGTGCTGAAAGATCCAACCTCTGAAGGTGGAAAAGTGAAAGTCAATGCCGTTATCGAAGATGATGGTGGTGAACTGACCGCTGCCCTGGTCATATACCGGGAAGCTTCAGAAGATGCAAACGCATCCTACAACTGGACCTACAAGCCAATGACCATAGATGGTGTCGAATGTGCTGGTGAGGTATGTACGATAGGCAGTGGAAAATCTTTTGCGGTTCTCAATCTAGATGACTCTGTCAATGTTGAATACAGTATCGTAGCGTACGACGGGAACTGGACAAAGGGAAGTACTGACGTGACAACTGTCTCAGCTATGAGTCCTGAAGAGGCTGAAGGATTACCACTGTTATTGATTGGTAGTGGAGTTCTTCTGTTAGCTGCTGTGGCTGGATTCATTATCTGGGCTAGAAGGCCTAGTCCGGCATAACACAAATAGAATAAATACAAACGGCGTAAGGTCTATTGTAGACATGGCTCAGAAGACAAATTGGGATTCATTGGTCGAGGATTTGGATCAGAAGAAAGATTCACTATTCGAAAATATAAGTCAGAGCAAGGGATACCATACAATTCTCGAGAACAAGGTCCTGTTTAGCATGGGAACAGCGATAATTCTGATTTTGGCAGTCGTTCTGTATGGAATGATCGGAGGTGATTCTGATGCCCCGGATTTTACACTAAAAGATACGGAAGGAAAATCATTCTCTCTCTCGGATTACGAAGGCGAGAAAGTTGTCGTTCTGGATTTCATGTTCAGTACTTGTGAGCCCTGTGAAAAATTCGTGAAAGACGCGCTCGAACCTTATTCCAAGAAGATGAATAACAACGATGTGGCCATTGTCTCAATAAGTGTTTTTGATCTGGATGACGAATCAAAACTGCGAAATTACGCCAAGGATTATGGATGGAGACATGCTTTGGGTGATTCAAATGGCGACATCGAAATCGCGTACGGTGTTACTGGAACTCCTAAACTATTCATTATTGACAAGGATGGGCAAATCACCTACGAGGCAGGTGGTAATACAGGAAAATCTGTTCCCAAGAATTCGGATGAAATGGACTTAGAAGTGAACAAAGCTTTGACTGGACAAGGCTCACTTGTGAAGGTTAAAGAATCGTCAATCTATCTATTTGCCGTCGGAGCTGGCGTTATGGTCTTTTTCTCCCCATGTTCGTTCCCCATGTTGCCTGGTTACATGTCCTTCTACCTTGCCAACAAAAAGCAGCGTACCGGCAAATTTGACGAACAAACTGCAAAGGAGACTTTGCCGGATGGGTTGGCCACTGCTGCTGGGTTAATGGGAATCCTGTTGTTAATTGGAATTTTGCTAATTCCATTTGTTAATATAATCGGAGGATTTATTCCTGTACTTGAACTGGTTGTAGGTTTCCTGATTCTATCCATGGGCACCGCAATGGTAATGGAATATGACTCCGGGAATATAGTTAGACCATTCAAAAACCTGATGTCAGGTATAGCCAGTTCACAACCAATGATTATAGTCAAGAATGGGATTGAAGGGAGTATCAAAGCGATCACGGGGAAAGAGTTTAGTTTCTCCGATAACGCAGACGGAACTAGAACTGGACTTTTCTGGTATGGTGTTGCCTATGGCTCCGCTGCCACAGGTTGTGTGGCCCCAGTCGTTGTAGGTCTGTTAACTGCCAGCATCGGTAGAGGAATCCTCACTGGACTGTTTGTTTTCTTGATATTCGCAGCCACGGCCGGGGCCCTTATGGTTGCATTCACCATGATGGTGGCTGCATCCGAATCCACGATAGTTGACAAGTTAAAGGCCTCGACCCGCCAAATCGAAATGGGAGGAGGCGTGGTCATGATAATAGTCGGGCTATACCTGATGTACTATTTCCTTTCAACGAGTGTATTCTAGATAATCGGTAGATAACGTAGGCTCGGGAACCAATTCTTTACCGAAGGCTTTCTTTCCGACACTAATCAATGTTGTTTCCTGATACATCTCAACGTTGGTGTACAGATCATCAAAGTATATCGGACGATGGGCCTTGGCCTGATCCTCATCAATAGGATTATTTACTGTAAGAATTTCATTATCCTCTCCCGTGATGATTATCCAGTGCGGGATATCATCATCCTCCTCTTCGAAAATTATAGTGGAGACCAGGGCGAATATGACCCTGTCGGCCTCCAGAGCTTCCCGTATATCCTTTAATGTGGGTTTACGGACTTCCTGAGTGGTCCCATTAAGGGCACAGACACGCTTTTGCATGTCATGGAAGAATTCCAAGTAATGTTCATTGCCGTTATTGGCCTTGACATATGTCTTGGCCCGTTCTATCAATCCTAATCCCGGATTGTCAGTTATTATATGGGGATGAAGTCCCCTAATAGCTAACGGAGCGCAAATTCCATACCTTCCAGCTCCTTTCATCTCGACTGCATGACATTCTCGCCATAATTCAACCTCGAGATCCCTATCCATTTCACTTACGAAATTGAAATACTTCAGTGCCATGGCAACACATGCAGGGCCACAACTGAAATCCATTGTCTGGGAATATAATGGAACGTCTAGATTCACGAAAAGCCACTCAGGGAGCGGACAAATAATATTTGCCTATTTCGATATTATCGGAAGAAGGCTATTAGCTGCCGTCTCAGCTGCATTGGCAACATCGTCCAGACGTTGAATCAGGCGATACATATGGGCTGCAGCTAATGGCTGGTCATCACCATTAGTGAATACGTATGCTGCGGCTTTGGCTTCAGCCTTGTCTGCACTGTGTTCTAGCTCATTTACCCGGGCTATGTGTTCATGCATTATGTCCTTCTCTCTGTTGGCAAAAGCCGATTCCAGAAGGAATTCGAATCTTCCTACGGTTCTTTGATATTCTTCTACTGTAGCTGTTACGGCTTCGGCCAGGTCAAGTACTAGAGACCGAGCCTTGGTGTTGTCATACAACTCTCTGAAAGACAATATTTCAGTCACATTCTCAGCATAATCTGCTATTCGATCCTGACGTGAGACAAGATCCAGAAAGATCGGTTTATCAATAGCCAATCTCACACTACCCCGTAGCATATCCCTTATCTTGTTCTTGATCTTATCGGCCTTCAGTTCAGACTTAGAAGTTGCTTTGATATGTTCTTTTACGTCTGACCCTGCGCAAGCGGCCTTCACACAAACATTCATATTTTCGACCGTCTCAAAGACCCTCTGGGCGTGTTTGTAATATGACTTGAAAACGCTGGGGCCAATTCGGCTTTCGAAGAGTTTCATTATTATGCTCCATTCCCAACTTCAATTTCAACCTTTGGGCCTGTTCTTATTGAATGATAGAGAAGCCATAATATTGTTGACATAATGATTAGAACTGAGATAATGAAACGGGTCTCGCTAAGTACGCTGAAGCCACCCCATATGGCATACAGAATCATTGCCCCGAAACCTGCTGCTGGTATGCTGGCAACCCAACTAGCTGCTATCTTACCAAATACTCGGAAGTCAACCGATGATGCCCCGCCTGCAAGTCCTACTCCTACCACAGATCCTACAAGTGTATGTGTGGTAGAGATTGGAATGGCTAAAAATGGCATGGAGAATATCAGAACTGTGGTCGCAGCTGCAAATTGAGCTGCAAATCCACGGGTAGGCGTAATGTGTGTAATTTTTTCACCGATAGTCTTCATTACGCGATAACCCCACGTAGTAATCCCAATTACAATTCCGAAACTACCAAGAAGCACCAACCAGAGTGGAACCTCGGCTTCTGGACCCAGAGAACCAGCCTTGAAGACTTGCCAGACCGCAGCCATAGGTCCGATTGCATTACTCCTATCATTAGCTCCGTGAGCAAATGCAACATAACAAGCTGTAATCACCTGTAGCCAGACAAAAATCGTCTCAACGCCCAGATATCCGGTCTCCTCGAACTCGTACTTACGTAAAATTGCATAGAGAATGGTACTACAGAATAGTGCCAGAACCAAAGCTGCCATCAAACTATTTGCAGGCAGGCAGGGTCCCAGTGAATCTATGAAACCCAAACCTTCAGCACAATCCTGCGAAGGAAGCCAACTATCAGGCAAGACATATTTGAGAGCTTTGAATTGTAATGCAAGACTTAACACAAAGAAAGTTGGGAGTGCCAGTATAGGGGCCATCCATCTTGACCTCTCAATTGGATCCTCCGTATCCAGAATCATCGTTTTTATAATGTAAAAAGTGCCATAGGCCAGGACGCCTCCAAGAAGAGGGGATGCAATCCAACTGATGACAATCTGACCTACTTTGGTATAATCAATCATCTCCGGATCAATGAAGAGTCCAATACCTACAATCCCTCCCACAATGCAGTGGGTTGTAGACACTGGAAGGCCATAACGAGTGGCGAATGTGATCCATAATGCTGCTGCAAGCATTGCCGCAATAAATCCGTAGTAGAGTTCGGTTGACAGCATTTCCATTTCTTCCTCGGAAATGACCAGAACTCCCTTTCGTACTGTATCTGTGACTGCATCTCCTGCGAAAAAAGCGCCCAGGAATTCAAAGACCGCAGCAATGATTATCGCGTTACGTAATGTCAGAGCCTTGCTGCCAACACTGGTACCCATAGCATTCGCTACATCATTGGCGCCTATGTTCCAGGCCATATATCCTGCGATTACTATCGCCAGGAAGATCATCAGATCTAATCCAAACATTATAGTGGGCTTAAACTGCCCATAAATAAATATATGCTAAATATTATATATAGACTATATATATCTACAAGCACATACAGGGGTTGAAAACCATGGAAAGCAGAAAATTGCAAAAGACCGGCGGTTCCACTTTGATAGTCTCGCTGCCAAAGAAATGGACGAAGAAAAACAAGCTCGATTCGGGT
>Ga0207962_1000645_pt1 | contig 11712 bp, 12 predicted proteins | sample Knorr_S15_td_AAI_FD_185603 | JGI IMG/M metagenome (GOLD analysis project Ga0207962, IMG submission 185603) | Marine microbial communities from Southern Atlantic Ocean transect - Knorr_S15_td_AAIW_ad_750m_LV_A (SPAdes) (version 2) | ecosystem: Environmental > Aquatic > Marine > Oceanic | place... | reverse complement strand
CACCGGACCGCAGACCGCCGCCAGACCAGTTTCCTCTCGGAACTCCCTAACCACCGCAGCCACCATGGCTTCTCCCGCCTCCACACGTCCGCCGGGGAGAGACCACTGGCCCTGTCCAGGGTCGGTACCCCGTCGAACTAGCAGTAGGTGATCGCCGTCCAGGGCCACCGCTGCGACGCACAGTTCCGGTCGCCCGACGCTCACCGGTCGTCGAGCCAGCGGTGCACCATGATCGCCCGGGCTACCATCCCGTGGGTCTCGAAAAAGTTTTTCGTTGCTCGGTCACCGGGAAGGGCCACTGATTGGATGGCCCGAGCCCCACGCTCCTGGGCCACAGCAAGAAGGCCGTCCAACAACGCCTCCCCCACTCCCACCGACCGGGCTGGCGGGTCAACGTAGACCTCTTCCACTACGGCGTGACCGGTTCCGTCGGGGGCCGTTCCCACCACCATGAGGCCGTACCCGACCACTGTCTCGTCCAACGCCCCCACCAGCACTACCGTCCCGGGATCTTCGAGGGCCGCTGCCATTCGGGCGCTGGGATCGTCCCGATGTGGATCCAACCGATCAGCGACGTCCCCGCCCTTCTTGTCCTGCAGCTCGCGTCGGGCCGCCACGGCCAGAGAGGAAAGTACCTCCAGGTCGGAGGGGACGGCCTGGCGGGCGGACTCCTCCATCAGTGTCGGCCTCCGCTTAGGAGATCGGTCCTCCGCAATGGCCGCACTCGCCCATCTCGGCCACCGTCTTGGCCTGGACGAGCAGGAAACAGTGAGGGCAGTGGATCTCCGTCTCTTGCCGTTCGACCAGCCCGGCCGAAGAGGGTGCTTTCGCGGGCACTCCTTCGTCGTCGTCGTCATCATCGTCATCGCTGGCGGCGATCCGGTCCTTCAGGATGGCGTCGAGGTCCGCCTCTACCTCATCCGGGTCGGGCTCGTCTTCCTCCTCGTCTGCAGTCGCATCGGCGGGACGGGCCCCATCCTCATCCTCATCCTCATCCTCATCCTCCGCGGCGTCGGGTTCACCGGTCTCCAGCGTCGTCTCCTCGAGCTCACCGTCCTCGATCTCGTCTTCCGCGGGCTCGCCCGAGAACTCCTCGTCGGTCATCTCGTTGGGTGGGTCGTCGCTCATCAGATCCTCAGACACGGGTACTCGTAAGGTCGCGGCGGGATCATAGACACCTTCCCGACCCTTTCACGCCACTTCGGGCGTCGTAGTTAGGCGCTCCCGTGAGCCAGTCGCTTCTGTTCGGCTCGGCGCTCGGCCTCAAGCCGTTCAAGTTCCGGCTCGGTGGTGTGATCCACGTACGACATCATCTCCGCGACGGCGTTGTGACCGGCGACATCGGCAATGAGCCGATGCATCTGCTGGGCGATCTGCCGGTAGGAGGGATGACCCTGTGGTGTGGAGCGAAGTTCCAGGACGTGCATGGCTTCACGGGCGTTCATGTGCATCAGGTAGCGGACTCGGTAGGCCAGGGCCACGGCGTACGGGGCCTGCTCCGGGAAGGGTTCTCGGAGAGCCTCGTGCAGGTCGCGGGACCGCTCCATCGCGGCGTCGAACCGGCCTCCTACGCCAGCCTCGTCCACCTCCGGCGGGCGGACAAAACCGTGGTCGCAGCTGAGGCGTTGCCAGTCCAGGGTCAGCATCCTGTGCCGCTGCATGTCCCGGAAGGCGCCATAGTCCGAGAGGATGTCGAATCGGTACGTCGGACGCTCTAGGGCCCGCCCCGGGCGGTGACGGCGGTTTCCTCGGTCTCCCACAAAGGCGCGAAGCACCGATAGGCGCTCATCGACACTCATCCCCCGGACCTTGGCCTCCACCTCCCGGTCCGACCGATTGGTAACTGGGTAAAGGGCGGCGGCCACCAGTTTCACCTCGCCGTCCGGGTCAAAGTCGGTGAGATCCACGACCGGGGACCCAGCCGCCGGGCCGTCCGCGGTAAACAGGTCCTCGGCCAAGTCCTCCAAGCGCTCTCGGACGTCTGCTCCGTAGCGACCCACCTCTTCACCTCGGTCCGGCAGGTCCACCCGCTTGAGGAAGGATGGGATCACCTTGCGTAGCTCGGCAAGGATCATCTCGGCGTAACTGCGAGCCTCGGGAAGCGGGTGGGCCCGCATCCGGATGAGGAGCGCCTCGTAAGCCTGTCCCGTCCCGTAGATCCCTACGTTTGACAGCGAGGCCGCTGGGAGCACGCCGCGGACGGCGTCGAACGCCTTGGCGGCCACGGCCTGTCGGTAGATGAAGTCGGAGTCGCCCTCCGACTTGGGCACCCGGATACGGAAATGGTCGGTCATGTCCCGGACGAGGTCGGCGTAAACCTCGAACAGGCGGTCCATGTCTGAGATGTAGCGGGCACCCAGCGACGAGGACAGGACCTCCGGGTCCCGGTAGTAGCGAAACCGCCCTCCGAGCCGGGAGTCGTACGCTATGTAGCGGGTGGACTGCTCGAGATAGGCCATCAGCCGGCCCCATTCGAGGATCTTGGTGAGGATGTTGGAGGCTTGCTCGCAGGCCAGGTGCACGCCCCCCAGCTGGGCCACGCTGTCGTCGCCGTATTCGAAAAAGACCCTGTCGTAAAGTTCTTCAGCCCGCCGGAGACCCACCGTGGCGTCGATGGACTCGTCGCCCGACACGTCTAGCTCGCCGACAAACTCCTCCAAGAACAGCCGGCGGAGGCTCCTGTCGGAACGCGAGTACCGGGCGAAGAGCGCCCCCTTGACGACCTCGGGCAGGTTCACCAGGGCGAACACCGGCTGGTCCAGGTTGGTGAAATACCGGCGGAGGACGTCAGCCTCCTCGCTGCTGAACTCCTCGGTGGCGTACGGCGTCACGGGCGCCGAACCTACGCCGTGGCCAGTCACTCGGCGCGGACGTCCCGTGCCACCTTCATCTGCTCCCGTGCAGCCTCAAGAACCGAGGGGTCGGTCCAGCAATCAACCACGGTCATGGCCATCGCCTTGGCCCCGTCCAGGACCGCACGGTCGGCCTCCTCCTCTGCAGCAAAGGCGGCGAAGGCCTCCGTGTGGATGGCCGTACCCAACGGCGCGACCTTGATCATCGGGTGAATGGCCGGCACAAGCTGGCTGACGTTGCCCATGTCGGTGCTCCCCGCCACCTGATGTTGCGTGGTGGGGTGCACCGTTCGACCCAAGGTTGCCGCATTGGCCGAATACCGTTCCAGGAGGCTGCGGTTGTCGAATACCTCGTGGTAGCCGGGCTCGATCCAGTTCAGGTCCATGGTGCAGCCCGCGGCTGCCGTGCCGGCTTCCAGGCAGGCCTCCAGACGCGGCTTTAGCATCTCTAGGCGGGTCAAGCTTGGCGACCGGACGTACCAGGTGGCCGCTGCCCGACGGGGGACGATGTTCGCCTTATCGCCACCGTCGGTGATGATTCCGTGGATCCGCTCATCGGGAGCGATGTGTTGCCGAAGAGCAGCTACGTTCACATACCCGAGCACGGCGGCGTCCAATGCGTTACGGCCCCGTTCCGGCGCCGCCGCAGCATGGGCCGCTAGACCGTGGTACGTCACCCGCGCCTGCTGAATGGCGAGGCTGGTAATGGTCTCCAGATCCGCATCGGCCGGATGCACCATCATGGCGGCGTCAACGTCCTGGAACGCGCCCCGATTCATCATCAAGACTTTGCCCCCGCCCCCCTCCTCGGCCGGGGTTCCAAGGATTCGGACTCGTCCACCGAGTTCGTCGGCCACGGCTGCCGCGGCCAGGCCGGCACCCAGCCCGGCAGTCGCGATGACGTTGTGTCCGCACGCGTGGCCAATACCGGGCAAAGCGTCATATTCGCAGAGAACGGCGACCACTGGTCCCTCGGTGCCCGCCGACCCCTCGAAAGCTGTGTCCAGGTCGTAGGCCGACCGGATCACGTCCACCCCGTTGTCAGCCAGGACACCGGTCAGCAACTCGTGGGCCCGATGTTCCTCGAAGGCCAACTCGGGTTCGGCGTGGATCGCGTGCGAGGTGGCCACCAGGACGTCGGCCAACTCGTCAACCCGATCGCAGACCCGTTGGCGGGCTGCCTCAACAAGCGCTGCGGCATCCCCTCCCATACCTCGGACCCTACCGGAGCGTCCCTGCACTCTCAGACCGGTCAAACCACCACCTGGAGAGCCTCGGCCTCCACTCTGACGCTGAAGTCCCGAAACCGACCGATCGACTGGCCATCGAGCCGGACAGGAACCGACCGGTCGAAGGAGTGCTGGATGGCGGATACCCGGTCGTACCTGATCCCCGGGTGCGGTACGTGGTCACCGCGGGGCAGTCGCCGTCGGGCAGCCACCCATGCCAGGCCGCTCAGGTCGGCGTCGAGGATGTCCAGAAGGCCGTCCCCCGGGTGGGCTCTCGGTGCCAGGTTCCATCGACCATGGTGTGCCGCGTTGGCTACCACCCACCAGCGTCCCGGGCGCAACTGTGGTCGGGCCACCAGGTGAGCGCAGAACCAGTGAATCTTGCCGTCCAGGAGGGCTGCTGCGAGGTCCACGGTGAGCCTCGTGCCTGAGCCTCCGGGTCTCGCCGCTCCCGTCCCTCCGAGCGTGCGACACAGGTCCCCTCCGGCCAGCACGACCACCGGAAGGTCTCGGCCGCCCCGACGGGCCTCGGTCACCAGGTCGCTGGCTTCGGCATCCGATCCGACTACAACGGCGTCGTCGGGCACTGGTCCCGGCCCTCCCCAATCGCGTCCCCGCTCGACGTTCACGGCCCGTCCATCCCGTCCACGCTGCCCGGCCGGCCTATGGCGAGGGCCACTACTCCACGGTCCAGGCACCGGCCCGCCTCCTCGGCTGCCGCGACCAGGAGGGGTGGGGCCACCTTGGCCAACTGTCTCATCAAGTCAGCAACTAGGCGAACGTTACGAACGAACTCGCCGCCGGTCAGGGTGCCGTCCAGGACCTCGGCCAACTCTCCTCCGCTCGCCCAGGCGTGGATCACATGGGCAAAGCCCGGATCCGGAGGTTCGGCCGGCTCCAACCCTTCCTCTCGTTCAGCAGCTGCAACCCCGGTGGCCAGAGCGCATATCCCCTTGAACCGTTCCGGGAAGGCGTCACCCAGTTGAATCGACGATGGCTCGCCGGGCCCACGCTTTCGGTAGGACAGGCAGGACACCACGGCCGACAGCATGGCCGGATCGAGGCCCTCCAGGAGCCCGGAGTCAAGAGATTCCACTACCAGGAGGTCGGCCTCGTTGTGGATGGCGGCCAGCGGAAGGCCCCGGTCCTGCAGTGACCACCCGTCAGCCATCCCCCTGGCCTCCAGGACGCGCAGAGCGGCTTCCATCCGTTCCCAGAGGTTGGCAGCCGCTGGTCGGAAGTCCCGCTGTCGGGATGGTGGTGTTCTCCTCTCGGCGGCCTGGTGAACAGCAGCGCCCTGCCGATCGAGTTGGAACTGGGCGAATGACCGCGACAGGAGGTCAGCGGCTTCGGACCTGGTTCTCCCCAGGATCAGGTTGGCCACCATGTTGTAAGTCGGCCGGAAGGCCGATCGGAGGACGAAGTCACGGCTGCCCGCCAGACCGGCTACTCGCTCGAAGGCAACGAAGGGCGACCAGCAGACCAGCGCGTGACCCTCGTCATCGAGGCCTCGGCGCCCGGCTCGGCCCGTTAGCTGGGTGAACTGCCCCGGCGTGAGGACCTGGTGGGTCTGGCCGGTGAACTTGGTGAGGCGGTCGATGACCACCGCTCGGGCCGGGAGGTTCACCCCCAGAGCGAGGGTTTCTGTGGCGTACACGATCTTCAGGAGGCCGGCGGCGAACAGCTCCTCCGTCACCTCTTTGAACGCCGGAACCAACCCGGCATGGTGGGCCGCCACCCCCCGCCGGAGGCCGTCACGCCAGGCCCTCACGCCGAGGGCTGCCAGGTCCGCCTCGGGCAGATCGGCCAGACGGTCGTCCACCAGGGCGTCGACGGCTCGCTCCTCGGCGGCGTCGTTTAACTGGACCCCATCACGGATCATGACGTCGCGGGCCTCGTCGCACCCGGCCCGGCTGAAGATGAAGTGGATGGCTGGAAGCATGTCGTGGCGGGACAGCTCAGCCAGGACCTCGTCCCGGCGAGGCGAGGCCCAACCTCGGCGACCCCGCCCATGACGGGTCTGTCTGTCCACGTCAAACCGCCGCCCATCGGGGTTGGATCGGTTACCGCGCCGGATGGACAGCCGGTGCACACGTCGGGGACGACCCCGTTCGGCCACCAGGTAGTGGGAGTTCAGGCGGACCGGTCGACGGTTCTCGCGTACCACCGTCGTCGGCCCGCGCTCGGCGGTGAGCCAGTCGCCTAACTCCTCTGCGTTGGACACCGTGGCGGAGAGCGCCACGATCCCTACGTCCTCGGCCAGGTTGAGAACTACCTCCTCCCAGACGGCACCCCGGTACGGGTCCTCCAGGAAGTGGACCTCGTCTAGGACCACCCATCCGAGTCCCTCGGTGGCCGGGGATCCCGCGTAGAGCATGTTCCGGAGGACCTCGGTGGTCATGACCACCACTGGTGCCTCTGGGGCGATGACCTGGTCGCCGGTCATCAGGCCGACCGCATCGTGGCCCAGCCGTTCGCCAAGGTCTCGAAACTTCTGGTTGGAGAGGGCCTTAATGGGTGCCGTGTAGAAGGCCCGGCGTCCAGCGGCCAACGCCGAGTCGATGGCATGTTCCGCCACCACCGTCTTGCCGCTGGAGGTGGGGGCCGATACCAGGACAGAACGCCCGGCGTCCACGGCGGCCATTGCCTCGACCTGGAAGCGGTCGAGCTCGAAGGGCCGGCCGTCGGTCACTCGGATCCGGCTCGCCGGTGGCGGCGGGCCCTTAGCGCTCCCACCAGGATCGCCACCTCGTAGAAGACGACCATAGGAACGGACAACAACAACAGGGTGAACGGGTCGCCACTGGGTGTCAGAACGGCCACCACCGCGACGATTCCAACGATGGCGTACCGCCGAAACCGTCGCAGCGATGCCGGGGTCAGGATGCCGAGGACCTGAAGGAGGACTAGGAGGAGCGGAAACTGGAAGCCGATTCCGAAAGCCAAGGTCATCTTCACAACGAATCCCAGGTACCGGGCAGGTGAGAAGACGCTGACCAGGTCCGGCCCTCCGATTCCGATTAGGAAGTCCAGGGCCCGCGGGATGCTCCAGAAGGCGAGGCCGCAGCCGGCCCCGAACAGGAGGACTCCCAGGCCAACGAACAGGACGCCCCACCGTCGTTCCTGTGCGTGGAGACCGGGTGCCACGAAGCGCCAGGACTGCCACAGAAGGACCGGCATGGCCAGAGCAATCCCTCCATAACCCGCCACCATCATTCGGACTCCGAACGGTTCCAGCGGATCAGTGACCAGCAACTCGCACCCCGTGCCGAAGGCGCTGCCCTCGACCGCCTCTCCCCGGATCTGGCAGTAGGGCTCCAGCAGGAGGTCCAGGATCTGCGGGTAGAACACCCACGCGGCGACTGCCCCGGCCAGAACAGCCAGCGTCGAGCGGATCAGCCGCCTGCGTAGCTCCTCGAGGTGACCCATGAGGGCCATCCGCCCGTCGGGGTCAGCCACCAGCCTCCTCCGCTTCATCGGTGGCCGACTCGGACGAACTAGATCCGGTCAGGCGATGTCCGCGCTCACGGGCCATGGCCTCGAGGGACGGGTCCTCCACCAGGTCTCGGAACTCCTCCTGGAATCCCGTGGCCACTCGTCGAACTTCCCGAATCACCCGACCGAACTGCCGGGCGACCACCGCCAGCCTGCCCGGACCGAGTACCACGAGGCCCAGCAGCAGGATGACCAGGATCTCGCCACCCCCGATGTTTCCCATGGGGTGAACCTACCGACGCCCTAGCCGAGCGGTGCCTGACTCCAGCCTGCGGGTCGACCGGGACAGGTCGGCCACCACCACGGCTAGTCGACCAAACCGGTGAAGGGAACGTACGGTGACCTCCAACTCCCGAGCCAAGCGAGCCGACACGGCGGCCAGGGCCGACACGGCGGCCACTAGGACCCCAGTGCACAGCAGAAGGCTTCCTTCCATCGTTCCGAGCCTAGGCGTCGTGGTGTCAGCGTCCAGTGGGCCAGCCCGGCATGATGACTGGGTGTCCAATCCGTCGCTGACCGCTCCCCTGCTGTTCGCTCACCGAGGCGGCCGTGCCCACGCCCCGGAGAACACCCTGGAGGCCTTCGTCCTTGCCCTTCGGCTGGGTGCCACGGGGCTAGAGAGCGATGTCTGGTGCTCGGCGGACGGGGTTCCGGTCCTCCACCACGACGGGCGGATCGGCCGGAGGTTCCGTCGCCGGACCATTTCGACCCTGACCATTCAGGACCTCTCGCCGGATGTTCCGACGTTGGCCGACCTCTACGCCAGGGTGGGCTCCCAGATCCCCCTGTCGTTGGATGTCAAGGATTCGGAGACCGTGTCCGACATCCTCCGTGTGGCCTCCGATCACGGAGCCCTCCCCCAACTCTGGCTCTGCCACCCGGACCCAGAACTCTTGGCCCGGTGGCGGGACCTGGACTCGCAGGTCGTCCTCGTCCACTCCACCCGCCTCGAGCGCATGTCCGGAGGACTGGAACGGTGGGCCGCCGACCTGTCAGATGCCGGAATTGACGCTGTGAACCTCCCCGAGCCGGACTGGAGCGGGGGCCTGGTGTCGCTCTTCCGTCGGTTCGGCCTCCGGTGCCTGGGCTGGGACGCTCAGCACCCCCGCCAGATCGACCGGCTCCTCCGGATGCGTCTGGACGGAATCTTCGGCGACCACGTAGACCGTCTGGTCGACGGGGCGGCGCGCCTCCACGGTGGGATCTGAACGCTCCAGGTCAGAGCCGGTCTAGGCCTCCCAGCGGCCAAACTCGCACGAAGGCCCGTCCCACGATCGAATCGACGGGCACTGGACCGAAATAGCGGCTGTCCCGGGAGTTGCCCCGGTTGTCCCCCAGGACGAAAACGTGATCGTCGGGAACCGTGCACCCAGCGGTGGTGTCCTGGTTCGCACACCACGGCACCGTCGTGAAGCCCGCCGTCCCGTCAGGGACTGGGAGGTACGGCTCGATCAGGAGTCCACCGTCGATCAGTACCCGTCCACTATCTGTAGTGACCGTCTCACCGGGGAGGGCGATGACACGCTTGATCAGGTCGTCGGCACCCACCCCCGACTCCGGGCGTGGGTGGAACACCACCAAGTCCCCGCGGTTTACGTCGTGGAGTCGGTAACTCACCTTGTTGACCAGGATCCGGTCCCCCGAGAACAGTGTCGGTTCCATGGAGGGGCTCGGGATGTAGAAGGCCTGAAAGAGGAAGGCCCGGACGATCAGGGCCAGGGCCAGGGCTCCGACCAGCACCACCCCCCATTCCAGGACAGTCCGACGGGCCGAACGGATCGTCCCGGGGATCCCGAGGTCCACCTCGGGAGGGGGTTCCGGTGTCGGATGCCCGGCGAGTTCGCTGGGTGGTTGGGGGGTGACGACCACCTCGGGGACCACGAAGGTTCCGTCGATCGTCAGAGCATGGCTCGTTGGCCCGCCTGTCAGGTCCTCCCGGGTCACGATGGCAGGTCCTCCCGAGGGATCGGTCGTAGGTCGTGTCAGCGATGTTGGTGCCGTCCCGTCGGTCACCCCTTCAGGTGACGGATCCGCCGGTTCCGAATCGCCACTTTCCTCGGCAACCGCCCGGGCCCGGGCCCGGGCGAGCACGTCATCAGCCCACGCCTCGTCTCCCGATCCGGGCGTAGACCGCGGGGTCTCGGGTGTCTGATCGGGCACGGACCGAACCTATCCGTCGGGCTGTGCTAGTCGGTGGCGCGCCACTACCGGTAGCGGGACAGGACGCGTGCTGCGGCTGCGGCCCGCAGCTCCTCACCCTGGCCCTCGGGCGCCGAAATCACCCGGGCTGACGGGCCCAACCGGAGCAGGAGGCGTTCCAGCCACCGGTCCGTCGTCACCGGCAGGGTGACCCGAACCTGACCATCGTCTAGGCGGTCCAGGGCGGTATGCGGGTACTGGTCGACCACCCAGTGAGCCTCCGGGCCCAGTTCGAGGACCACCTCGGGGAGGCTTCCATCCACGGGGATGCCGTCCATTGCTTTGGCCTCCTCCTCCGCCGGGACGAACGGCAGATCGGTCAGCGTGGCACCGCGTACCCGGTCCAGGCGGAACACCCGTCCGGCTCCCACCGACCGGCAGTAGGCGGTCAGGTACCAAAAGCCGTCGTAGATACACCGGTGAGGCTCCACCACCCGCCTTGTTTCCTCGTCACGGTTGTAGGAGTAGTAGTCCAACTCCACGCACCGACCCGATCGGATGGCCTCCCGCAGGAGTGTCAGGACCTTCTCCCCGCCGGAGGTCAGGCGGAGCTCCACTGTTGGGGCCTTGGAAGTCTGCGTGCCGACCAGCTTGGCTACGGCCCGCTCCAGGGGCCCTAACCGGTCATCGCCCAACAGGACGGCGGCGGCCCGGCCCGCTGCCACTAGGGCCGCCAGGTCGGCACTCCCCATCCGCATAGGTCTGTCCAGCAGGGTGTCACGATCGATTCGGATCCGGTCCTCGGTTACGACCACGTCAAAACTCAGAAAGTGCTGGTACCTATCAGCCGAAACGAAGTTCACAACGTCAGTCAGGTCGGAGACCAGATCGGCGGCCGGGTAGTCGAACCGGTCCGACACCTCGGCGATGGTGGCACCTCCCGGACGGTGCTCTCGTAACCATGGGATTAGCGCGAGGAGTCGCTGGACCCGCTGGGCGGCACCAAGTCCGCTCACGCCAGTGCCTCCAACCAGGCCACCATTTCGTCACGGAACCCGGTCGGGGCTACGACCTCGGCACCGTCCAGGAAGGTCAGGACGAAGGACCGGAAGGCCGCAGCGTCCCGGACCATCTCGCGAACCAGTACCGAGCCGTCATCACGCTTCTCGATAACTTCGGCACCACGGAGAAAGCTGGTCAACCACGGGAGATGCCGCTTGTCGACCAGAAGATCCACCGCTACCTCGTCACCGTCTCCGAACTGCCAGGCATGGTCCTCGCGCACCTCGATGGGCACAGCCGGAACGGCAATCAGTTCGTCGCTGACCGAGACCGGCCCCTCGAAGCGGTCGCACCGGTACTGCCGTCCAGCGCCCCGACCGCGGTCCAGGCCGGATAGTTGCCAGTGGCCACGGGTGAAGACCAGGCGATGAGGTTCGACCGTCCGGCGCTCTCCTCGATAGTCGAACGAAATCACCCGTCTGTCCATGACGGCCCCCATCAGGTCTCGGACCAGGGGTCCGTCTGCCACTTCGGCTACGGGAATAGCCGAGTCCCCTCCATCGCCCGACGGGCTTCCACCAAGTAGCCAGATCGGGGCGTCGGGGCGCGCCGCGTCGAAGCGGACCAGCGCCGAGGCCAGCGCCAGGCTCGCCATCTCCTCGGTATCCAAGATCGGGAGATCTGCCTCGAACTCGGAGCGGCGGATGCTGTAGCCGTCGAGCGGCGGATCAGTGCCCGGAACCGTTTCGACTGCAATGGGGAGGCCCATGCTTCGGAGCTCGTCCTTGTCGCGTTCGAAGGTCCGGCGGAAGGCCACCTCGTCATCGGCGTAGGCGCCGGGCGGGAGGTGGTTCCGGATCTCGTGCCGGCTCAGCGGCTCCTCTGTCTCCAGTAGCAGGGCCACTAGGTCCAGGAGCCTCTCCAGCTTCATCATCTCGGCCACTGTCCCACCCTATGTCGGCCCGTTCGGCCGCCACCGGGCGCCCTGCGGGCCG
>Ga0207962_1000639_pt1 | contig 11741 bp, 8 predicted proteins | sample Knorr_S15_td_AAI_FD_185603 | JGI IMG/M metagenome (GOLD analysis project Ga0207962, IMG submission 185603) | Marine microbial communities from Southern Atlantic Ocean transect - Knorr_S15_td_AAIW_ad_750m_LV_A (SPAdes) (version 2) | ecosystem: Environmental > Aquatic > Marine > Oceanic | place... | reverse complement strand
TCAAAAAAAGATGCTGAAAAATCTGGAATGTTTGATGCTCCAATTGTTACTGAAATTGCAACATTGCCGGAATTCTATCCTGCAGAAGATTACCACCAAGATTATTACAGCAATAACTCAAATGCCGGTTATTGCACCTACGTAATTCGTCCTAAACTCGCGAAGTTAAACTTGGAATAGTTTTATTAAAAATAAAATTGAGTTTGACCCCCCCGGCTCCCATAAGAATACTCATCACGGGTATGAATTTCGGTGTTGATTGTCTCTTCTGCGAGTTCGTTGATAAAACGGGAGCGCTTACTGATTCCTCCGGAATAACCTGACGAAACCACCGGTGCAGTAATGAGCAGGTGTCGTTTTGCACGTGTCATTGCAACATAAAACAGGCGCCGCTCTTCTTCAATTTGCTCTTCTGTTCCCAAACTTCGTTGGTGAGGAAACAATCCTTCTGTAAGTCCAATTATGAATACCACCTTCCATTCCAGACCTTTGGCCTGATGGATGGTGGTCAGAGTGAGAGTGTCCTGATTATCCTGTTGTTCGGCTTCATGATCAGTGATAATGCTCGAACCAACCAAAGATAACTCATTTAAAAATGCTTCCAATTTATTATAATTACCAGCAAATTCTTCAAGATAACGAATATCTGTTTCACGCTGAGGGGCATTTTCAAAACTGCTGAAAAGCACCTCGCGGTAATAGCTCTTGTACAGTAATCCTATCATGTGAGAAGGAGTTACGCTTTCCTCCAGCATTTGCTGAAAAATTTCCAGCAGAACATTCCAGCTCTCAAGGGCCTTTTTAGGAATCAGTTTTTGCAGTTCAACATTGTCTTTAGTAAGACGGACTGCCTGTTGACTCTGGAATACCCTGAAAATCCGGTGTGCAGTAGTGTTGCCAATCCCGGGAAGAAGCCTAAGCAGACGCATCCACGCGATTTCATCAAGAGGATTAAAAAGTACTTTGAGAAAAGCCGTAACATCTTTGATATGAGCTTGTTCAAAAAATTTAACTCCTGAATGAACAACAAACGGAATACCTGCATGTGTCAGCACTACCTGAAGTGCTGCAGACTGTACATGATTTCGGTAAAGCACACTCATTTCGTTCAAAGAAATATCTTTATCCCGGAAACTGAGTATATTCTCCAGTACCAGTTCAGCTTCATCCTGAGAAGCCCAAACATAATGTACGAGGGGTTTTTCTCCTTCAGCTAAAGAACTAAAAAGGTTCTTTTCAAACTGACGTGTGTTATAATTAATACTTCGGTTGGCAGCATCTAAAATTTCTGGAGAACTGCGATAATTTTCCTCCATGTTGTAGGTGACTGCCTGGTAGCGTTCCGGAAACTCAAGCATGTTGCCAAAATCAGCGCCGCGCCAGCTGTATATTGATTGAGCATCGTCGCCGACAACCATTAAATTTTTGTGCGGCCTTGAGAGCCGGTATAAGATATTGGCTTGAACCTGATTGGTATCCTGATATTCGTCTACCAGGATATATTGAATTTGCCGGCAAAGCGGGAGTCCTTCACCATGCCGCAAGAGTAGTTCCAGCCAGTTTTCCAGCAGATCATCAAAGTCCATCACTTGTCCGCGTTTTTTCTTGTGACGGTAGGCAGCTAGAATGTTTAGTATTGTTTCAGTGTTTTCTTCAAAATTGGGGAAATCTGCAGAAATCAGCTGCTCTAAGTGGAAACTGCGTTCATGGTAAGGCTGGTCCAAAATCATTTTTTGAGTACAAAAACGATTGAAGGCCAATGAAAACATGTTTTGCAGAACAGCAGCTTTTGGAAAATATTTGCCTGGTTTCCCTACTGTTTCTGCAAGTGAGGCTTTTATCAGGTCCCTGGAATCTGAGGAATCCAGAATGCTGAAATTATTGTTATAGTTTAGTAATTTAGCATTTCGTCTGAGGAATCGGCTTCCCACACTGTGGAAGGTCCCATGAATAATCTTTTGCTGTTCTGTAGAATTCTTTAAAGCCCGGCCTACTCTTTGCGCCATCTCGTTGGCGGCTTTGTTGGTGAATGTCAGCAAAAGTATGGAAGACGCAGGAATTCCGGAATGAATCAGCTGTGCTACACGGTGAGTAATCACCCTAGTTTTTCCACTGCCCGCTCCGGCAATGACTAAAGCGGGGCCTGTTTTGTGTTCGACGATTTTCCGCTGTACCGGATTTAAAGATGCTATTGACCAGGTGGACATATACTGGACTGGTGATTTTAGATGTCTTTCCGTTGATATTTTCTAACTATAATGCCAAATTTTAGTCTAAAACAAAAACAACTAGCAAAATAATTTCCATGTTTTTTGAAGAAATAGAACAAATCGTTTCGACTTTCCGTGAAGCAGTAAACCTGTTTTTGAGTAGAATCTTTAGCAAAGGAGTGCCGATAGCAGAGGATATGACGACCTTGATTTTGATAGGGTTTGCAATTTTTATCATTCTTTTGTGTCTTTTTGTATGGTATCGGCAGCATAGCAGATCACTGAAAAGTAAAGCTCCCGAAGAACTTTCCGGGAGGAAAAAAGAGAAGCGCCTGGTGCAGTTGGAAAAAGAACATGCCAAAACACTTGAGTTGCAGATCAAGGAAGAAGAAAAACTGCGGGAAGAAAAAGAGTCCGCAAAACTTGCAAAAGCGGAACAACGGGAAAAAGAACTTCAAGAAAAAATTGCTTCAATTGAAGAGGAACGTCTGAATCAGCAGGTTCTTCAGCGTGAAATTGAAAAAACTGCTGAAACCGTGGAAACTCCTGATGAGGTAGATTCTTTCCTTGAGCGTCTACGTAAAGGCGTCGTTAAAACAAGAACACAGTTACTAGATAATTTAGCCGAAGCAGTTTTAGGTAGAAAAGAAATAAATGAAGACTTACTGGATGATTTGGAAGAAGTGCTCATCGGTTCAGACATAGGTCCGGAAACTACCCAGCGTATTCTTGATGCAATCACAGAGAAGGTGGAGCGTGAAGAATTAAGCAGTCCACAAGTTTTGCAGTCAGAAATTCAGCTGGAAATTCAAAAAATTATGAGTAAAACATATGCCGTCCTCGGGACTGCGGAACGGAAGCCGTTGATTTTGCTTTTTGTTGGTGTAAACGGTGTTGGAAAAACAACTACTATCGGAAAAATTGCTGCACAGTATCGTCAGCAGGGTAAAAAAGTTTTGATGGGTGCAGGTGATACTTTTCGGGCAGCAGCTATTGAACAGTTGGTGGAGTGGAGCAGGCGGGCTGATTGCGACATCATCCAAAAGGAACCCGGAAGTGATCCGTCTGCGGTGATGTATGAAACGGTGCAAAAAGGAATAGATGAGGATTACGATGTAGTGATCTGTGATACAGCAGGACGTTTGCACACCAAAAAGAATTTGATGGAAGAATTAAAAAAAATGGTGCGGGTGATTCGCAAGTTGATTCCTGATGCACCCCACGAAATCCTGCTGGTACTTGATGCTACCACAGGTCAAAATGCAATATTCCAGACTCGGGAATTCATGGAAGCTACAGATTTAACAGGACTTATAATTACTAAACTGGATGGCACTTCCAAGGGAGGAGTTGTTATCGGCATCGTCAACGAGTTTGATATTCCTGTGCGTTACATCGGTGTAGGTGAACAGGTTGAAGATTTACGACCCTTTGATGCCCAGCAATTCACTGAGTCAATTTTTGCTTAACTTTTTGATTTTGGATGTAAATCGGAAATTCAACACCGCAAAATAGATTATACCCGGTTATAAGACAGCAGCCAGAGGGCTAGAGCGAGAAAAATTATATTTCCGCTCCATGCTGCAAAGAAAGGGAATATCAGGCCTGCACCGCCGACTGCCATGGTTATCTGATTGAGTATCCAGAACAAAATCCCGAGTAAGCAACTGATTGCCAGAGATTCTGCCGCCATCCCCCGTCTGTTGTATGATGCAGACAGCCCCAAACCAATCAGAACCATGATAAAAATTTGAAACGGATAGGCGGTTTTCTGGAAAATCGCAACCCAATGACGAGTTACATCTTGTCCTTCACTTTGAAGTTTAAGAGTATTTTCATACAAGTCAAGGAGGGGTTGATGATGCGGAGAAATGGGAATTTCAAAGGGTACAGTGGGCAACTTTTCTGTTTCGATTCTCCATTGTTCAACGTGTTCAAGCCGCAAATTTTCATCCTGGAAAATGTGCTTTTGAATGTCGTGAAAGATCCATGAATTGTTTTGTTGTTCTCCCCGTTCAATTGCAGTTCTTCCCAGAAGTTGGAAAGGAATTTGCTTCCAGTTAAATGAGGTGATAGAACTTATGCGGCCATTATGTTGGCGATTCCCAAAATAGTAAATGCTTTGTTCTTCACCCACTTTCCAGAGTGGGGGCAAGCGTGCAGAATTTTCCTGTTTGACCCAAGTTTGATGCATCCATGTGTACATGTAATTCTGGCTGAAATACGCAAAAGACGCAATCAAAGCAGAAACAGCTAACACAGGAAAAGCCAGTCTCCAACCGCCGATTCCCGAACTGCGTATTGCCAGCAATTCAGCATTCTTGTTCAGTGAACTGTATGTGGCAATAGTTGCCAGTAAAACCGTAATTGGTATTATTAGTTCCAGCAATAGAGGCAGCAAAAGAGCCGTTTCTTGAAGGAACTTCAAAAAACTCTGCCAGTCAGTAAAAACATCTGCCAGGTTACCAAAAAAATTCCCTACCAGACTCATCAATACAAATGCACCGAGAAACAACATAAAATAACGGTTGAATTCTGATGCAATATATTTTGAGATTATTTTGAACGGCATAGTTTCCGGTCCTCATTGGTGAATAAGCAAAATAGTATTCAGAACAGGATAAAGTTTCTTATAAAAAGGTTCAAAGTAAATAACAAATCTAGTTAATATTTGTTCAATAGTTAGGGCATTATCTTGCATTAAAGCACTGGATTAGTTCTAAGAGAATTTTTTTTAATGACTTTGTTCTGACAATTTAGGAGTCTAAAAAGCAATATTCATGTCCCAATTAATTCTTGTACTCGAAGAAAATCCAGAAATTCAAAGTTTAATTGCCGCCTCGTTGAAGGCTAGTGCAATTTCAGTTACTCAAGAATCTAATCCAGATTTATTTGTGCAGCAGGCACTTAATCTGGAGCCGGATTTAATTTTACTCAGTAATTCAGGCGGCGATCAAAACTACAAGAATTACAGAGAAATACGCAAAGACCCGCAGCTGAAAAATATCCCAATAATTTTACTTGTAAACCCAAAAGACGAGCTTGACGAAAAAATTATTTCAGAGCTTGGAATTGATGGGTTGCTTCGCAAACCCTTTGAAGCATCGATGCTTCAGGAGCAGCTAAGTCAATTTGTTACTCTGGATGACAATTTTGGCATTGAACCGGATAATGAGGGTGAAGATTTCAAGATAGACATGAGCTCAATTGACAATCAATTGAATGATATTAAAGAGGGGGAACAAGAAGTAAACTCACCAGTTGAGGAAGGATCTCAAGTAACAGAAGAATTAGAGCAGAATGCCCTGGAACCAAAATTTGCCTCTTCAGCAGGTAGTGAAATGGATTCAATGATTCTGGATGACATTTCTGCAGATATGGACATTTCTAAGGATACAGTGAAAAAGGCAGAAGTTGAGCTGGATGAAAATGAAATAACATCTAACGGTCTTGAAGTCATCAATGATGAAGAAATGACAATGGACAACGGTTTTGAATTTGATCTTAAGCTTGATGAAGATGGAATCGAAATTGACTCCGAAGAAGTTGTTACAGACACTGTAAAAACTGAGACAGATCCTGCCTCAACAGGATTGGCGCAACTTAAGGACTCCGGTTTGGAAGACAAATATGCTGAAAGCCGCCTCAAGGTTGAGGGTGAAAAAACAGAACAGGATCTGAAGGCACCAGCGGATATTGATCTTGAAGTAAATGATTTTGAGGATCTGGATGATATCTGGTCACGCTCTCCGGAATTGGATCAGACACCTAGAGAGGGCCTGACGGATATAAGTTTGGAAGAAGAAGATTTTCAACCCGAATTTCCAGAAAATCTCTCCTCATTTGAAGAGCCAGCCGAACCTTCGATTCAAGACACTGATTCCGACAGCAGGATCACGTCAGAATCAGTTCAGGAATTGGATAATTATGAACTGGAACCTGATTTCGAAGAAACAGGAGAGGAATCGCTAAGTTCACTTGACAATAAATTGTTAACGGTTTCTGTGGAGCAGGATCTTGAGGAGACCGTTGAAATCGAGGATGCTGAACAATACGTAGAAGATACATCTGCAGACGAATTTGAAGAAGATTTTGATGAGAGTCAGGGAGATGCGGATATTATGTCAATGGTTCATGAAAGTATTGGCGAGCAGGAAGAATCAGCAGAAAGTGCTATGATTGAACTGGAAGACCTCAGTGAACAAATGGAAGCTCTTGATTCTGCAGAAACAGAGTTTGAAATAGAAGAAGAGGAGTTTGAGGAGGATCTGGAAAAAGAAAAACTGGAAGTTGAAGAATTATCTGAAGACGAATTAGCAGTGTCAGAAGATGATTCAGAAGACGAACTGGTAGAATTCATGCTGGATGAACTGGGAGATCTTCTGGAAACGGATGAGGAAGAATCAGTGGACGGAGAAGCTGATTATGGAGATCCGCTTGTTGAGGAACTGGAAGAAAGCCTCGCAGCAGAATCCAAAGACTTGCAAGATGTTGATGCAGAGTTTGACAAAAAAGTGTATACTGAAATGTCACTTGGACTTGAAGAAGATGTGTTTGACAGTTGGGATGATGCTGAGGATGCCTTTATGGGATTTGATCGAGAAAAAGAAATTACTGAAGAAGCTCCGGATCAGACAGAAACAGAGGCAAGTGCTTTCGAAAGTTTTGATGATGAAGAAGAAAAATTTGAAAAAGCGGACAGTTTCAGTTTTACAGAAAATGAGTTGAAGGAGATTGTCACAAATTCAGTTCAGAATGCTTTGGAAAAATCTATTGCAGCATCTCTTGTCGAATTGGCAGTTTCAGAATTAAAAACACAAGTAATACGAATGGATCAAAGCAGAGCCTTGTAAGCCAGGGCGATTTTGGCTCCTAAGCTGGCATTATTACGTACCAGTGCAATGTTACTCTTCAGGCTTTCTCCATGAGTAAGCTGATTGATTCGCTCCAGCAAATATGGAGTCACCTCTTTTCCTTCGATTTCCTTTTCAGTTGCTTCTTTCAGCGCTTCTGTAATTGCTCCTTCAATTAGTGACTCATCCATTGCATCTTTCGGAGGCACGGGATTCCCAATCACAAGACCTCCGGCCAACCCCAAGTCCCATTTAATTTTCATACAACGTGCAATGTCTTCAGGTGTGTCAATTCGGGTTTGAACCATTGAACCGCTGGACGGCGTATAAAATGAAGGAAACTCTGCCGTCTGGTAACCAATTACAGGCACACCGTGTGTTTCCAAATATTCAAGAGTTCGGGGAATATCAAGAATGGATTTTATTCCGGCACAGACTACAGCAACATTTGTATGAGCCAACTCCATCAAGTCTGCGGAAACGTCCATGGTTTTTTCATTTTCGCGGTGTACTCCGCCAATGCCGCCTGTCACAAAGACTGGAATTCCGGCAATCTGTGCGCAAATCATAGTTGCAGCCACAGTGGTGCCACCGCTCAGTTTTTGTGAAAGAACTACCGGTAAATCCCGGCGGCTGACTTTTACCGGATCACTGTTTTGAGCAAACTGCTGAAGCTCCTGCCTGCTCAAACCGATCTTGATCCTGCCTCCTGAAACAGCAATTGTGGCGGGGAAAGCCCCCTCATTTCGAATAATATTTTCAACTGCGAGTGCTGTTTCCAAGTTTTGAGGATAAGGCATTCCATGTGAAATAATTGTCGATTCCAGTGCAACAACCGCTTTATCTGTTTTCAGTGCATCTTGAACTTCCTTGGAAATGTCCACCCACTGTGCTGTCTTATTTTTTTCCATATAATTTGGGAATATAAAATGTTTTATGATTTTATTTGTTACTTCTGAAACTAACGGAAACGGCTGTAGCTGTCAATCATCATCGTAAGAGAAGAGCCGGATTTAATGATTGGACTGTCTGCAACGGATTCAAGATAAAATAATCATGATGGTTACTGATAATTGTTTATCTGAAAATGAAAAAGGGGGATTCTCATTTATCAATCTGATTGCAACTATTGTCAATTCTGCTAGCCTGTTTAGGCTATTTCTTTTTTCAGGAGGGACTATATGAAAATTGGTATTCTTCAGTGTGATTCCACCAATGAAAATTTCCGGGACGAACACGGCAACTATCCGGAAATGTTTATGTCACTTTTTAAATCTGTTGATCCGGATTTAGATTTTAAAAATTATGATGTACAGCTGGAGCAGTATCCCCAAACTCCGGAAGAGTGTGACGCGTATTTGATTACGGGCAGCCGTTTAAGCGTTTATGATGATGAACCGTGGATTCGAAAATTGGAAAAGTATGTAGTTGAACTGCACAGGCAGAAACATCCTCTGCTTGGCATTTGCTTTGGACACCAAATGGTTGCCAAAGCTTTAGGCGGAAAAACTGAAGCATCAGAACGAGGTTGGGGTGTAGGAGTGCAAAACTACCAAACGGTATCCATACAAGCCTGGATTGAACCCGCTTTGGAACAATTTTCACTTTTGGCAAGTCACAAGGATCAGGTTACAAAACTTCCGGAAGGTGCCGAATTGATTGCGGAAAGTGATTTTTGCCCTTATGCTGCTTTCAGAATTGATGATCATATTTTGACATTTCAGGGACATCCGGAATTTCAGAAAGCATACTCCAAAGCATTACTGAATCTCAGGAAAGAAATATTGGGTCCAAAAGTATTTGAAGCAGGAATGAAATCGCTGGAGCAAACCATCCAGCCTCAGCAAATAGCACACTGGATGCTGAATTTCCTCAGGAAAGGTGATCCTCACAAATAACCAGTTACGGTCTCGAATCCGGACCTTGCTGTTCCCTTTTTGCTGGAGGATTATGAGTTAGTTCCCAGAGCTTGAAATAACGGACGACAAAATTCAGGGCATCAAAAATTGCACAGAACAATCCCGGAAATCCGTCCCGGAATCCTCCTTTAAACAGATAGCGTCTTAAGAAACGGGAAAATGGTTTGAGTAGCAGAAAGCGAATAGAATTTCCTGCAGTCACCTGTACGCCGGCATCCCGGAGATAACCTGCCTCAACTCCGGAATAAAATTCGAACTTGCTCAAAAACTGGCTGATGTTCAGGTAAGGAAAGTGGAGCATATCACTTTGCAGACTGCCGATACTTCCCTTCACTATCAGTTTTTCATGTACATGTTGGTTAGGGAAGCTGGCAGAACCTCTCTGGAATAAACGTAACTGTGTGTCCGGATATTGACTTCCGTGACGCAGCCAGTGTCCAAAGTAATGATTACGGCGCTTGAGTTTGAAAGCTGAGTTTGTCGTAGCTTGAATTACTTTTTCTATTTCCTCAACCAAATTTTCTGGAATGCGCTCATCCGGATCCACGTAAAAAACCCAATCCCCACTCGCCTGCTCCATCGCGTAACTTTTGTTGACATTAAGGTTGGTATTGTTGGGACGTGAAAAAACACGGCAGCCTAGATCACGTGCAAATTCCAGTGAGTCGTCCTGACTTTCACAGTCAACATAGACGATTTCAGTTGCCCATTTGAGTTGGGGCAATAATTCCCGTAAATGATCAACTTCATTATGACCGATGATGGTAACGCTGAGATTCATGGAGTTTGGTTTTTGCTTCAGTTTGCTTGCTGCCAGAAAAAATATTGAAAGCTTGATTTGAAAATGATCTGTTGACCAATCTATGACAAGTTTAAGATCTTGTCAATGTTGCAGACGTTTCTGATTGTTCTCTGACGATTATTTTTTCTGTAAAATTGGAATCGAGTGATTACTCAGGCAGCGGTTTTCTCCTTGCATTTCTTGCACAAAACATTGTTCTGTCATAGATTAGATTGCCAATACGTTTTCAAAACGCTAAACTTCGGGAATCAATCTACAGAAGTACAAGGGAGGTCTTATGTTCAAATCAGTCAACAAAGATGTATGGGCTTTTGACGCGGAATGGGTGCCGGATCCGGATGCGGGAAGAAGGTTATATCAGCTTCCGGAAGATACTCCTGATGCAGAAGTAATCCAAAAAATGTGGGAAGAAGGCGGTGCGGATGAAGAAAATCCGATGCCTTACCTCAAAACCACAATTTGCCGCGTAATTTCCATTGCCGCGGTCGTTCGTTCTGAAAAAGGAAATGGAGAGGTGGCCTTGTCTTTGACGGCTTTGCCTCATGATGCAGCCGATCCGGAACACACATCAGAGGCAGAAATTTTGTCACGTTTCCTTAATGCGGTTGGCGAAAAAAAACCTCAACTGGTGGGGTTTAATTCATCAAAAGCAGACCTTAAAATCCTTCTGCAGCGAGCTGTCGCAAGAGGTATTCAAGCAGCAAAATTTGCAAAACGCCCCAATAAACCATGGGAAGGTTATGATTATTTTGATGCACGTAACAGTGAAGCTCATATTGATTTGATCGAAATCCTGGGAGGTTACGGAAAGTCTAATCCTTCACTGAATGAGATGGCGACAGTTTGTGGTGTTCCGGGAAAACTGGGGGTAAGTGGTGAAGAGGTAGCGCCAATGTGGCTGGAGGGGCGTCTGGCGGAAATTGTAGCCTATAACGAATGTGATGCTTTAAGTACATATTTGATTTGGTTGCGGATGGCTTATTTTGGAGGTTTTTTTAATAACCAGCAATATATTGAAGAACAGGAGCGTGTCCGGAATTTGCTCAGTACAGAAGGGACCCTTCCGGGCAAAGAGCATTTGCTTGAATTTCTGGAACGCTGGGAAATGTGGTCTCAACTAAATTCCTGAACAATGTAAGCCGCTTCGGTTAATTCTTTACAGTCATAGATTCTTTCGTGACAGTTACGAGTTTTATCGTGTCATCCTGACCGAATGAGAGGGGGGTCTTATACGTTTTTGGCACTTTATCAGGCCTCTCCCTTCGGTCGGGATGACTTACCGTAGTAAATAATAACAGTAACTATCTTACGAGAATTGAAGACTCACGTGATTCATTTTTTGACATACAGAATTATTTAAAACACCACAGATGTGGTAGTTGTAACAAAGAACTGTTGACACGCGTGTTTGTCAGGTATTTCAGAATTTTATCACCTTTATTTTTTTTATTGTACAAAAACTCTAAATATTGTTAAAATAAAATTTTTGTCCCGGCTCGTTAAAATTGGTTTGACGCGTCTTTGTTATTAATCAATCATGGAGGATGATATGGAACAAGGAAATGATAAGCTGGAATTGGTGTACGGTCTTGAAGACAAGCCATCGCCAATGGAATCGGCATATGCCGCTCTCCAGCATTTGCTCGCAATAATTGTGGGCATCATCACGCCCACGCTCATTATCGGTGGAGTTCTGGGATTGGGTGAGCGAATCCCGTATTTGATCAGCATGTCGTTGATCGTTTCAGGTGTGGCAACCTTTATTCAAGCCAAACGAATTGGACCGGTCGGTTCTGGTCTGTTAAGTGTTCAAGGCACCAGCTTTGCTTTTTTGGGTGCAATTTTAACCGCCGGCTTTATAGTAAAAGGACAGGGCGGCGGACCGGATGAAATACTGGCAACCATTTTCGGGATTTGTTTCGTGGGTGCATTCATCGAGATTATCCTCAGCCGCTTC
>Ga0207962_1000637_pt1 | contig 11749 bp, 8 predicted proteins | sample Knorr_S15_td_AAI_FD_185603 | JGI IMG/M metagenome (GOLD analysis project Ga0207962, IMG submission 185603) | Marine microbial communities from Southern Atlantic Ocean transect - Knorr_S15_td_AAIW_ad_750m_LV_A (SPAdes) (version 2) | ecosystem: Environmental > Aquatic > Marine > Oceanic | place... | reverse complement strand
CCACCGCCCGGATACCCGGCGTATCGATGACGAGGCCGCCCCCGGGCAGGTGCACGAGTTCGCGGCTGACGGTCGTGTGTCGGCCCTTCGCATCCCCGCCACGCACCTCGCCGATGGCGAGGCGATCCTCGCCGAGGAGTCCGTTCACGAGCGTCGACTTGCCGGCGCCCGATTCACCCAGCAGGGCGACGGTCCGACCGGGCCCGGTCCTCGCGACGACGGCGTCGAGGCCCTCGTCTCCACCGACCACCAGCACCGGCGTCTCCGGCGCCACAGCCCGGATGGTCGCCGCCACCTCGTCGGCGGCCTTCCCTGCCCGAGTGTCAGCCTTGGTGAGGACCACCGCCACGTCGGCGCCACTGTCCCAGGCGATCACCAGGAGGCGCTCGAGGCGACCGGCGGGAAACGGCCGGTCCAGGCCGTGGACGATCAACACGGCGTCGACGTTGGCGACGAGCACCTGCTCGAGGCCCGCCTCCGACGGGTCGCGCCTCGACAGGGTGTTGGCACGCGGCAGCACCTGCGAGATCAGCGCACCGATCTCCGGATCGTCGTCGAGGAGCACCCAGTCGCCGGTCGCCGGAGCGACCTCGGACTGGGCCCGCTGCGAGTCGGACAGCGCACGGACGGGACCGGCTGCCGTCGCCACGTCGCACTCGCCGCGGTCGACCCGCAGGATGCGGCCGAGGATGCCCCCCTCGGGAACAGCCCCTCCGGGCCAGCCGTAGTCGTCCAGGTCGATCGCCATCTTCGGCGATGCTACGGCGCAGGCACCGGGCAGACGGGCGTCAGCCCAGGCGGAGCGTTTCGAGCGGTTCCAACCGGGCGGCCTTGTTCGACGGATAGAGGCCGGCCACGATGGCGACACCGACGGACACCAGCGCCCACCGGAAGAGCCCGGAGACCGAGAGGATCATCGTGTAGTCGCGCATCTCCGACACCAGCCACACGACGCCGGCGCCCACGCCGGCACCCATGATCCCTCCCAGGACCCCCACCACGAGTGCCTCGAACAGGAACTGGAGGGCGATCGTGCTCCGGCTGTGGCCGAGGGCACGACGGATGCCGATCTCGGAGGACCGTTGGATGACCGAGATGGACATGACGTTGGCGATGCCGACACCGCCGACGATCAGGGCCAGTCCACCCATCATCTTGGTCAGGTTGTTGAGGTTCTCGTCGACCTGGGACTGGGCATCGAGCAGGTCGGTCGGCACGCTCGTGTTCGCACCGTCCGGACCGCCGAGGCTGACGACCGTCGGTATCTCTTCCGCCACATACTTGGTGTTGGTCGGCGCCCTGATGTAGAGGCGTGTGGGGTCGGGTTCCTCGATGTCCCAGTCCTCGACGGCATTGGAGAAGGTGATGAAGACCGCCGAGTCCATCGAAGGTTCGAGCAGCACGTAGTCGAGTACCCCGACCACGCCGTACGAGATGCCGTTCAGCTCGATGCTCCTCGGCTCGTTGGCTATGTAGCCGTACTCGTTGGCCAGGTCCTTGCCGATCACAGCGACCCGAGCACCACTGGACTCGTCGTAGTCGTTGAGGAACCGACCACTCACGATTGGCACCTCGAGCGTCTCCGGCAGTTCCAGGGTCGTGGCGATGACGGGCACGGGGAAGGCCCGGTAGTAGTCGGAGGCCTCGGCGAACGGGAGTGTCACAATGTTGGAGAGTTGCAGGGTTGCCGACACCGACACCACGTCGGGGAGCCGCGCCACCCTCGCCGTCGCCTCCGCGGGGATACGCGGATTGGCGCCGAAGCCTCCGAGCTGGTCCTGTGCGTTGGCGACGATCAGGTCAGTGCCGAGCTCGCGCAACTTCGCCTTCAGGTCTCCCTTGGAACTCTCGTTGATGCCGATCGCCGAGACGATGGCCGCCACGCCGAGGATCGGGCCGAGCATGATCAGGAACGTCCGGATCTTGCGGGCCGTCAGCCCGGCCAACGCCACACCGACGAGTTCCCGAAAACGCCTCATGACACCGACCCCTGCCACTCGTCCCCGACGATCTCGCCATCACGCATGGAAATACGCCGGTCTGTGGCCCCGGCGACGTCGAGATCGTGGCTCACGAGGCAGATCGCCCTCTCATCCGACCGGAGGCCGGCGAAGATCTCCATGACGTTGGCGGCGTTCTGGGTGTCGAGCGCACCTGTCGGCTCATCGGCCAACACGACCAATGGCTCGGTCACGATCGCCCGGGCGATGGCCACGCGCTGCTGCTCGCCTCCCGACATCTGGACCGGGCGGTGGTCATGCCGGTGAGCGAGGTCGACCTGTTCCAGTGCCTCCATGGAGCGACGACGTCGCTCCTTCCGGGTCAGATCCCGGTAGAGCAATGCTGTCTCGACGTTGCCGAGTGCCGTCAGGTGGGGCACGAGGTGGAACTGCTGGAACACGAATCCGATGGCCTGGCCGCGGAGACGTGACCGTTCGGCGTCGGGCAGCGTGTTCACCTCGACGCCCTGGATCCTGATCGACCCGGACGAGGGAAGGTCGAGCACGCCGAGCAGGCCCAGCATCGTCGACTTCCCCGAACCGGACGGGCCGACGATCGAGAGGTACTCGCCGGCGCGGATGTCGAGAGAAACGTCCCGAAGGGCGTGGACGAGGACCTCCTCGCCGTAGACCCGCGACACCCCCTCGAGCGACAACAGGGACTCGCCCATCGGGCTCGGGTTCATACCGGTCAACGCCGGTCGATCTCCAGGATCACGTATTCGCCGGGCGAGACCCCGGAGACGATCTCGACGTATGCACCGTCGAGCATCCCGGTCTCGATCTCCCGGCGCTCTATGACCCCGTCCGGGGTCACGACCCGTGTCTGGTTGATGCCGCCCTCGGCGAGGACCGCTGCGATCGGCACCACGATGGCATCCACGACCTCCTCGACCACGACGTCGATCATCACCACGGCGCCGTCCACGCCGACCAGTTCGTCGACTGCCTCCACAACGCCCTCGTAGGTCTCGCTGCCGCCTCCCGTGCTGGCCGAATCGTCGAGTTCGGTGATGACGCCCTGGGACTCCTGGTCTCCGGCGTCGAGGTTGACGGTGACCACCTGACCGACGCTGAGCTTGGCCCGCTCGGACGGCGTGGCGAAGATCTTGATCGTGAACTCCGGCTCCGTGAGGCTGAGGACGTTGTTGCCCTGCAGGACGAACTGGCCCTCGTCCACGTTGACCGTGCCGATCCTGGCCGGCCAATCGGCGACGAGCATGTCGGCCGGTTCGAACAGGACGTCGTCGTCGATGGTGCGGATCAGGATCTCGAGTTCGGTCTGTCCGGCGAGCATCAGGACGGTGCCCGTCAGCACCTCGAAGTCGACTCCCTGCTGGGCGCTGCCCGACACGCTGTAGTTGACGGACGTATCCACCTCGGGGGCCTGGTCAGCGACGATCGTCACCGAACCCGTGTCTCCCTCGACGACGATGTCGGAACCGTGGAGGGTGAGTTCAGGAAGGTCGTCGGATTCGATGGCAATCGTTGCCGTTACCTGCTCGCCCAACCCATAGGCCTGTTCCACGAACCCGGGGAAGTGGTTGGGATCGGGCACCAGGGTCACGGTCAACAACTCGTCCACCTCGACGAGGTCATCGGAACGCAACGTGATGCTGATGTCCACGGAGTCGTTGCCCGTCGTGAGCGTCACGAACTCGTCGGGCTCGCCATAGTCCTCGTCCACGATGACGGTGCCGCCCACGACGAAGTAGACGTCGATGTCCTCGACGACCTCGACGGGTGTCTCGATGGTGAAGTCCGCCGAACCGCTCTCCTCGGTCGAGTCGGCGGCGGCACGCAGGGTCAGGATCGGCAGGTCGGGGACGTTCGGGTCCATGACCGTGACCGTCGACTCGGACCGACCCCCGACGTTGTAGCGGACGTTGTCGCCGAACAAGGCGGAGATCCCGACGTCGAGGTCCTCGTCCGGCTCGACGTCGTCGTCGATGAGCGTCGTGATGACGAGCTCGGCGACCCCGATGCCCGCCGGGAACAGGATGGTGTCGTCGACCTCGTCGAAGTCGTCCTCGGCGGTGACCTCGCCACCCACGCTGATGTCGACGATCAGGTCCTCCTCGGGAACCGGCTGCGCCGAGAAGGTGAAGGTGACCTGCTCTCCCTCGATGATCTCCGTGGCGGAGGCCTCGACGGTTATCGACGGCGCGGTCGAGGTGGCTCCCGCCTCCGGACCTGCTTCCGGCGGTGCAGCGTCGTCGTCGATCGTGGCGGCGGTGACCGTCTGGTCGGCCAGGGAGTCGAAGGCGTCGTCCGAGGTGGCATCCACCACGGACACGGTGAGCGCCGTGCTCTGCTCACCGTCGAAGACGGTGTCGTCGACACCGGAAACCGTCACCGACTGTGCCGTCGACCAGTTGTCTACCGTGAACGTGACGGTGGCCGGCGACACGGTTGCCTCACCGGTGTCGGCACTCGAGATGGCGAGTTCCACGTCACTCGTCGGAGCCTGGTTGAGCACCACGGTGAACGTGTCGCTCGTCCCGTCCTCACCGACGACGGCGGCGGTGGTCCACAGCGTGAATCCGGGGGACTCGTCGTCGATCGTCGTCAACCGGACGGAACGGTCACCGAGCAGGTTGAACGCATCAGGAGAGGCAGAGGCGTCAACGGCGACCACGATCAATGAGGTCTGGTTTCCGTCGGTCAGCGTGTCGTCGACGCCGGTGACGGTGACGGACTGGGCGGTGGACCAGTTGTCGGCCGTGAACGTGAGGGTCGAAGCCGACACCGTCGCCTCGCCGGTATCGGGACTCGAGATCGAGAACACCACGGCCGACGTCGGTTGGACGTCGAGGACCGCGGTGAACGTCGTCGTCGAGCCCGCTTCCGTGACGGCCGCGCCGGCCGTCGAGATCTCGTAGCCGGCATTGTCGTCATCGGTGGTCGTCACCGACACGACGACATCGACCGCGCCGTCGAAGTCGTCGTCCGAGTAGAGGTCGAGCACGGAGAGCACCAGCGAGGCGGACCGGTCTCCGTCGAGAAGTCGATCGTCCACACCGGTGACGGTGACGGTCTGCTCGGTCGACCAGTCGGCCGATGTGAAGAGAAGGCCCGCCGGCGCCACCGCGAACTCGCTTGCATCGCCACTCGCCAGCGAGATGACGACGTCCGACTCCGGTGCGGCACCGAGAGCGACCGTGAACGTGGCGGACAGCCCGGCCTCCGTCACCACCAGCGAGGCCACTGAGGCCCGGAACGCCCAGGGGATCGAATCCAGGGAGAGGCCCCGGGACCGATTGGCGTCGAGGTGAGCCGCCCGGGTACCGGATCCGTAGGTCCCGTCCTGCTCCAGCCCGAGTACCTGCTGGAGGATCTCGACCCGCTCACCCCGTTCATTCCAGGTGAAGTCGGCGAGCAGGACGACCTCCTCGTCCAGCGGGGCGAGGGTCGTCGTCGGCATGGACGGGGCGATGATCGTGGTACTCGTTCCCGTCTCCCCCGAGAACTCGTCCTCGCCGGGTAGGACCGCCCGGATCTCGAGCGTCGCCGTGTTCTGTGCGCCCACCGAATACCCGGCGCTGTTTCCTCCGAGCGACACGGTGACGAATTCGTCGACCTCCATCGTGGCCCCGCCGTAGTCGTGGTCGACCTGCCACACGGCCAATCCTGAACGGGTCTCCTCGGTGTAGTACTCGTCGACCTTCCCGACGTCGTAGCCCGCCTCGGACAGGATCGTCTCGAGTTGGAGGACGTCCGGTCCCTCGGAACCGACGTCGAGCCGTCGATAGAAGGCGAAGTCGCCGTTGACGGCGACCGCTCGACGGCCATCGAGGGCGAAGAGCACGTCGCCCGGCTGGACGGTGTCGCCGTCATCGACGAGGACGTCGCTGATCTTGCCGTCTACCGCAGAGTTGATGACCTGGAGTTCGTCGCGTCGGAGTTCACCGCGCACGGTGATCTCATCGGTCAGGGTCCGGATGCTGACCACCTCGGCGATGGCCCGATCGGTTTCGAGGTCGATCACCACGGTGTCGTCCGCCCAGGGTTGCCAGACGACGAGACCCGTAACGGCCAACGCCAGCACCACGAGAGTCGTCAGGTACCTCTTCATGACCGGATGCCCTCTTTCCCTCGACAAACCCTAGGAATCATCTGCGGCCAGGTTCAGTTCGCTGACGCAGTCCCGGATTTCATCCGTGTTGATTTCGCCGCCCGAACTCTGGAACGACCCACCGGGGCCCAGCAACCCGTTCTCGTCCGGCAACAGTTCACCGATCGTCCAACCCTTCTGGCGCAGGCACTCGGTCAGGAGGATGAAGTCCTCGTTGTCCTCCCGGATCTGCTGCGGTGTGAGGCTGCTCCGTGCGGCCTGAAACTCCTGGAATGCGTCGCCGATGCCGGTGCGGCTATTGCAGAGGCCAAGGGCCTCGAGGTAGTCGGGGCTGTTGACGAGGGCACCCGCTCCGGCCTCCTCGTTGGGAAGGCCCATGAACTCGAACCCCTCCTCGGCGAGACAGGAGTTGAAGCCCCCGAGGGCATCCATGAGCTTGAGGCCGGGGTTGATGTCCTCCTCGGCCAGCGGGATGGTCTCCTTGGGGGGCTGCGTCGTGGTGGTGGTCGTGGTCGTCGTGGTCGTCGTGGTCGTCGTCGTGGTCGTGGTCGTGGTGGTCGGGGCGATGGTCGAGGTCGTCAAGTCCTCGGGCTCTGCTGCGTCTCCAACGGTCCCTTCGGTGGTCTCCGAGGGGGTGATCCCGGTGGTGGTGGGCGCCACCGTGGTCGTGGGCGCCTCGGTGGTGGTGGGCGCCACCGTGGTTGTGGTCGTGGTCGTGGTCGTCACGACCTCCTTCGTGAATGCGTCGTCCGGCAGGACGATCTCGACGTCTTCGTCCGCGCTGAGCACCACGATCGACCGGGTGCCGGACCCGGCGCCTCCACCCGAGCAGCCGGCCAGCAAGGCCAACGCCACAAGGGCGCGCGTGAAGATCACAAGGGTTCGTGGGAGGGCCATCAGTACCAAGCGTAGAGACAGACTCCTAGCAACCGGACATCGGGCCACCAACCCTGACCGTCACCTAACACCACCGGGCATCGTGATGGTGCACCTAGCCTGAGTCCATGGCCGACTTCTTCCAGAACGGTGTCATCACCACGCTCCACGACCTCGGCGACCGGCCGACCGACGACCTCGAGGCCGAACTCTCGTCGTGGGCGGCCGAGCGGCCCATGGCGCTCGCCATCCCCTGTCTGGCCTCCGAAATGGACGGGCCCGCCCTCGGACCCATGGTCGACGAGATCGCCCGCATCCCCTACCTCGACGAGGTGGTGATCGGCCTCAACCAGGCCGATGCGAACGACTTCGACCGGGCACGTCGCCTCTTCGACCGTCTGCCCCAACACCATCGCATCCTCTGGCAGGACGGCCCGCGCCTGTCCGCCATCCACGCTGAGTTGGCGACCCATGGGCTCGCTCCCACGCAACCCGGCAAGGGCTCGAACGTCTGGTACTGCCTCGGCTACTTCCTGGCATCGGGTCGCGCCGAGACGGTGGCACTCCACGACGCCGACGTGCGCACCTATGACCGCCGCATGGTCGCCCGCCTGCTCTACCCAGTCGCGCACCCTTCCTTCGAGTACGCATTCAGCAAGGGCTACTACTATCGGGCCTCGGCCGCGTCCAACGGTTCCGACGTCTCCGCAAGCCAGGGTGGCGACCGGCTCTACGGTCGGGTGAGCCGCCTGTTCGTCACGCCGCTGGTGCGGGCGCTCGGACTGGCGTTCGGCCGCAGCGACTTCCTCGACTACCTCGACAGCTTCCGCTACCCGCTCGGCGGCGAGTACGCCATGCACGCCGACCTCGTCCGCACCCTACGCATCCCGGCCGACTGGGGCCTCGAGATCGGCCTGCTCGCCGAGGTGTACCGCCGCTACACCACGGCGCAGGTCTGCCAGGTCGACATCGCCGACCGCTACGACCACAAGCACCAGGGTCTGTCCCCCGACGACGCCGGAAGCGGCCTTCACAAGATGAGCATCGACACGGCCCGTTCCCTCTTCGCCCGACTCGCCGCATCGGGAACCGTCCTGACCCATGAGGGGTTCCAGAGCCTCGACGCCACCTATACGCAGGCAGCCCTCGACCTCGTCGACAAGTACGGGAACGACGCCGCAATCAACGGCCTCGTCCACGACCGCCACCGGGAGGAGGGCGCCGTCGAGGTGTTCGCCCGGGCCGTGATCGAGGCCGGCGCACAATTCCTGGCCGACCCGAACGCCGACTCGCGCAGCCCCAGTTGGTCACAGGTCCGGACGGAGGTCCCCGACCTCCCCGAACGGCTGATGAAGGCGGTCGAGGCGGATCAGGGCGGCTGACGACGGCGGACCGGGCCTGTGGTGGAGGTGATGGGAATCGAACCCACGACTTCTACGTTGCGAACGTAGCGCTCTAGCCGACTGAGCTACACCCCCGCGGGGGATGGAGCGTATCGGTGGGAAGGGGCGCGGGACGAGACCCCGGAGTGGCTCAGTTCGCCTGGCGCCGGAGAACCGCCTCGTCCTGCATTCCTCCACCGGCGTTGACCAGCATCGAGGTCGACGGGCGGAACTGCACCACGACCTCGCTGCTCTCCAACTCCCGTTGGTGGCGGCTGGTAACGAGGAAGGCGTAGCCCACCAGGGCCAGGTCGACGAGGAAGTGGACCGTCCAGACGATGCCGCCCACGGCGACCCCACCGAAGAAGGTGAAGACAGCCACCCCGGCGAGCGCGAAGAACACGTCGCGGCGACGTCGGCGGGCAGAACCGGGGTCGCCCGGTACGGAAACGGCTGCCCGCTGGATGACGCGAAGGCCACGGGCGTCAAGGCGACTGGAGGCCGACAGGGCGGCGATCGGACGTGGCGAGGCGGGCCTCCTCGTGCGTCGGATGATGGGTGGTAGCAGCAGTGCCGTCCACAACACGGCGAGTCCAAGCAGGATCAGCATCGGCCCTCGTCCTCTCGAATCTGTCGATCATCCATCCGGCGCTCAACGTAGCGCTCCATCACTGCGAAATGGTGGATTTCCACGCGCGTGGTGCGCGAATTTACGCGCGTTGCGCGCGCAACCGTATATTTCCCAAACTCAGCCGGCAGGCCGAGGACTCAGGTGCCGCGACGCCAGGCGCCCGACCGGCCCCCGTCCTTCTCCCAGAGGGCAACGTCGGTGATCACCATGGAACGGTCGAGTGCCTTGCACATGTCGTAGACCGTGAGAGCGGCCACCGTGCACGCCGTGAGCGCCTCCATCTCGACGCCGGTCCGCTCGACCGTCTCGACCGTGGCCACCACCACAACATGGGACTCCCCCACCTCGAGGTCGACGACCACCGAACTCAGCATCAGCGGATGGCAGAGCGGCACCAGCTCGGAAGTGCGCTTCGCCGCCTGGATGCCTGCCACCCGTGCCACGGCCAGCACGTCGCCCTTGGGGACGGTCCCCCCGGCCAGCGCCAGCGCCGTCTCGGGCGACATCTCGATGCGGGCACGAGCCACCGCCCGGCGCCGAGTGGGCTCCTTGTCGCCCACATCGACCATGCGGGCATGGCCGGCCTCGTCGAGGTGCGTGAACGTCCGGTCCCCGGCTACCGCATCCCCCGGATCGTCCACCTCGCTCCTCAGCCGCCAATCTGGGACATCGAGCGAGCCGGGCGGATGAAGTCGACGTGGCCGATGCCGTGGCCGGCCCACTTGGCGGCGACCGCACCCTCGAACACGTTGGACAACTCGTCGTCATCGGCACCTGAGCGCAACGTCGCCCTGAGGTCGAACTCGTCAACGGCGAAAAGGCAGTTGCGGAACTGGCCGTCGGCGGTGAGGCGCACCCGGTCGCACGAGTCGCAGAACTTCCTGGTCACGCTGGCGACGACGCCGATCTCGCCACCCCCATCCGAATAGCGGAAACGGGTGGCCGGTGCCGAGGTCCGCTCCACGACATCCAGCGGAAACACCGAGTCGATGGCCGCCACGATCTCCTCCTGGCTGAACACCGAACCCTCGTTCCACGCCTCGTCGGCGTCGAGGGGCATGAACTCGATGAAGCGGACGACGACACCCTTCTCCCGTCCGAAGCGGGCGAAGTCGACGACCTCGTCGTCATTGACGCCACGGATCACGACGACGTTGACCTTGACGGGGTCGAAGCCGACCTCGATCGCCGCATCGATACCGTCGAGCACCTTGGGCAACTCGTCGCGCAGGGTCAGTTCGGCAAAGCGATCGGCCCGCAACGAGTCGAGAGAGACGTTGATGCGGCGCAACCCGGCATCCGCAAGTCGTCCGGCGAGGAGGCGGAGTGTCGAGCCGTTGGTCGTCAGCGCCAGGTCGACCGGCAACGCCGACAACATCCCGACCAACTCCGGCAGGTTCGCACGAACGGTCGGCTCACCACCGGTGAGCCGGATGCTGTCGATGCCGTGCCGCTTGACGAGCACGCTGGCCACGCGCTCGATCTCCTCGAAGGTGAGCAGGTCGTCACGGGGAAGCCACTCAAGCCCTTCCGCCGGCATGCAGTAACTGCACCGGAAGTTGCACCGGTCGGTAACCGAGATGCGCAGGTCACGGTGGACCCGGCCGAATCCGTCGACGAGGAGGCGCTTCACGTTGCACAGCGTAGGGGGAGACCGGGAAAGCGGGCCACCGGCCTCAGCGGAGCAGCAAGACCTCGACCTCATCGCCCTCGGCAACGCCGTCACCGTCGGGGAGCACGGCCAGTCCATCGGCGCCCGCCAACGCGGTTAGTTGGTGCGATCCCTGTCCGCCGGCGCTGGATACCCGGTAGGCGCCGTCCCGATAGTCGACCACGACCCTGGCGAAGTGGACCTTGCCATCGGGCCGACGTGGCATCCCGCCTTCGACGACGGCGCGCACCAACGGCCGCTCGGTCGTCACATGTCCCGCCATGGCCCGCAGGGACGGTCGCACGAACAACTCAAAGGACACCATCGACGACACGGGATTGCCCGGCAAGCCAAACACCGGCACCCCATCGACCATCCCGAACGCCAGTGGCTTGGCCGGCCGGATCGCCACCTGCATCCAGCGCATGTCGCCGATCCGGTCGAGCACCACCTTCACGTAGTCGAAGTCGCCCATGCTCACCCCGCCCGTGGTCAGGAGGGCGTCGCAGGCCCCGACGCCGGTACGGAGGGCCGACTCGATGGCGGACTCGTCGTCAGGCACGAGGCCCAGGTCAACGCCGTCGAACCCCGACTCCGCGAGCAACGCCAGTAGGCCCGGGCGGTTCGAGTCGCGGATCTGGCCGGGGGCGAGCACACTCCCGTCCGCCACGAGTTCATCGCCGGTCGAGATGACCCCGACCCGAGGTCGTCGGTAGACCGGTACCTCGCCCAGGTTGATGCTCGCCAGCACGCCGACCTGTCCGGGGCCGAGTGCGGTGCCGGCCGGAAACACCACCTGCCCGGACTCGAGGTCCTCGCCTGCGTGCCGAACGTGGTTGTCCACCGGCACCTCGACCTCCACCTCGACCTGTTCCCCCTCGAGGGAACCGGACACGCTCGTGCGCTCCACCATCACCACGGCATCGGCGCCGGTCGGCATGGGGGCTCCGGTCATGATCCGGATGGCCTCGCCCGGACCCACGGCCCGGCCGGGTGCAGCACCCGCAGCCAACGTCCCGACGACCGCCAGGCGGACCGGCGCCCCAGCGGTGTCAGCCGCACGGAGCGCGAACCCGTCCATGGCCGAGTTGGCGAACGGCGGCACCGCCTCAGAAGCGACCACCGCCTCTGCCA
>Ga0207962_1000636_pt1 | contig 11768 bp, 10 predicted proteins | sample Knorr_S15_td_AAI_FD_185603 | JGI IMG/M metagenome (GOLD analysis project Ga0207962, IMG submission 185603) | Marine microbial communities from Southern Atlantic Ocean transect - Knorr_S15_td_AAIW_ad_750m_LV_A (SPAdes) (version 2) | ecosystem: Environmental > Aquatic > Marine > Oceanic | place... | reverse complement strand
GAAGTTTTTGACACCAAAAGACCTTTCCTGCATATAAAATATTTTCCATTAGCAATATTCATAGACATAAAATTTCTTTTAACAAAAGCTAAACAGTTATTACTGATTTACCCCAACAACCACTACCCCAACACCTAGTAAAAAGATTCTTAAAACTATGCCTGCCAAGTTAACCCTGAATAAATTAGCAGAAAATTTAATCCTCAAATCCAGCACTTCTTTTTCTTCTGATGATTTTGAAAAAAGAATTCTAGAAACGTGGCACCAAGAAATACCTATCTCCACCTTAAACAGATTAAAGAAAAAATTATCCACCCATAATTATTTAATTGAAACGATTGGAAATGATTTTTTACCTATTCCTGTGGCTTTGCAAAAACTTAAAAACCTTCCCTTATCTATTCGCTTAAATAGTTTTGAAATCAATAAAAAAGTTTTTTTCCCAGGGCATAGACTCATCCCTTTTATTTCAAACAAAAAGCAAGAATCTGATCTCACTTTTCTTTATTTAGAGGGTAAAGAAATCTCAAAACAGAAACTACCATTTCTTATCGAAGATATTATTCCTTACTACCAATACTCTAGCCCAGTCCACTTCCCCGATGAAATAAAATTGAATAATTGGGCTCTAGCTAAAAGCTCTCTACTAGTTACGGCCTGGGACATAACTCACATCATCCACCAAAACAAACTAAAAGAGGGTGATTTTTTATGCATTAAACTTTTAGATTATGAAAAAGGCGTTTTCCAAATGCAACCTTGTCACAAAAGTACAATGCACCTATCTCGCCTAAAAATGAGATCACTGTTTATCTCGATGGAAGCAACCCTGAGAAAACTTTGTGAAATTGATTCGTTTTGTGCCGTGGGGCTTGAAAAACAGATTCTCTGCACTCTTTATCATATGGATAAAAATTTACTAAATGTTCCCGCTTTTTCTTTGGTAGATTTTATAGAGTCGCTAACTGAACTAGAAGTAGTAGGTTGTGAAGAAGGTGGTGGAAGGCTAGTTCCGGGATCAAGAAACCATCTCAACAAACCGATTTATGAAGAAAAACCTAGAATATCGAAGGGTGAAACCGGTTCACTTGATAAGATATTCCTAGATTTGAGGGTAGCATTCACTAAAGATGAGTTTGTTTCCATCCTCTATACAGTTATTGGATCCGAAGGTTATAAACTAGAATCAGTTTTTAATATCTTGTTTGGAGGCGAAGGAAAAGTATTTAGCAATCAAAATCAGCACGAAAGTCTCTACAGACACCTCAGGATATTATTAAAGAAAATTTACTCCGATTTAAAACAACCTGAATCAAAGGTAACCTCTGCTTTGCGTGATCAAACAGTTAGTATCAAACTTAGCTTGATAGAAATCTTAAGGTTTCTTGAAAAAAACGAGGTCGGATTGAAGGATTTACCACAGGACCTTTTAGATAAAATTCACGATCTAGATCATTTTTGCAGGGAAACATTGTCCTGTTTAGCTGACCGGTCTGTCATTCCAAATCTAAAATTCATTCATGATGCAAGACTTACTATTAAAATTATTCTCCCTCACGTGGCTTCTTTAGAGGAAGAAATTTATTCCCAGCTTGGTTTCTATTAAGAATAGTTAGTTTCCATCCTCTCTATCTAGCTAGCACCGCTGCTTTCGATCCCTCAATCTTTAGTTTGTTGTTTTTCCTCTACAAAACACCTCTACCCCTTAACATATGACCGGATGCTTCTTCCACAACAACTTTCACCGTATCGCCTAGGCTAATCCGTCTTTTGTCTCCAGTAAAGTTAACTGACCAGTATTGAGCATTTCGCCCCCTAAAATCGGCACCAGGTTTAAAACTTTCACTTTCTACCAAAACGTCTACTTCCTTACCTATAAATTTTTCTCCTTGTTCAAGAGTTAATTTCTTTTGTAACTCAATCGTTCTTTGTAAACGAGCCGACTTCACTGACTGCGGCACTGAATCTGGAAAATCCTGCGCTGGTGTATTAGGGCGTGGACTATAACTGAACATATAACTGTTGTTGAACTTTATTTTTTCCATTAAAGCAAGAGTATCTTCAAATTCTGATTCTGACTCACTCGGATAACCCACGATGATATCGGTGGATAATCCCATATCTGGCACAACAGTCTTAAGCTCCTCTATTATGGAAATATATTCTTCTATCGTATGCATTCTACGCATTTCTTTAAGAATACGGTTATTTCCACTTTGCACAGGAAGATGTAAATGATTTACCAAAATATCAAGGTCCTGATAAGCCGAAATGCATTCGCGGGTAAAGTCTTTTGGATGACTCGTCGTGAATCGCAAACGCGCCAGACCAGGAATCGACGCGATTCGATATAATAACTCATGAAAAGGAATCGGTCGTTTAAGCCCCCGTTTTCCATAAGCGTTAACGTTTTGCCCTAACAAAATAATCTCACGTGCACCTCTTGATACTAAAAGTCGAACCTCTTGTTCAATCTCTTCTGCTTCTCGGCTTTTTTCTCGACCACGCGTGAAAGGAACTACGCAAAAGGTACAATATTTGTCACAACCTTTAATTATATTAACAAACGTAGTCGAACCCGGTTTTAAAGGAGTTTCGCCCGAAAGCTCAGGAATCTTGTAATTTGTATCTGTATCAAACTGGGTCCGTACCACCGGTACTTTCTTTTCCTTGACCTCGTCCACCACCCGAACAATATGCTCCACCCCATCAGGCCCTATAACAAGGTCAACAAACGGCATTTTTTCCAAAAACTGTTCCCCCTCCTGCTGGGCCAAGCAGCCAGTAAACCCAAGAATTAGATCGGGGTTAGCTTCTTTAAGCGGTTTTAAGTTTCTAGCAAGAGAATATATTTTTTGTTCTGCCTTGTCTCGGATTGAACATGTATTAATGAGGACCAGATCTGCGTCTTGCACTTCTCCGGTGCGGATATAACCCGAATGAAACAGTAATAGTTCCATGCGGTCTGTATCTGCCACATTCATCTGGCAACCAAATGTATCCAAATAAACCTGTTTCATAAAAAAAGACTGTAGTCTAAAAGTATTTGGCTTTCAACAGGGAATTGCCTTATTAATTGAGAGGTAACCTAGCAGTATGATGCCATTCGGCAGAAATACTAGAGTGCGTTTTTATTAGCAATAATACCCATTAAAGGACAACTAAAAATGGTTTATGTTAATTTGTTAAATTTAGATAAACAAATTAGGTTGATCCCTTCCAATGTGAATACTTTCATAGCATAAACGGTTCAAACACAGTTTCCAAAGTGCTAGTATGGACAGATTTATTACTCTAAAGATAATTGACTCGTACTTATGAAGCGTTTGAACATCGACCTAGATGAAAGAAGTTACGATATTTTAATCGGCCGAAATATTCTGCCTCAAGTCGGAGAGTTTATTTCTAAACGATTTGAGCCCAGTCGGAGTATTATTATCACACATCCCTCTGTAAGAAATTTGTTTGGAGAAAAAATCGAACCCGGGTTAGTCAATGCCGGTTACTCATCCGGTGTCATAGAGATCCCCGAAGGCGAAATATCAAAATCACTTCAGCAAGCAGAGTTAGTTTACGACCGTATGCTCGAGATGAACTGCGATCGAAAATCGACATTGATTGCCCTTGGCGGGGGAGTGGTAGGCGATCTGACTGGTTTCATAGCAGCTACCTATCAGCGTGGAATCCCTTTCATTCAAATACCGACCACCTTACTCTCACAAGTGGATAGCAGTGTGGGTGGTAAAACTGCGGTTAATCACCCACGCGGAAAAAATATGATTGGGGTATTTCATCAGCCTAAGCTGGTAGTAGTTGACCTTGATACCCTGCAAACTCTGCCCAAGAACGAATTCAAGGCTGGACTCGCCGAAGTAATTAAATATGGAATCATAGCAGACGAGCAGTTATTTGCTTTCCTGGAAAATAACACCAAAGAAATTCTTTCTCTCGATCGTGATTGTCTGGAATATATCATTGAGACTTCCTGTGCTATCAAAACAAAGGTGGTTGAAAAAGATGAGCGAGAGAGCAGACATCGTATGATTCTAAATTTTGGGCATACCTTTGGACACTCCATAGAAACCCTGACCAACTATACCGAATATCTTCATGGAGAAGCATTAGCCATTGGGATGATCCAAGCGGCATGGCTTTCTGTAGAAACGGGGGAATGTTCCGAAGATGTGCCTATACGCATAACAAATCTACTGAAAAAATTTAACCTTCCTGTGCATTCGCCTAACTTAAAATCTGAAGATGTCATCAGTTCAATGCATCACGATAAAAAAACCACCCATAACAAGCTTCGATTTATACTAGTAAAGAATATAGGCTCAGTTGAAATTGTTGATGACGTTCCTGAGTTGGCGGTCAAGGCGGCACTAAATAAAAACCATTAGATCCGTGTGAAATAAATTACGACCATTAGATTCTATTTTCAAAACTACCGTCTTGTTTTTGTTAACTGCAAACGATATAGTGACTTAGTTACATTTTCTAAATTCATTTAATGTTCTCGAGTTTATGTTTGCCGTTGGCACAGAAGGAAGTAGCGGAATGATAGAATCCCATCCATAGTAAAACTATTAATCACTTCGCGAGCTTAAAATAATTACCCCGTCTTAATTAAAAGATTTACACCAAGAATTTTGCAAAAGACATTTTTTTAAAATAATTTCAAATTTTTATGTTTACCAGCTTCCAAGAAAGGCCATCTCATTTTTAAATTTTCTGTATTATCCAGTGGTAGTCGAGGAAACTGCATTTACGTCGAGTCTGATGCGGTAAAAATAATTATTGATTCAGGTTTGAGCGTCAAAGAACTTGAAAGGCGCCTGAAATTAATTGACCGAACACCTGAAGAATTGGATGCCGTTTTTTTAACACACGAGCATTCGGATCATATAGGTGGCGTCGGACCTTTAGTACGTAAACACTCAATACCATTATATGCTACCAATGGAACTATTCAGGCCAGTCAAAAACTAGGAAGCATCCCAGCATTCAATCCCATCCGCGCAGGTGAAACGGTTTCCCTAAATGGCCTTGAGATAGAACCCTATACTACTTCTCACGATGCGAAGGAATCCGTCGCTTACGTAATTCGATACCAAAACAGAAAATTAGGACACGCAACCGATATGGGAATGGTTACTCATGAGGTTCGTGAAATATTACAAAATTCTCATGTGTTACTAGTAGAATCCAACCACGATGTTGAGATGTTAGATTTTGGCCCCTATCCCTGGCCTGTGAAGCAGAGGATAAAAAGTGACCTTGGCCATTTATCTAATGAGGCCTGCGGAGAGCTATTGGCAGCAGTTAAACATGAGCACCTTCAACGAGTAATATTGATGCATTTAAGCCATACAAATAACCATCCCGAAATAGCCCATGTCACTGCGCTGCAGGCGCTAGGAAGCTGTGCCGCTCATTTAGAATTAGCTTTACAAACCCAAGCAACGGACTTAATAGAGGTTTGAAACAAACGTTGCAACTACTCTAAGAATACGACTCAAAACACTACATGCACCCACTCTCATACTATGGATATTAAGGACAAGGTTATTGGGAGTTGGTGTGGAATGGCTCTGGGTGATGCCATGGGTCTTTCCGCAAAAAGCATGAAACCAGAAACTATCCAGCAACTCTTTGGCTCTATGAATAGCTTTAAAGATGTGCGTCCGTTCATTGGGAAAGGAATTAAACGATTTAAAATGCAGGGCCTCTATGGAATACAGACTCAAGGTTCGTTGGTTATTGCCGACTGTCTCCTAAATAATAGAAAATGGAACGCAGAAAAAACCACTGAATGCCTGACTAAGTTGAGTGTGGGTGGCCCAGAGTATTATTGGGGGGTTTATCGCCGTCCCGATAAAAATTTTTCCCAATCGATCAACTCCCTAAAAGATACGGTGCCCCGAGTAGTTGACCATAATCCGGCAGACGCAACATTTTTAACTATGGGAATTCCAGCGGGACTCATCCATAGGGACCGGCCCGAAATTGGCATTTCTTTAAATATTAATATCGGTTTAATGATGAGTCGTAATTTATGCGAGATCACCGGACTTGCCCTTACTGGGTATCTTGTATCTAGATTTTTATTTTTGGAGCCAACAAGTGAAGAGCCAGTTCATCAAGCAGAACAAGTTTTGATTAATGCGGAAGAGTTTTGCCAAAAGATCGAAACTCAAGTCCAAAAAACTGCACCCATTTTTTGGAGTCAGACTTCTGAGTCAGAACGTGGATTACTTAAACAAACTCTCACAAGTCTTCGAGAACGGTGGGGTTTTGGTTGTGATGAATTATTAAATTGGATCTGCCAAAACGCTTCTGACCGGCATAAAATAAAAATTACTAGTCCCGCCCAATGTTATGTTTTAACTTTATTACCACTATGCCTGCTTCTTGTTTTGCGCGAGGGTCGTGAATTCGACTCAACTTTGACCACAGGTCTCAACATGGGAAAAGAAGCAGATAAGATAGGTGCCTTGGTTGGGGCTTTGTCTGGCGCGATTTATGGATGGCAAAAAATACCTGAACCGTGGCGGTCTGGTCTAGTTAATGTTAAGGAAATTCTCATACGAGGAGAAGGTTTGTTTTCTGGACGTTTTCCCAAGGTGGCGAAGGATCTTTATGAAATGGAACTGGGATTAACAACAAAAGAGTTTGATGTTGGTAGAAAATATTTTTCAAAAACACCAGTTAATTTTTTGCGACCAACACCTAGACCAAAGCTTTCCTGGGAGGATGGAGACAACAAAAAACCTACCATCCCAGAAAAGTCTAATGCACTTAACTGGAGAAAGTTTGAAAAAGACAAATCTAGAGCAAAAAAAGATCGTAGAAAATATCTAAAAGATGACGCCGCCGACTACTAATGCCAATAACATAGCCTCCCTAGAAAGAAAATGCTTAAACTAAAAAACACAAAACCGACAATTACAAGGTTAAAACTGATCTATTAAAAACCTTTACCCGGAACTAATCCCTAAGAAACATCCCATCGCATCAAAAGTATTGCAAGCCGAACAATTGTCAGCCCACTTGCCCGAAATTTTACCGCATGCACCGCATTTAAAATTAAACATTGCTCTCTTTACTTGTCGAGTAGCATTTTCTAATGCTTTTTTAGATTTCGTTTCGTTGTGGTCTTGCTTGTAGGCATCACCCAGGATAAGAGAGGGGATAATAGCTTTTTCGAAATCTGTATTTTCTTCGATTACTCGTATAGTTTCTTGAGGAGTCTTCTCCTCCAAACAAAGAACACCTAACAGCATGATTAGTATTTCGCTAGGTCCATTTCCCGAATTCCTGAGAGCTTCTTTGTATTCTTGTGTCATTTCCCTCACCTGACCCAAATCTCTATAGACCTCTTCCATTCGCATCATACAAGCCATTGATTTTGTATTAGCATAACCTTTTTTCCATGATTTTAACGCTCCCTTTCTATCACCCGTTTTCAGGTAAGCGTCTCCCAATAGAATATGTGCAGACAGACACTGGGCATTTTCTCGCAAAGCTCTTTTAAATTCGTTAATTGCTAATTCAAAATTATCATTGTTGAAATAATGGGCCCCACTTTTGAAGATATACTGGGCTAGCATTCTTTTTTCTTTTTCTTTTTTTTCTCTTCCTTCAATTCGAACAACTAGTTTTCGTTGCACTTCTACCGCCGATACCCAATCTTCTAACTTTAAATAAACTTCTCTCATTCGACAAAGAACACGAGGGGACCTTCGATCAAATTCTAAAATTTTTTTAAGAACCTCCATTTCTTTTTTTGGGATTGCTTTAGCGCAATAGTCCTCAGCTAAGCCGTACAAAACATTCAAGTTTTCAGGCGCGATTTCTACTGCCCTTAAATGAAGTTTTAGAGCACGTTCAACATTTCCTTCCTCTCTTGCTATATTTCCAAGTTGGGCAAGAACGTGCACGTGGCTTGGCGACATGTTTAAAATTTTTTCATAAGCAGCAACAGCTTTTGAAACGTATCCACATGCTAAAAAATTTTCGGCTTCTTCGAGTAGTCTCTCGCTTCGATGATTATTTTTATTTTGACGCTTGACGCGTCCAGCTTTTTTTAAATTGATAAAAAACTTTTTCAAAGATAGAGTTCCGTGCAAAAAACCAGCTATCAGAACACCTAACAACACAGAACCCAGAAATAAAACAATCATTGGAAGTTGAAGCGACCAACCCTGAGCAAAATGTATATCCACCTCATGAGGATTTAGAAAGGAAAAATAAACTGAAAGCAATGTAAAAAAAAGGAAGGTGATTATTGATTTAAATGACACTTGAATTCCGCAGTTGATGGTTTTACAAAATTGGTTTATATACTGAGGGGAGAGTTACTTGCAAATAGAATGGCTAAAAAGAAATCCCATCATACACCTAAATTTAGGTATTTTTCTTTTCTATTATTCTAAGACAATCGACACAGTGTGATGCAAAGGGAATAACGGTTAACCTTTCTTCAGAAATTAACTCTTCGCACTCCAAGCAAATTCCATACTGTCCCTCATCTAGTTTTTCGATCGCTTCTTCCACTAATCGCAACTTTTCAAATTCTTTTTCCCCAAGCCCCATCATCAGTTGGCGGTCATAGGATTGGACTGCATCATCAGCTATATCGGAAACCTGTTCAGTTAAATGGTCTTTGGAGGATTTGTATTTTCCCTGTACCTCACCAGCTATGGCAAAACGAATTTCTTCCAATTTAGTCCTAAATGAGGCAAGTTTAGTTTCATTCATAAAATTCTTTTTCTAAATCATCATCGATGGGGGACTTCAACGAGTGGCACATCGCCCCATAAACGTTCGAGGTCATATTGCGCACGAAAATCTTTATGAAAAATATGCGCCACAACATCGATCAGATCTAAAACCACCCAATTGCCCGAGGTATAACCTTCCCTTGAAGATAATTTGTGGGGTGATTCGTAAACTTGATCCAGAATAGAATCGGTAATCGCCTGAACCTGCATTCTTGAAGTTGCGCTACAAATGACAAAAAAATCTGTCAAATCTGAGCGCTCCCGCAAATCCATAACTAGAATATCAAAAGCTTTTTTTTCAGCGGCCGCTTGAACTACTAATTGTTTTAAGTCATTTAACGTATCTACCATTCACATTATGCTCATTTGGGTTTATAGCTTAGGTCAAATCTTATAAATTTGGTGCTCAATAATATATGTTTCAACTTCCGGAGGCAACAAGTTATCTACTGATTTCCCCAGCACTAATCTTTCTCTCACAACACTTGAAGAAATATCCCGCGGACTAATACCATAAACAACCAATTTTTTCCCCGTTTCACGGTGAATGAACTCCTGGGTTTTATTTTTTATCTTACCAAGCCTATATGGCGAATCCCCATTAAACAAACCAAAAATCTTACCCGTTGAAGAAAATGCCTTCAAGCCCGGGCGTGAGGCCACCAATATATGACAGTTTTTCATAATTTCCCGTGAGTCTTTCCACAAGTCTAAATCTAATAAATTGTCGTACCCCATTATGAGATACAACTCACTGCTTGAATATTTCAATCTAAAACGGTTTATCGTATCGATGGTATAAGAAACTTCTTCTCTGCGCATCTCCGTATCCGAAATACTAAAGTGGGTATTACCCTTAAGAGCCAACCTCAGCATTGCCATACGGTGGGTGCTTGAAGCCAGAGGAATATGAGATTTATGAGGCGATTGAAAAACAGGTAGAAATAGAATCTGGTCCAAACTAAACCTTGATTGAGTTTCTTGCGCTAAACCAATATGACCCATATGCACAGGATCGAAACTACCACCCAATATTCCGATTTGATTTTTACCCTGATTCATAGCTCTTTCTCACAGCTAATTATCTGACGCTAATCTCATGTATACTACCGCCCTTTTTTAAAAGTCTTTTTAAAAACTAAACAAAACTGGTGCTTTAAAAAGGTTACCGAACCTGTCAAATTGATCGTCTTAATAATCCAGCGTTAATCTAGCATAGTAATGATGGGACATCTCTGAAGCGTTGACTTTAAAAGGATTTAACCTTACTCTTCTATTTGATTATATTTTAGTATCGGATTTCCCCCCTATCACTAATTACTACAATGCAGTGGTGGTTTTTTTTCTGGCTTAACTAAGGGCCATTCATTTAATGCCACGGGAGAATTAAGACATGCTATGGAAATTAGACCGCAAAAAAAATGTAACCGGGTTTAGTTTTTTAGAGCTGTTAATTATTTTCGTCATTATCGGCATTGTAGCGGCTATAGCTACTCCCCAGTTAGAGCATTACAAACAGCTCAGATATGATAGGGAGTCGAAGGAAAACCTAGAGAAGCTTCACCAAGCCTGTGAAAAATTTTGGGCAGATGACATTAATACACAATGTTCTATCGACATTGCCAAGGAAGCCCTCAATGGCTACATCCAGTCTTCTGATGTAGTTATGCTCATTCCACCAGGGAAGGAAACAAAAACTGACTTCCAAGCCACAGCAAAACATAGTAGTAGTAATAAAACTTACACGATCGATGAAAAAGGCAATATCCGTTAATTAATATGACGTCTGGCCTGTACATTATTTTTCCTTTCATTCCTTCCACTTAATTTCAGTAATTAATAAAAATAATTTGGTTTTGTTCCACCCACACTTATTTATTCTTCTACGCCCTTTTAACCTAATAACTTCTTTCCTGGTTTTGGTGAAACCACTGAACTATGTTCCGTTTGAAAAAGGGTAGACGCGCCTGACACCTTCTCGTTTTATCTTATTGATAATAAAGGGCAAGCAATCTATAATCTAAGATATGGTGATTGAAAAAGATTTTCTGGTTATCGGTAGCGGAATTGCTGGACTAACGTTTGCCCTCAAGGCCTCTCAATTTGGATCGGTGGCAATCGTTAGTAAAGATGAACTGGCCGAATCTGCCACTTTGTATGCGCAAGGTGGAATAGCCTCTGTAATGACCGACGACGACTCGTTTGAATTACATGCTGATGACACCATCGAATCGGGCCGTGGGTTATGCCGTGAGGACGTAGTGCGCATCATTTGTAGAGAGGGACCTTCTCACGTAAGAGAGCTAATTAACTTGGGTGTTAAGTTCACCCGTATCCGGGGAGAAGACTACCATTTGAGTCGTGAAGGAGGACATTCCAGAGATCGAATTCTACACGCCAATGATCTTACTGGACAAGAAATAGAACGCGCCATGATTGAGGCAATCAATAGCAAAAAAAATATAACGGTTTTTCCACACCATATGCTGATCGATTTTATTACGCGCGGTAGATTAGATTCTAAGGTTGAACCTGGAAGCACTAAGGACGAAGCTTTTGGAGCGTATATCCTTGATGTCAACACAAAGCAGGTAAAAACTTTTCTTAGCAAAATCACCTTGTTAGCCAGTGGAGGTGCTGGGAAAGTGTACCTTTATACCTCAAATCCTGACACTGCAACAGGCGACGGAATTGCTGCCGCTTACCGTGCAGGTACCAAAATAGCCAATATGGAATTCATTCAATTTCATCCAACTTGTTTATATCACCCGCAAGCAAAGTCGTTTTTGATTTCTGAAACAGTACGCGGAGAAGGCGGTATATTGCGACTGAAAAATGGACGCACTTTCATGGAAAATTATCACCCCTTAGGATGTCTAGCTCCAAGGGACATTGTGGCCCGTGCCATAGATCACGAAATGAAAAAAAGTGGCGACGATTGCGTCTATTTAGATATTACACATATAAAGGGTTACCGAATACGCG
>Ga0207962_1000634_pt1 | contig 11784 bp, 10 predicted proteins | sample Knorr_S15_td_AAI_FD_185603 | JGI IMG/M metagenome (GOLD analysis project Ga0207962, IMG submission 185603) | Marine microbial communities from Southern Atlantic Ocean transect - Knorr_S15_td_AAIW_ad_750m_LV_A (SPAdes) (version 2) | ecosystem: Environmental > Aquatic > Marine > Oceanic | place... | reverse complement strand
TATCTTTTACATGAGCAACACCCTTCACTATTAATTCATTACCAACTACAAAAGCAATTCTCCATCCGGTCATGTTATAGGACTTTGACAGGGATTGAAGTTCAACCCCTACATCCATAGCTCCTGGGACGGACAGAAAACTTGTTAGTTTCTCATCAAAATTTAGCGCGGCATAAGCAGCATCTTGTATCACTACCACGTCATTTTTTTTAGCGAATTCAACTACCTCTTCATAAAATGAACGAGTAGCGTTTGCACCCGTTGGATTGTTGGGATAGTTGATATAGAGAAGCTTGGCTCGTTTAGCAACATCTTTTGTTATTGATTTAAGATCAGGTAGAAAATTATTTTCTTTTGTGAGAGGCAACTGTACTACCTCGCCACCAAGATATTGAGTGTGGGTTCCCATCACGGGATACCCTGGAACCGTTATTAAGGTAATGTCTCCTGGATTGATGAAGATAGAAGGCAGCATGGCAAGAGCAGGTTTTGAACCAATAGTATGATTTACATTTTTTTCTGCATCTAACCCTTGAACGTCAAAGACGTCCTCCATATATTTTACTGCGGCATCTTTAAACTCCTGAATCCCATTATCGGTATAGCCTCTGTTTTCTGGTTTTTCGGCTTCTATTTGAAGAGTTTTGATTACTTCTGGAAAAGCCATTTCATCGGGTTCACCAACACCCAGATCAAAAAGTTCTTTTGTGGGGTTTGCTTCCATCGCTGCACGTTTAGCACGTTTTATTTTTTCGAATTTATAGATCTTGGTGTCTTTACCAAAGCTATTTCCTCCAAGACGTTCTGCAAATAATTCTTGAATATAGTCTTTCTTGCCGGGCATATGTACTTGCTCCAATAAATTGGTTGTTGTCGAGTGGTAAAAAAATATATTAAAAGCGGATCAATCTAGCCAAAAAGGCCTTGACTGTCAATGATTATGATAATGTTGGGAAATTATTCTTCGTCATCATCGTCTGGTTCATCTTCTTCAACAATAATGCCTGCTGCTTTTTGGGAATAACGAAGATACTTGATTATTTCGGCGACTTCGGCATCTGATACTTTGCTTCGTTGGGAACGCATTTTATCAGAGCCTTCAATTATCTGTTTATACATTTCTTCATCAGAAAAATTTTCAGAGAAATACTCTGGGTCGATGAGTCCAGGGGCTCTTGTTTGTTTTCCAAGTGCATCGGTACCGTGACAATTAGCGCATACTTTATGATAATAGTCTTGTCCGGTTTTAAATTCTGCAGGAACTATTTTGGTAGGTTGAGGAGGACCACAGGAAGACATAAAAACTAGAACAGTGGCGATTAAGGTTAGCTCAGTAGACAATCTTTTCATAAGAACTCCAATTATTTTTGTTTAATCATATCCGGTTTGCCATCGTGATTCCTATCTAATTCGATGCGATTAAGTTTTTCATCTTCATTATAAAATTCCCAGCGGTCAATCTGTCCGTTTGAGTTTGTGTCGAATTCGACCTTTTTTAATTTTCCCGATGGATAAAAGTGTTGAAACTGGTCTGGTTTACTATCGCTATCGATGTCAAATTGGACAACTGTCAGGCTCTCTTTTGAATCAAAAATCTCCCATCGGTCTGCCTTCCCATTGTGGTTCGTATCATAATCGGCGTGCGTTATTTTGCCTTGATCATTAAAGTTTTGCTGCCCGTCCATTTTCTCGTCACCATTACTATCTATTTCGATATTTGTTAAAAGGCCGTTAATATTGAAGTGTTCTTTTTGGTTTATTTTTCCTGAAAATTCGGTGTCTTTTTCGATTTTTTTGAGAGAACCATCAACTCGATAATACTGAATCTGATCCGTGTTACCGTCGAAATTAAGGTCTACTTCGGCTCGTATAGGTTTTTTATTTTTTTTATATATGTCAGTCTGATCTATTTTCCCATCTCCATTATTGTCGTATTCGATTTTTATAATTTTGTTATCGTCTGACATATGGTGCCACTGATCCATCTTTCCATCAAAATTATTATCTACTTGTAATACCTCACCATAGGATGGACAGACTCCAGATAGAAAGTAGAGGAGCAGTAAGGTGAATTTAACCCTGAAAGATATCATTGTCCCTCCAGAATATATGAAATCGGAAGGTTGAATGAAATGGAATTTTTACCAAGGGGTTCGGGGATAGGCGGATAGGGTGTTCCACGCCGGATAGTTTCTAGGGCCGCTTCATTGAGCAAATCATAGATAGACGCTTCAATTATTTTTAAGTCAATAAGATCTCCTTTTCTCCCAAGGGTAAAAGCGACTATCGGTTTTCCTTCAAACCCTCTTTTGCGGGCCATCCTCGGGTAATACTTTGCTTTCGCCACCCTCTGCCAAATTTTTCCATAAAAGCCTCGATGTAGTTCTCCTAGATCTGATGAGGAAAAATTGGTTGAAGGTGGTTCGGTTTTTACCATAGTTGTGCTTTGCGGTGAATCCAAAGACTCTTCGGTAAAACCATGAGTAAGGGAGACATTCCGTACATTTGAAATAAAACGCCTGCTCTTTTTCTTTACACTTCCTTGATATAACGGAACAGGATTAAAATTCTTTGGATTATTAACTTGAACCTTCGAGCTAGTGTGTGCTCGAGGGTGGTTGAGTAAAGCTGATTTTGACAAGGCCCCTATAAACTTGGTAGGAGTTGCAGAAATATTTTTGTTTTGATGCGAAGATCGGTTTTTATGGTTTGGCTTTGGCATAGCCGTTGAAATTTCTTTTGTGAAAAATCTTTGATGTTCTATTAGAGAAGGGGAGGGACTATTGCTTGAGGCAAATTTCAGTTGATTTTTATGGTTTGGTTTTGGTGCAGCCATTGAAATTTCTTTTGTGAAAAATCCTTGGTGTTCTATTAAAGAAGGGGAGGGACTGTTGCTTGAGGCTAATTTTAATTGACCTATGTCTTTAGGGAGTTTCGCTTGCAATATGATGTTGCTTGGCGGTGGCCTGTTATTTTTGTTGTAGGTTGGGGTTGGTTTTGAACCAAAAATTTTATTGAGAATAGTGGAGACTAATTTAGGTGAATGGATTGATTGTCTGGGACTCTGTTGAGTTACATGTTCCACATTTACGGCTTGTATCCCTTTTTTCTCGACGTGAGTCGTGACTTTAATCGGAACTATATCAGGAGATCTTGATGTTTGATTAAAGGAGATACCGGATAAGATATAAAAACCTGTAGCATGCAACAATGCTGAAAACAGCAATGTTACTTTCAGTGGGTTGTTGCTCAGGTTTATAGAAAATACTTTCATTAAAATTCTATTCCTTTTTGTGCAGGGATCCCTTGTTCATCGTATGGATGTTTTATAAGCTTCATTTCGGTTACCAGATCCGCCAATTCTATTAACTTCTCATGGGCATTACGTCCCGTACAGACTACATGTACAGCTTTAGGCTTGTTTCTTAATGTTTCTAAAAATTCTTCTAGAGGAAAAAACTTGTATTCTAGGACATAATTAATTTCATCAAGTATGACTATTTGATACTTTTCGCTCATCAATTTTTCTTTAGCAATATCGAAGGCTTCTCGTGCAGTTTTTTTATCCTGTTCAGGATTTTCTGTGTCCCATGTAAATCCATCACCCATAGCTTCATATTCAACATATTCCGATAGTGCCTTTAGTGCCTTTCGCTCGCCAGCTTTCCAAGGTCCTTTCATAAACTGCATGATAAAAACATTCATTTTGTTCCCTGCAGCACGAAGTGCTAAACCAAAACTTGCGGTCGATTTTCCTTTACCATCCCCTGTGTTAACTATGATGAGCCCTTTTCTTTTTTTTGGATCACTTTTTGCAGGTTTTTTCATTGTAGCTTTCCTCTCTTTACGACTTGGGTCGTTTTAATAGCCAAACAAAAAAAGGTCCGCCGAGCATGGCAGTAATAATGCCGACAGGAATTTCTGTTGGAGCAATAATGGTTCGCGCTAACGTGTCACAAATGATAAGAAAGCTTGCTCCAAAAAATATCGACGCAGGTAATAAAATTCTTAAATCAGGTCCAACCATTAAACGCACAATATGAGGTACTATAAGGCCTACAAAACCGATGGGGCCACTCAAGGCGACTACTGCTCCAGTTAAGAGTGAGGCCATTATGAAGCCTATTTTTTGTACTTTAATAACATCTACACCACGGCTCATTGCTGATTGAATCCCAGTGCTTATAACATTAAGATCTCGGCTATAAAAGATGAGGACTCCAAACCCAATAAAAACCATAGGAGAGATAGATATAAGTGTTTTATAGCTTGTGATATCGAGGCCGCCCATTAACCAGCGGACAATTCTAAATGATTGTGTAAAATCTGATAGATAATGAATTAGCATAACTAATGCTGCAAAAAAGAAATTCGCGGTCACTCCTGCAAGTAAAAGTACAGACGTGGGAAACTCTCCAGTTCGAGTTTTAGCTAAAGAGAAAACTAGAGTAATTGCACCTAAGGCACCGAGGAAGGCGGCAGTCGGAACTGTTGGGATTCCTGCTATCGCATAGGGCAATCCAATACTCATTGCTATAACTGCTCCCAAGGCAGCTCCACTTGATACACCTAAAGTAAAAGGAGCAGCTAGATCATTACGCAGAAGTGATTGGAATACGGCACCTGCTACTGAAAGTGCTGCTCCAGTAAGTGCTGCTAAAATTATTCTTGGGACACGTGCTAAAAACAAAATATTGGCATCAACATTATCGTTAAATGCTAAATCTTTTGAGAAAGCTTTTTCTAAATTAATTTGTACTGATCCGATCAATGGAGTAATAGTGATAGTTATAAGGAAAAACAAAAAAAACAAAAAAATAATTCCAATATATTGATTACGATTTTTTAGAGTAATATTCATTGAGCACACATCGTATCGGGTGAAATCATGATATTCCCATCTTGGTCATGGATCAGGTGAACCTTCACTCCGTAAACTTTTTCAATATGTTCTTTTTGTAAAACTTCCTTTGTGGTTCCATCCTTAAATATTTTTCCCTCTTCAAGAAGAATAAGCCGGGTGCAAAATTTTGAAGCTAGATGAAGGTCGTGCATGGCAAGAATAACAGTCGTTTTTTTACTTTCATTCAACCGCTTGAGAATATTTAGAATTTGAATCTGATATTTGATATCAAGGGCGGAGGTAGGTTCATCAAGAATCATTAATTCGGGTTCTTGAGCAATGGCTCCTGCGATTACGACTCTTTGTTTTTCCCCACCACTAATTTCGTTGAAGTTCCGTTGGGCGAATTGAAGTGTTTGAGTGAGTTCCATAGCGCTGCGAGCAATTTCGATATCTTCATCACCTTCAAATGTAAATGCCGATAGATAGGGATGCCGTCCCATGAGAACAATTTCTGAAACTTTAAATGGGAAGACCATTGGGTGTTCCTGTGGAACCCATGTGATAGATTGTGCCAATTTTTTTCGTTGGTATTTATGGTAATGATTTTGTTTAAAATATAATTGACCTGAATCCGGTTTGAGTACCCCACCTAATAGTTTGAGAAGAGTCGATTTCCCAGATCCATTGGGGCCTAGAATACCTACAAACTCTCCAGGACTAACATTCATTGAAATAGAGTGGAGGACAGTATCCTGGTCATAAGAAAAGTTTATGGTTTGAGTTTGGAGTATTGGTGGGTTCATTGTGTTACGGTTGCTTGTTTTTTAACGGATTCACTTGAAAATAGTCCTGGATGAATTGTGCGAGTAAAACCATCGAGGATATTTAATAAACGTGGGCCAGGGATTAAGATGTAATCCGCACCAATAAAATATAATCTGTCATTTTTAACAGCACGTAGAGTTGGATATTTTCCCCATTCCTTTTTTCGGCCTAAGATACCTTTACTTGATAGGTTAGATTTTGGTCCAATTTCTATTATTATTTCTGGTGATTTTGCAATGATAAATTCTTTGGAGATTTTTGGATAGGTTGCCATTGTGTCGGGAAGAATATTTTCTCCCCCTGCAATAGCTAAAAGTTCATTGAGAAAAGTATTTCTTCCAACAGCATATAAATCGCGACTTGGATCATTGGTGTCACTTAATAGCATTAATACTTGGCGCGATTTAACTTTTGCTAAACTAGTTCGGTAATTGTTTATTTCTAATTTTATTTTATTGACCAGTTGATTTCCTGTTTTAGAAATTTGCATCGAATCAGCAATAATCTGGATGGATTTTAAAATATTTTTCAGATTATTTACGGATACATTAAGAAGGGGTATCTTGAGAATAGTGGCATGCTTGCCAATTACTATGCTGTCTTCTTGAACGATTATTAAATCAGGCTTTAAGGCAATCCATGTTTCAGTACTTGGGTTTAACGGTCCACCAATACTTGGAAGAAGACAGGCTTTTTTAGGAAAACTACAGTAATCGGTTACTCCAACAACTCTATCTCCGGCGCCCAATGCAAAGAGAATTTCTGTTATAGCCGGAGAGGTTGAGATCACACGATGTGGAGCAGCGTGTACCTCTTGAAATATTACTAGCAAAAAGCATAGTGAAAAAAAATTTATGACAATTAATTTACGAAATAATTTATTAACATATAAAAAAAATTGCATAATCTTTTAGCGTGTACGCTAAGTCTCTTAGCTTATTCAGTTAAATGTATAGGCTAAACCTGCATAAAAGCTTCTGCCTGGGGAACCAAACCCACCCACTTGCATAGCTCTAGCATCTAATAGATTTTCTCCTCTCAGAGTCCATTTGATATTTTTATTTACAGACAGTCGTTTACTTATGGCAGCTCTGACAGTTCCATATGCAGGTGTCTCATTTATTGCGTTCCAACCCCTAGCTCTACTTCTAATAAATAGGCCGACTATTGATTCGAACCCATTTTCGGAAATGTAGGAAAGATTTGCATTAAACTTATGTTTTGGGCGGCGACTTGGGGGTTGATAATGTTGAGCCTTTGTTTTTTCGAATAAATAGGTATCATTCCATGTGTGATGCATTGAAAGTGAGTAGTTACGAGGAAACTTAAATTCTATTGATGTTTCCAGACCCATCGAGTGGTATTCACCGAAGTTCGCCTTAATAGCGTTGGGACCACCTCCATGAATAAAATTTTTAGTTTCGGTATAGAAAAATGTAGACCCCATCTTTAATTGTCCATCCATAAAGTCATTCTTTATGCCAAACTCAGAACCTTTAATTTCTTCAGGAACTAGTGTTGGGTTAGAGGTACGAGTCCAGCCTGAGCCTGGAGGAGCATACAGATCATTTAAAGTGGGCGCTCGAAAGCCAGTGGCATAGGCCGCATGTAGTCTTATTTTAGTTTCTGGAAGTTGGTAACTGGCCTCAACCTTTTCCGTGGTAGATTCATCAAAAGCCGTATTCCAATCATGACGAACTCCCGCAGTTAGTACAATAAGGTTGGGAATTTCATAAATACCTTGAAGAAACAAAGCTTCATTGTCATGCCATTTTTGATATCCATCAGCATTCCATGACCCACCAATATTATAACCTTGGGTATTTTGGTATTCAGCTCCAAATAAAACAGAAACCTCACGGTTTAACTGAACATTATTTTGCATATCCAAAGTGTAAACGCGATTTAGGATCCCATCATTTTCTCTTTCTGTAATGGTGTTTGCTCGATTATATAAGAATGAAGGAGTTAACTTAAGATCCCACTTCAGACCAAAGCTTTTATTAAAAGGCATTGATATTAGAATGTCGTCAACATTATTGAAATACCCTTTATAGTCAGTACCGCTTTCTTCACCGTTAACACTATCTGTTTCATCATTGGTTTTGATGTAGCGTCCAATAAACTCTAAGCGGGTATCTGAGTTAAAGTCGTATCCTAATCGAGTAGATAAAGTTTTTCTTTCGGTGCCATCTTCCTCTGATCCGCCACTACGCTCATTAAGGGTTGAAAAACCGCGGCTGGTCAGCATGGATACAGAAGTGGAGTAGTCCATTTTATTGATAGAGCCAGAACTGCGAAAAGATTCACGATGTGTCCTGTATGAGCCTCCTTCGACCGAAAGGGTGTGCGTGGGTTTGCCTTCCCCTTTTTTTGTGACGATATTGATGACACCACCCACTGCATTATTACCCCATTGAATACTTTGTGGACCTCTGAGAACCTCTACTCTTTCAACATTATCCAGATTAAGATCTCCAAAATCGAATGCCCCGGTAGTACCTAAATTTGCGGGAACTCCGTCAATGACAATAAGTGTAGACTCTGAGCCTGCTCCACGCATAAAAATACTTGTTTGTGAACCTGCAGGCCCTAGTTGCGGGGCATGCAAACCTAATTCACCTTGGAGTAAGTCCTTTACCGTTCTATGCTGTTTTCTTTCAATTTCTTTTGCGGTGAATACTGAGAGAGAAGCTGGCATATTTTCAGCAGTTAAAGTGCCGCGGGATGAGGTTACTTTTATTGTCTCTAACTCTACTGCAGATGCATTGCTTGAAAACATAAAAAACAAACCAAAAACTAAATAATACAACTGCATTTTTAAATTTCTTTCTATAAATATGAATGTTGGTTCGGAGAAAAATTGGAAACTACATATTTCCAAAAAAGGAGGAAGGCAATAAAAAAACCCCACTCCTTAGGCAGTGGGGTAAAATCACATAACCCATCACCTCTCGAGGCCCGAAGAGATTAAGAAAAATATTCAGACAGGTTTTCTGACTCCTGGATCGATCTACTTCCTGCGCCTTCCCACAAAAACAAAATGCAGTGGCTAGTGCAGGTTTCGTCCCCAGTTACAGCGGCGGGTCCGCGACGGTTTCTAACCGTCTTCCCTATTACTGAATAATAAATCAATTAAATTTCGTTACAGACCATATCAGAAGTACTTGATTTGTCAATAGAGTAAGAAACTTTAAAAACTCATCAAACTAATTTATTAAGGAAGAAAACAGGGGAAGTACTTATTTTGTATGGGTTTGTGATTAGGTTTGAGCTCAGGAATTAAAGAAATCACTCAATTCATTAAGGTTTTCTGCATTGAGTTCGTGGCTTTGGGATGTTTCTCTAAGCGTTGGATTGTGACCATTATTTTTCATCTCTTCTAGTGCGTGTTCTGCAAGAAACGATGGGACTACATCATCATTTGTTCCAAAAATCCCTAGAATAGGAACGAGCGAGTCAGACTTCGTTTCTTGTTCTGGAACTTCAGGAAGAAAACCACAGACCGATGCAACCTTGTATAAAGAATGTGTTCCCATCAAGGTTAAGACTAGTGCAGCTGCCCCACCTTGCGAGAACCCCCAGAGGCAATTACGTGTTTCAATATTTTCAAACCTGTTGTTCAAATGATCCTGAGCCATGCTGATTATATTAGATGAAAATTTTAAAAAACTATTCACGGAATCTTTTTGTTTAGGGCCATCAACCCACCAGCTCCAGCGACCTTCTCCAGAATCGACCGGGCCCTCGGGAAATAGCATGAAGGTGTTTTTTAGTTTCAGTCGGTTTCCGTGTATCAGCATATTTTCCGGTGTGGATTCTGCTCCATGAAAACCAACTAGAATATTAATGGGTAATTCTGAGTTTAAGGGGCCTTCTCCCAAAATAACTTTTTTATTATCCCACTCTGTAGTTTTGTAGTTTAAAGACATTAATTCGTTTCTTTTTGGGTCTTACGTACTATATTTTTTGCAAAGCTAATCGCTTGGGATCGCGTGTTGATGATACCCAAGACGCGCGCTTCTTCAATCTTATAAAGTATGGTAGCCAAAGTTGGACTGGGTTTGATTTTAGATATATCTTGAATGTCATTTCCATTCAAAAGGGGTTTTTTTCTCTTGGCAGGAAGGTAGGTTTGGAAATAAAAATCAAAAATATTTCGTACCGCAATTGCCCTAGGATCAGTTTGCCACTCCTTCTCTGCTGGTAGAATGAGTCGATTTGCTAGATGTAGGAATAACCCGGGAACTAGCCCTTGTTCATTTTGATATATGAATTGATAAAGTTTGAGTCGACTGGAGTGGTCGTCTGCAAAGTTCAACTTAGTGTTGGCAACGGAGTGTGAGCAAGAAATGATCGCGCCAACAAAATCAATATCTGCGTTTGAGGCCCGAAGTTCGGCAAGTATCTTACCAGGATAATTTTTTCGGTTTGGTTTTCGATTACTATCGATTTGTTTTGTGGAAGATTTTTTTGTCAATGGGTAGAGCATGGACCCGAGTCTTATTAATTGCGGTTTTTCTAAAAGAAACTTTTTAATTTCAGTAAGAGGTTTTCCCCTTATTTGTTTTGGGTTGGAAAGTAAGCTTTCTAGGTGATTCAGTATCCTTAAACCCGATGGTATCTTCTCCTTTTTAAAGAGCTCGGGGAAGACACTTTCCAATAACCCACTGTCACTCATTAATTGGATTGATGGGCTGGCTTTTTTAGAATTGAATAAAATGGTTAACTCACTCCATATTCTCTCAGGTGAGACTTGATTGATTTTATGGCGTAGAGTTTTTATTTTTTTTAGAGTGTTGCTTTCGATTTGAAATTCGAGAACGCTCATAAAACGAAAGGCGCGAAGCATTCGCAATGGATCTTTTGAAAATATAGGTCCAGGAAGAACGCGTATGACTTTATTTTTTATGTCACTTTCCCCATTATGAGGATCAATGTACTTTTTAGTTCCTTTGATAAAATTTGGAAGAGAAACTGCCAAGGCATTGATTGAAAAATCGCGTTGACTTAAGTCAGACTCGATAGTATTTCCCTGTAGTTCAGAGAAATCAAAATGAACATTTTTTTTGATAACAACTCGGAACGTTTCTCGTCGTGGCGTAGTGTCTAGCGGGACAAGAGTAGACTTTGTGTCATGTGCGTATTGCGTGGCTAGAATGGAAGCTCCACGGACAGCGAAGTCGAAGTCAGAACATTGACGACCTAAAATGAGATCTCTTAATGTCCCTCCAACGATATACAATTCTGATTTGTGCGATTTGCTCAGTCGCAAGATACTTCGAAGATGACTTTGAATTGTTTTTTTTAACATGTCTGCCAAGGTGTTGGGAGGGAGATTGTCAGGTTTGAAGGGGCAAACTAAGTATCCCAGCCTGAATTCAGACGAACCTGTTTTGAAACAAAAATTTTTCCATCTTCCTTGACTAGGTGGAGGTCGGTATTGGTCAGTGTCCCAATAATTCGTTGAAGATTTTCAGAAGGTTTGCTTTGCGGATTTTTTATGAGGAACGGAACCATATCTTCAACAGATTCACGAACTCGGTCGCTTTCGACAATATATCCAATGTAGCTTAGTTCGACCGCTAAATATTTTTTTACCAAGTTGACAAGGTTGTTTCCCGCTAGCAAATCTTTTTTATTGCGGACTCGGTTTATGATGATTGCAGGTTTGAACTTACTGATTATTTCGTCGACCTTCTCAATTTGGGTTTCGTCAACTTTTTTAACATTTTCTCTTAGCGTGGCTACCGTATAGGTTTCTAGGTCTGTGTTTGATGGTTTCGAGTGGTCTACCAGTTTTTGTAGGGCGGAAAGGTTTTTTAGTTGTTTACTCATTCGCCTGAATAATGCAGAACGAATAAAACTGAAAGTTTTCATGACCGATGTTGTCTCAGGAGAGCTCATTACAATACCTTGTGAGCTTATATTAAAAAAATCTAGAACATTAAAGCTTGTACCTGGTCCTAGGTCTAAGATAACAGTATCTACATCAAGTTTTTTGATGAAAGATATTATTTTTTTTACACGTTCCGGATCGATATTTGCGCTTCCTGGGTTATCGCCAGCGCTACTTATAAACTTGAGATTGCTTATCCCTGTTTCTATTAACA
>Ga0207962_1000628_pt1 | contig 11840 bp, 14 predicted proteins | sample Knorr_S15_td_AAI_FD_185603 | JGI IMG/M metagenome (GOLD analysis project Ga0207962, IMG submission 185603) | Marine microbial communities from Southern Atlantic Ocean transect - Knorr_S15_td_AAIW_ad_750m_LV_A (SPAdes) (version 2) | ecosystem: Environmental > Aquatic > Marine > Oceanic | place... | reverse complement strand
CAAAAGCAAAAAAGAAGCAAGGAGAGTTTGATATTATTGAGGCAAATAGTGCTGCAGTCAAACCTCACCTGGTAGATGAATACCATGAACGCTGAGGCTTTAAGAGAATCAATTCCCTTTTAGCCTTGCCAAGGTGCCCCGGGTGGGATCATAACCCCAAATCGCCAGACTCAAAAACACTGCGCATGCAATGGATACATAAGCCAGCGAATAGTAATTAACCTGACCATAAAGCGCGAACCTAATCAATTCCACTACGTGTGTGAACGGATTATACATCGCAATGTTGTATAACAGTATGCTTGACTCCTTTATCCGCCACAAGGGATAGAGGGCAGAGGAGGTGAAGAACATTGGAAAAATCACGAAATTCATCACACCCGCAAAGTTCTCTAACTGCTTGATCACAGACGAGAAAAAAAGCCCAAGTGACCCCAGCATCAGGCCGGAAAGGAAAAGTGCCGGAATAAGAACCAAGTATCCGAACAATGGAGCTTCAACCTCCCAAAACCAGGCAATCAGCAAATAAACAAAGGACTGCAAGATCGAGATCAGTACACCCGCACAAAGTTTACTGGTCAACAAAAACCAGCGTGGTAGTGGACTGATCAGAAGTGTTTTCATGCTACCCATCTCTCGGTCATACACCATTGAAAGTGAGCTTTGCATACCATTGAAAAGCTGGATCATCCCGAGCAATCCCGGGGTAATATAGACCTCGTACATCACATACGTTTCATAGGGGGGAACGATTGAGACTCCCAAAATAGAACGGAAGCCCGCCGCAAAGATAAAGAGCCACACCAAAGGGCGTACCAAGGCGGCAAAAAATCGTCCTTGTTGTTGAAGGAACCGCAATGCTTCCCGCTGGATGATGCCTACAAAGCAACGGAAATATTGAATCATGCTCATGATATTTTGAGTTTGTTGTTTATACCGATCAGCTTTTGAAAAGCTTCCTGGATGTTTTCTGTTCCGGTCCGGTCAATTACTTCTTGTACCGCACCACCGGCAATCAGTTCACCATGATGAAGGATGAGGACTTGATCCGCAGGCGCGACTTCGTCAATCAAATGTGTCGCCCAGAGCAGAGTTAATTCTTTTACCTTGCAGAGATTCCGGACATGTTCAATGATCGCCTGACGGCTGGAATGATCAAGGCCGGCAGTCGGCTCATCGAGTATCATCAGTTGTGGCTGATGCAATAGGGCACGTACAATCTCCACTCGTCGTATTAGTCCACCACTGAGTTTACGAACCTTTTCATTACTGCGTTCAGCTAGTCCCAGCCGCTCCAGTTCTAGTGCGATCCTCAGTTTTGCTTGGTCACGTTCCAGACCATGAAGAGAAGTAAAATACATCAGGTTTTGCCGCACCGTTAAATCCATGTCCAGCGTGCGTTGTTGAAAGACCACCCCCAGTCGTTTCAGAGCTTCAGCGGATTGAAAGCGAATATCATATCCATAGATGTGGATGGAACCTGCATGGGGATTGTAGAGCCGTGTGATGAGGGAAATCAATGTTGTTTTCCCCGCACCATTTTGTCCTAATAACACTGTAAAATTTCCGCGCTCAAGATGGAAGGATAAATCCTTCAGAGCGGGCTGTTTGCCATAGTTGAAGGAAATTGTATCAACATGCAGAGCTGGAAATTCGGACATTTAAAACAAGATTAAAAGGTTGTAAAATAAACAAAAGCCGGGCACGGTAATGAGTCCTGTGAATCACTGCTTAATAAACCCACCGACCATTCCCCTCCTTCATGGCCCTTCACAGAGAAATCGTACACGCCGGATTTGATCGGAACAAAGAAGATTTCCACTTCGCCTTCCTGCTCAAATTCCAAGTGGCCGGTCTGCTTGCCAATATTCTGGAGGTGGGGAATCAAAAAGTAATAGTTGCGCATGAGAATATGCGAAGATAATTTTGCTACACATCGTGCTTGACAGTAGCCCTAGAACCAGTAACAATGTTGTCTTGCTTTCATGAGAGAGATTCTTGATAGTAACGAAGAAATTGGCCATGCAGACTTCTGTGTCCATCTAGCTGTTTTGTTCGGTTGTAAAGTTGGATTCGCATAGACATAATTAATCGATTTCCAAAGAAATGTCAACTTTCTCTGTGTGTAAGTCTCAATTGAGATTTAACTTATGAGAAGGATTTTACATTTCATGTTAAAATTCATTCTAAAAAAAGTGAAACCGATGAAACCGATGCAATCTTCAACAACTTTTTTCACCCGCTTTTTCTTCTCCCTGAAGAGATGGAGCATTGTATTTATGATCCTCCTCCTGCTCGGAGGCGGAGCCACCGAGTTGTGGGCTAAGAAACTCCGGGTGGCAGTACTGAAATTCGGCACGGTCAACTGGGAACTCAATGTCATTGAACATCACGGCTTCGCCAAGGCGGAGGGCGTGGAACTGGAGGTCGTCAAACTTGCCAGTAAAAACGCCACCGCCGTTGCCCTACAGTCCGGAAGCGTGGACATGATCGTCACGGATTGGGTTTGGGTCTCACGTCAAAGGGCAGATGGAGAGGACTTGACTTTTTTCCCCTACTCACGTGCTGTCGGCAGTCTGATGGTAGCGCAAGGTTCCGGAATTCGTAGTTTTAAGGATTTGCAGGGGAAACGGCTTGGTATTGCCGGAGGGCCGGTGGATAAAAGTTGGTTGCTCATTCGTGCGCTTGCTCAAAAGCAGGAAGGGATTGATCTCAATGCTTCTGTCGAAAAGGTGTTCGGTGCGCCACCACTTCTCAACCAACAGATTCTCTCCGGAAAGCTGGATGCCGTGATCAATTTCTGGAGCTACATTGCCCGGCTTGAAGCTCATGGTTTGAAACCGTTGGTGACGATTGGAAAAGCAATCGTAACGCTTGGTGCCGGGTCTGACGTACCGATGCTGGGGTATGTGTTTCGGGAAAAATGGGCCAATGCAAATAAGGGAATCGTGAAAGGTTTTGCTCGCTCTTCTCGGAGAGCCAAGGCTTTACTGGCTGACTCACAAGCCGAATGGGATCGTTTGCGTCCGAAGATGAAGGCCAAAGACGATGCCACCTTCAATGCCCTGCGAGATGGCTACCTTGACGGAATCCCAAGCAGTTGGGGGGCGGTAGAACGCAAGGCCGCCGAGGGACTGTTTGCGGTTCTTACAAAGCAAGGCGGGAAAAAGCTGGTTGGCAAGAGCTTAAAGTTCCAGTCGGGAACGTTTTGGCCCCATATCACCTATTAACGATTTGAGGATATGGTCCTCCGTGGAAGTTCATTTGGAGTTTCTCTGCTCTCATTTGTGAGCCTTTTGGCTATTTGGTATTTAGTAGCGCTCTGGGTAGATTCCCGGATCTTTCCTTCACCATTGACGGTGCTGAAGGTCCTGTTGGAGAGTATCGCACAAGGGGAGTTGCAGTTCCATATCGGTCGGACGCTGATGCGTGTTGTTACCAGTTTTGTACTGGCGATGACAGTGGGAATCGGAATTGGAATTGTGCTCGGAATTTCAAAGTCGCTGGACCGATTTTTCGATAGTTGGCTGACGCTTTTTCTTAACATTCCCGCCCTTGTCACCATTATTCTATGTTACGTTTGGCTCGGTCTTTTTGAAACTGCTGCGATTTTAGCGGTAGCAATCAACAAAATCCCCAATGTCATCATCACTATCCGAGAAGGTGCGCGGGCGCTGGAGCGAGACTATTTAGAGATGGCACATAGTTTCCGGTTGAGCCGTACCGTTGTGTTGCGGCAAATCATACTGCCGCAACTGTCCCCATATTTGATGGCTACCACGCGCTCCGGACTAGCACTCATCTGGAAGATCGTACTGGTAGTCGAACTATTGGGACGTAGCAATGGAGTCGGCTTTCAGCTTCATCTCTTTTTTCAACTCTTCGACATTGCCAGTATTTTTGCCTATACTCTTGCATTTGTGTTGGTGATCCAAGTCTTGGAATACGGACTTTTGCAACCTCTTGAGAGGCGAATTAGCCGATGGCGACGCTGATGCAGTTGCAAGTTGATATCCAGCGGAAAATTTTTTTATCCTTTGAGGAAAGTGGACAAGTCGTGGCATTGGAGAACGTGCGCTTTGCAGCCGATGCTGGTGAGTTCCTCTGTATTCTTGGGCCTTCTGGTTGTGGGAAGACGACCTTACTGAACATCATCACTGGACTCGACCCACACTTTGAAGGGGCGGTTTCTCTCGAGGCTTCCATTGACACTGGAACTTGCGGGCAGGATGCCCACGATTCCAAGAAAAAACATTCCAGAGAGAGTGAACTCCGGATTGGCTTTGTTTTCCAAAACCCCCGTTTGTTACCGTGGCGTACCGTGGAGGAAAACCTTCGGATTGTTCTTTCTACCGAACAAATTCAAAGCGGAATTATTGATGAACTGCTTGCGTCGGCCGAATTAGAGGCCTTTCGGAATTCTTATCCGTCTCAGCTTTCCATTGGAATGCAACGGCGAGTTTCATTGATCAGAGCTTTCTCCATTCAACCAGATTTGCTGGTTATGGACGAACCCTTTGTCTCACTAGATAAGCGAATGGAGGACAAACTGCATCAGGTATTACTCGACTACTGGCAAACTCGGAACCCCTCTGTACTTTTTGTAACTCATCAGATCAACGAAGCTCTCAAACTTGCAAGTCGTCTACTTGTGTTCTCCTCTCGTCCAGGAACTATCATACTAGATATACCAGTGGAACTTTCCTATCCCGATCGTAACAATCCGGAAGTTTTCCGCGCCTTTGTCACTAGATTTAGTGAAGAATATCCTGGAATCCGTCAGATACATTAGCGCCTAAACGAAAAATATTCTCCAAACTTATCTTGCTGAACTCATAATTGGTAGTTTTTCTCTGGAGTGTTGGACTCTGTTATCATCAGTGTCACACCATGTAAAGTTTGGTAATTTTGCTTGTGACAACGTTTCCCGGTTAAAGAACAACTCTCAGAGAGGGAGCATTACAAATTAGAATTGTTCAATAAACCTTTTTTTATTTTTTTGTTGACATTTACTATTGCCTATCTATATTATGTATTTGTATCGAAGTGGCATAGCTGATTTTCAATTGCGTTATGGTCTAAATCAGTTGATTTGAGCAATTTCCCGGTTGATTTGCTATGTTGCGTCTGAACAGGATTCCCAGTACTGGGAGGTGAGGACTCCAAGCTGGATGAGGAATATGCGTTCCGCACCATGCGGTTTCGTGTTTTCGGCAGGGAATTCAGAGGCAAGCATCCTCCAGAAAGATTCGTGACACTTGCCTAAGCGGTGGAAATGGGTCCATCCGTTTTTTAATCCACACTAATAATAATGAGGTTAAAATGCAAAAGTGGAAAAAAGTATTGCTGGCACCGCTCTGTGTCGGTTTCATCTTCTCTTTCGCCGTTGGAGTGGCACTTGAGGGAGAAGTCAAGGCGGGCACCCTCTACGGTGACATGATGCACGTGACTCAGGACATGTTGAACCGTGCTGATGGTGATGCCAACAACTTCTTACACACTAACGGGAACTATGAGCAGACCCGTTATTATCCTGCCAGTCAGATCAACACTGGCAACGTGAAGAATCTACGACCGGCCTGGATTTTCCAAACCGAGATAGTCGAGTCATTGGAGACAACACCTATAGTTGTAAATGGTGTCATGTACGTTACCACGTCTTTCAACCACATCCATGCCCTGGATGCACGAACCGGCGAGGAATTGTGGCACTATAAGCACAAGATGGGGCCCATAACGACATACTGCTGCGGACCCAATAACCGAGGTGTTGCTGTATACAAGGACAAGGTATACATGGGCACTCTTGACTCGAAGCTGGTTGCGCTGGATGCCCGCACTGGTCGAGTAATTTGGGATGTACAAATCGGAGACCCGGAGTTGGGATACAGTGAAACGATGGCACCCACAGCGGTCAACGGCAAGATACTTATAGGAACAAATGGTGGAGAATATGGAATTCGCGGCTTTGTTAAGGCATATGATGCTGATTCAGGAAAGTTGCTCTGGACGTTCCATTCGATTCCCAAGAATTCCGTCGGTGTCTGGGCCACTCATGATGCGACCGGACGAAACATGCATCGTGATATTGCAGCAGAGAAAAAGGCCCTAAAAAAACTCGGAGATCCTTATAGAACTCTGGGCGGTGGGGTCTGGCAGAATCCCGCAGTGGACCTGGAGACGAACAGGATCTACTTTGTGGCCGGCAACCCTTCACCGGACTTGGACGGCTCGATTCGCCCAGGAGACAACCTGTATACAAACTCACTTATATCTGTGGATTTAGATACAGGAAAGTACAAATGTCACTTCCAATACATCGCACATGATGTTTGGGACCTGGATGCAGTTAGTCCGCCAATCCTGGTTGACGTTAAGGACAAAAAAGGCAGAACTGTTCCAGGAATTCTGCATGGAGGCAAGACAGGGCACGTTTACGTTCATAATCGCCGAGATTGTAGCCTGATTCGCTTCTCTGAAGCGATGGTACCACAAGAAAATATGTGGGTCCTACCCACCAAAGAGGGTAAGAGGATGCTACCTGGAGCAAATGGTGGTGTAGAATGGTCACCAATGACGACAAACACTGACTTAGGTTTGGTTTATGCCATTAACCTACACCAGCCAATGACCTATCACGTGGAGAGTACTCCCTATCCTGGTGGTAAACTCTGGCTAGGTGGGGCTTTCAAGGTGATCGCCAGTGAGGAGCAGTGGGGCAATGTCGTAGCTGTAGACTATAACACTGGGCAAATTCGCTGGAAGGTCAAGACCCCACAGCCGATGATCGGTGGAATCATGGCTACAGCAGGAGGACTGGTGTTTGCCGGGGAAGGTAATGGTCAATTCAAGGCCTACGATGCCGCTACTGGCAACGTCCTTTGGTCATTTCAGGCTGGAGCAGGTGTCAACGCACCCCCATCATCATATACGGTGGAAGGCAAGCAGTACATCGTAGTAGGTGCCGGAGGCAACGTTCAGTTGAACTACAAGAGAGGCAACAACATCATTGCCTTTTCGCTGTCTGACTGAAGCTTTGCTTCTGAGTTATGTAACCTTTTCAAAGGGCCGCTTCAGGGTGGCCCTTTTTTTTGTCTACCATTAGAACTGCTCAAACGGTCTCCAGTCAGGGCTGGACTGTCAACCGTCTCAACCGTTAACCGTCTTATGCTCCTAGATCGAAAATCTGAAAAAAACAATTCCCCTATAAAAAACTGGCTCACAGTCCTGTTCCTGTTTCTCTCAATCTCCTGGAATGCAGAGTTGTTCGCTGATGAGTATGCTGACATCCGCCCCCAACTAACTCTTTGCTTCACATGTCACGGACAAAATGGTGTCTCGACTCAGCCCAAGTATCCAATTATTGCCGGACAGCATTTTTATTACCTGTATGTTCAACTAAAGGATTTCAAGACTGCGTACCGGTCCAGTGAAATCATGGGTCCTATTGCCAAACTACTTGAAAAAAAGCAGATGATTGCAATGGCAAAGTTTTTTTCAGAACAGAAATGGCCCAATATCGGCTACAGTCCTATTAAAGAGAGAGCCCAATTGGGTGAAACCTCTGCTGCCGCAGGTCAATGTGTTCAGTGTCATCTAGGAGGATACGAGGGTGACAGCCGAATTCCTCGCTTAGCCGGACAGTATCCAGAATATCTTAAGAATACCATGCTTGATTTTAAGAACAAAATCCGGAACAATTCTCCCGCAAAAGGTTCCTTGCTTGTGTCATACAGTAATGATGAAATTGCCGCCATGGCGGAGTATATAGCTGGAAAGACTATCCATGCCGCACAAATTAATCTCGAAGTTCAGTAATCACGTACAAACCTATGGAAAATCTTACCACCTGAATACAATGTCTCACTAAACTAAGGAGAATAGTGACAAGTTCCTGCAAAATTCCAAAGGAGCGAAGATTACAGGTTTATAATACAGTCAGTGCGTCTTCTGTAATCGTATTGTTGTTCTGGTGCCTGTTACTTCTACCGAATGGGATCTTCGGAAAAACCGTAATGATCAACGGATTGGCGGTCGACACTACTAACAGCAGACAACTAAATTTCGCTCTATTTGATGCCGTTGAATTCGGACGTATGGAAGATGTGCGACAGTTGATGGAGTTAGGGGCTTCAGTAGAGGCACGCAACCGATTTGGCAACACGGCATTGCTACTCGCAGCTCGAAAAGGACATCTGAGCATCGTGCAACTCCTCCTGGACGCGGGCAGTGAACTCCACTATCAAAATTTATCCGGCAACACCGCACTTTTTCAAGCCACCAGAGCACGACGAAGAAAGGTGGTCAAGTACTTGCTCGGCAGCAAAGCCAAGGTTAATGTTGTCAACCGTCAGAAACTTACGTCACTGATTGCCGCCGCCTACAACGGAGATCCCAAAACCGTACAACTCCTGTTAAGTCACGGGGCCGATCCTACTATGGCTGACCAAACTGGTAAAACTGCCTTGGTTTATGCCTCAGGAAAGGGCTTCAGCAAGATCGTCGGCCTGCTATTAGACACTGGTATTGACACCAATATCCGCTATGGAAACGAACTCACTATTCTCATGTGGGCATCAGGACACAGTGACGACGTACCTTCGCAGGCGGCATTGAATACCGTCAAACTGATATTGTCTAAGGGAGCTATTCCAGACTTAGCAGATAAACGCGGACAAACTGCACTGATGATCGCTGCTGAGATGGGACACCTGCGTATAGTTGAACATCTCCTCGCAATTGGGGCGAAAGCAGATTTACAAGATGATGAAGGCCGTACCGCCTTCGATTTGGCAGAAAGTGCGGATCACTCTGAAGTATCAGAGCTTTTGCGGTAATTCATTGATTGGTGACCGCTGCGCTTGGACATTACAGGAAAAAATTTCAATCGATCGTTCAACTAACTTAAAGGCCATTCCATGAATAAAAACGTTAAACAACTCATCTTTGCCGTAAGCTTACCTTGTATCAATTTGTTGCTTACTAATACCATGGTCTCAGCAAAAGGGACAGGTTTGATTTTTGTAAGCAATGAAAAGGGCAACACACTTTCTGTACTGGACAGCAAAACCAATCAGCTTATAAACACCATCGATACATGTGGGCGACCGAGAGGCATGCACTTCAACCTAGACAAGACTCTTTTCTATGTTGCTTGTGCGGACGACAATCAGATTGCCGTTTACGATGTAGCAACTCAGGAGCTCGTGGAGCGTATCCTTGACATTGAGGAGCCAGAGACCTTCGACTTGCACCCAAACGGGAAAATTCTCTACGTTTCAAATGAGGAAGACGCAATGGTCTCGTTTGTCGATCTGGAAACAGGTGAGGTGGTAAAGGAAGTGGAAGTAGGCGAAGAGCCAGAAGGAGTAATGGTTATGCCCGACGGTTCTATGGTGTTTGTCACTTCTGAAACCGCCAATATGGTTCATGTAATTGACACTAAAACCGGAGAAGTTCTTGCAGATATTCTTGTGGGCACGAGGCCACGCCGGTTTGCCCTGACTCCGAATGGTAAGGAACTCTGGGTTTCTGCTGAACTTGCCGGTTCCGTGAATATCATCGACACCGCCTTGCTCAAAGTCACTGATGAATTGCTCTTCCGTCCGCAAGGTTTCCGAAAGGATGAAGTTACACCCGTAGACGTTCTCATCACCCGCGATGGTAAGACAGCGTTTGTCGCCCTTGGGAGGGCTAATCACGTGGCTGTCGTGGACGTTGCTTCGAAGAAAGTGAAAGACTACTTGCTCGTGGGCAAACGTGCCTGGGGTCTCACTATGACTCGTGACGAGAAATTGCTTTATGTCGCCAACGGTCTTTCCGACGACCTTACCATCATTGACGTGCAGAAGGAAAAGGCGTTAACTTCGGTTTCGGTTGGCTTCGTTCCTTATGCGATCCTCATTGACGATTGAAGCATGATTAGAAAAGCCTTTGGGATATTTTGTTTTGCCGGATTGCTGTCCATCCAATCAGTCTGGGGGGCGGGGAAAACAACGCTCGTCATCGGGTATGCGGAACTCGATGGCGATCCCCGTTACCGAGAGGATCGACGTTACGCAGGCATTGAGTTCAAACCACGGGGCCGCCCTTGGCCAGGGGCCGAGGTGGCCCTCCGGGAAAGCCGCATTGTTGGGCGAGCGATTGGCATAAAATTTAGGCTAGAAAAGGTGTCTGTAAAATCCGAGCCTGAACTTGCGGAGGCGATTGTTCGGTTACATGAGAAACAAAACGTTTCGTTTGTTCTTGTGGATGCCCCTGCAGAAGCGTTGCTGACCGTGGCCAACGCGGCCCAAGGAAAGCCTCTGCTGCTCTTTAACGTCTCCGAATCTGCTGACGAGTTGCGCGGCAACCAGTGCAGACCCCACCTGATGCATACAATCCCCAGCTACGCGATGCTGGCCGATGGTTTGGCGCAGTACCTCGTCACCAAGCAATGGAGGAACCTGTTGCTGCTTCAGGGAAAGCTCCCCCGCGATCAGGCGTTTAGTCAGGCATTTCGGAAAACCGCCAAGAAGTTTGGGTTGAAGATCACGGAGGAGAAAGAATTCGTTCTCAGCAACGATCCCCGGCAGCGGGACCAAAACAACATCGCGTTGCTCACAACGCATCAATCCGAGGTGGTCTTGCTTGTCGATACCGATGGCGAATTTGGCCGCTATGTGCCTTACCAGACGGTTCATCCTCGTCCGGTCGTGGGAACTGAAGGTCTCATCCCCTCGGCGTGGCACTGGGCGTGGGAGCGTCACGGCGCTCCGCAACTCAACCAGCGCTTCGTGAAGCGGGCAAAACGCAAGATGCTGGGCCCAGACTGGGCCGCGTGGGCGGCAGTCAAGGTGATCGTGGAATCCGTGTTGCGGACAAAATCCATGGATTTCGAGAAGGTGACGGGCTACCTCAAAAGCGATCGTCTCACTTTAGATGCCTACAAAGGCACTCCGGCCAGTTTTCGCCCTTGGAACAACCAGTTGCGCCAACCCATATTGCTCCACACCCACAACGCCGTCGTGGATCGGGCACCTCTCCGGGGGTTTCTGCATCCGACCCAGAATCTTGACACTTTGGGCGTCACGTCTGAGGGATCGGGATGTCGGATAGAGGATTGAGACCGCATCGTCTATAAATTCATTAAGAAAGCATTTTGTAATTGTTTTTGCCCTTAGAGAATCAAATGGAATCCGAGCGAACATGGTTTCTCCTGGTTGTCAAGAGTTTTTTTCTCGCAAACAAATATTTGCGGATCCCATCCTTCAATTTTTTCCATATCTCTCCTTTCAATTTATTTATTGGTTACGTCTTGTACTTCGAGATTCCATGGCTGTTTCTTAGCCCACTCCTCAAATTCCTCCATCTTAATTTTTTCCTCTGGAGTAGGATCAAGTCCAATGGTGTCCTTCCTATGCTCACGGGCTTCCATTCGAAAGAAATAATTATCCCAAAGGGCTTGGAACCTTCCCGTGTATAAACCCAGTCTCTCTTGTTCTTCTTTAGTTAGTTTTTCCATTTTAGTTCCCCATTAAATTTTGAGAAAAATCGTTATGGGAAAATTAGACGCAGTTGTTCATTTGACAGGAATCAAACTTATCTAAGCTAGTATTGAAATGCTGATAGGATTTAAAACCCAGGCATTTTGGCTTTCACCCATATCGTCCTTCGTTCATACGAAGCTTCTGCAAGCACCTTCAGGACACGCCTGTAAAGGTTGCATCCTTGTGACTATTTCAGAGCGGACAGGCATGAGCGTAAGTCAGGTCACAGATGAGGTCCTGTACACCGGACTGATTGAGATGCAGGAGATGGACGAACTTTAGGAGTGAGGGGGGGATGAGGCTCTGCATACA
>Ga0207962_1000627_pt1 | contig 11840 bp, 7 predicted proteins | sample Knorr_S15_td_AAI_FD_185603 | JGI IMG/M metagenome (GOLD analysis project Ga0207962, IMG submission 185603) | Marine microbial communities from Southern Atlantic Ocean transect - Knorr_S15_td_AAIW_ad_750m_LV_A (SPAdes) (version 2) | ecosystem: Environmental > Aquatic > Marine > Oceanic | place... | reverse complement strand
ACAAACCCTGTAGGGTGGAATGACTGCCAATGCTCAGTTCCTCTGCCGAGGACGGTAAAACCAGAAACTGGGTTCCCATTCCATACAATGGAACCAGAAGCGTCAGTATTATTTTAGAAACTGAATGCATAGGAGATCGTATGGGCGGTCTGGGATACCCAATCCATGGAGAAAGCGTAATCTATGTGAGAATCCCGGGGTTTGAATAAACCATATTCATACCCGATTCCAAACGCCATCCTGCTGTTACCATAACCGCCTCGGAAATAATACTGGTCCAAAAAACCATACTCAACTCCAAGCCTGGGCAAGAATCCTGTATACGTATTATGATCCGTGATCACGCCCACATCCCCTATGATGATCAATCCTTTGTTGTTGAACCGTGAACCAATTCGATAGATCGTTGGGAATTCATCCTTGTAGGGGCCTCCCTGGGTGTAGATTTCATTGGTATTCCACTGGTAATTCGAACTCAGGTCCTGCACCATGATTCCTAAGGTGCTGTATGTACCTGCCTTGATTAATAATCCAATATCAAACCCAATGCCCGATCCGGATATCTGGTCCGATTCAGTGATTGGCAGGTCATATCTTAACAGTTTGAAATTTGCTCCTATGGAGATCCAGGGTACGATTCGCTGGGCAAAGGTAATCATCAGCGCATTCTCACCGGTTTGCATTTTAGAGGATTTCATCCCCGTGCTATAGCGACCCTGGATATCATTCACCCCCGCAAATACCCAGGCTACGCCGACTCCAGCTGTGGGCGGAAGTGATGTTGCAAAACTGGTGGATGCCAGACGCCGATCCATGGTCAGGTTCGTGTAGGAACTCCCCAATTGACGATGGATCAAAAACGCTGCCCAGGCCGGGTTATGAAAGGTCGCAAAACTCTGATCCAGCTCTGCAGTAAACCCGCCGCCCATGGCAATAGACCGGGCTGTTATACCCATTCTTAAGAAACCACCGGATTGACCACCCCAGTCCTGTGCTCCTGCATAAGAAAGAAGAACCAGTATTATAATCTTCTTCATTATTTTACCACGATCAGCTTATCCCAGAAATCCTGGGGACTCTTATTCCGCGATTGAGCATAATTCAACCGCACAAAATACACTCCATTGTCCACCAAATTTCCGTTCAGATCACGGCCGTTCCACTTAAGGGCGCCATTATAACTGGTCAGGTTAAAGGTGTGGTTGTACACCTTTTCCATGGCAAAGTTGAAAATATCCAGCTTGATCTCCGTATTAACAATATTTCCAGTGTGGAATTGGACATACCCCTCATCTCCTAACTGGTTATGATTCAGAGGGGAAAAAGGATTTGGATAGGCATAAAATTCTGTTGTGTCGTATTCGGCCTGGAATATGGTCCAGCTGGAGCCGTGGAGATCTGAAGACAATGCGGCACCATTGGATGTGCCAATCCATAAACTGGAAGTGCTGTCACGGCGATCCAGTGCTGCCGTATATACAATGTTGGTCAATATTTGGTTCTGAATCATGAATGTTGTATCGATAGCCGGATCAAAGAGTGCCCAGTTTTCGCCATCAAAACTCTTCCAGAGACCTGCTTCAGTCGCCGCCAGGACAAGTGAATCCTCTGCAAATACATTGTACACCCGTTCACCCAGAAGAGTTGCCTGCCAGCTTATCCCCCCATCTCGGGTATAGCTCAACCCCCGCATTTCACCAGGCGTATCTGCATTCATGGTTGCCGCCCAGATTGTAACTTGCCCGTTCCAGGTCTGTTTTGCCAGTCCCACAACAAAATTGCCCGATAATCCATCATCAGGATAAGAAAAATGCTCCCACTCAAGGCAGTTATAGATCTCGAACACCCCCGGGTCAACTTCAATGAGTTCTTTGATCAGGATCCCTTTATTAATACCGTTTGCGGTTCCCGCCCAGACCGTATCCCCATAGGCAATTACGGAAAATGCTTTATGGTTATGGTTCCCGCCATCACCGGGATCTCTCGGGTTAAGGTAATAACCTGGGAGAATAACCTTGCCTTCAGAGTTTATTTCATCAAACCCTTCACATAGGGAAAGTGAATCCTGGTTATCCATGGGCATGGGTACATTTTCCCAGGCCCGTTTGGTCAAATGATACCGCCGGAGTCCACCTGCCCAGCTCGCCGTCCATAAAAATTCACCGGTTAAACAGGCATCATAGGTCACGTTGGCTTCCGGAACCGTTACTGGAAGGTTTCTATAATACCCTTCGCCAAAGGGCTTCAGTGTATCTGTATCCAGATCCACCGGTTGTTTCAGATAAGTCCATAAGATCCCGGCTGTGTCCTGCGCTGCATAGGTCAGGGTCAGCCCGTATCCTACCTGGATGGTCCCGTTATCTCCCGAGTATGACACGGCCAATGTATCACCCATAACAGCAATGGCCGGGATCCCGCCCTGGGGAACCAGGTTGGTATATTGGCCATCATCCAGAGAATCAGCAGACGCCTGGTAAGCATAAACACGATGTCCATCGTGAAGGGCCAGGCCCTGTCCTGTACCAAACCAGGTCAGGGAGTCACCCATGAGCCGGATCTCTGCCACAATATTGCTCAATAGGCCTTCCGATAAGAATGTATCCTGGAGTGCAGATTTCATGGAAAACCGGGTCGGGGTTTCCAATTGAGCAGACAGGGGAATCCCTGCCAGCAGTAGGACCAACAGTTTACTGGATAATGATCTCATGCTCCACCGCTTCGCTGTAATCGTTGGATAAATCCTGCGTTAAAAATCGCCAGTTGAAAGTGCCTGCCCGGGTCTGAAAATCCGGATCTGTGAACCCTGACCCATAAACCGCTATCCTGAAACTATAAACTCCATCGCCCTGGATGGAATCGCCGCTGGTGATGTTGGGTTCATACAAAACCACATCACTGCCGTCATCATGAAGATAAATATAGTTTCCATGGTTCATCATGGAATCGCCTTCAACGTGGAACGATGTGAACCCGACCCATTTAATGGTTCCAAGCCCGTCTGCATCATAAACTTCTGCCTTGATTAAATGCAGGCTTACGGTGGCATCAGCTGGACGTATGATTGTATCCGGGACAAAAATAGACTCAATCCTGGGAATGATGTTCCCTATCTTAAATGAATCTGATACCATAACTATTTCAGTTCCATACATGGCAACATAATCCATGAAAACATAGCCTGAATCATCGCCCAGGATATTTACAATAGTTGTGGAATCATTCGGGATCTTACGACCGTAAAGATCATCATTCATTATAATGTCACCGTGGCTTCCATCATCAAATAATGTTAAGGCATCCGCTGTATTGCCGCGGTTTGTCCCGTACCAGTGAATCATCACACTGTCCAGTGCCTGTCCCTCGTATTTAGACTCAACGCCTACACCATAGTACAGTTTATTCACATCCTGGTGAAAGGTGAATTGCTGAAAAAGGATCGGAATGGAAGCTGGATCATCCTCAGATCCGGAACAGGACCAAACTACTATGCCAAAGGTCAAAAGTATGTGGAAACGCATAGAGTGTAATTTAGAATTTAAGGCTATCACTATTCACCCCAGTTCTGGTTTTCCCTGTTATAGATGTAATCCACCATAAGTTTCCCTACCTGTTCCAGGCTTTCTGCACTGCAGTTTTCCGGGACATCATTCATGGTGTGCCAGAAGTTTGCATAGGGGTTGGGATATTTGAAATCAATCAGGTCTATAGCAGGAATACCGGCTATTTCATGCAGGCGGACATGGTCATCGTAAATAGCATATTGGGGTGTTATATCAAACGCGTCTAGACCCATGTCGTCTGCCCGGCCCCATAAATAGCGAACCAGGTTAGGATTATATTCTAGAGAATATTTTTCTACAGGGATATGCAGTTGTTTATCCCCGACCATATCCAGATTAATGGCTTCATCAGGACGGGGTATGGGCAGGTTTTTTGCAAAATATCTGGATCCCTGGCAATAGGTTTCATTTTCTCCGGGTACGCCTAGATCTTCCCCATCAAAAAAGACCAGGTTCACCCCAATAGGCGGTGGGGTTTCTCCCATGATCTTTGCCAATTCTAAAAGGACTGCCACGCCGGAAGCGCCATCGTTTGCCCCTATAATAGGCTGGTTCCGGTCCCGTCTATTATCTTCCTGGTCTGCCCATGGCCGGGTGTCCCAATGCGCGGAAATAATGGTTTGAAATGATGCATCAGGATTAAACCGGGCAATGATATTTTGCAGGTCATAACGTTTTCTGTATCTTTGTTCCTGGTACCTAAAATCCTGTAAAATGATATCATCTGCAGATTGATCCAGTTCATTGATTATAAAGTCTAGACAGGCATAGTACCCCTCTGAGCCTGGATTCCTTGGGCCGAAATCACATTGGGCGACTAGGTATTCAAAGGCATGATCCTCATCAAAATCAGGACCGCTTGGACCGCAGCCAAAGGTCAGGAATAATAGTGTAGTTAATAATCGTATCATCTTATCCGGAGATAGCCAGGTTTACGTCAAATCCAAAATCCCTGTCGATTTTTTTACCCGTGGTTCTGGTATCACTTTCACGATATTCGTAACGAATTCCGCCGCTAACTTTTGTAGAAAATTGATATGACATCCTGAGTCCTGTTTTCCAACTTTCGGAAAAAGACCCCACTTCCAGGTTTATTTTATCACCTGATCGTTCTTCCCGGCTTTCATTCAGGTCAAAATTTAGGGTGAAACTTATGGTATTATTCAGGTTGAGATCTCCATAAAAGGGAATGGGAATATTTATCCCTCCTCTGTGCGTATAAGTGCCTGTTGACGTATAGCTGTTATCATGCTGGATGGTAAGACCCGTAGGTGATTCATCCAATGATTTACTGCGATTATGCCTGAATGTAACTGAAATATTTTTCTGCAACGTCATATTCATGCCAATGAGCGGTGAAAAATTGCGGTTCATTCGGGATGATCGTTCATAATCCTTATAGGTATCAGAAAAAGATCCAAAATTTAAAAAGTTCATTTGCTCCGGTGATTTATCTTCAAACTGCCATGACCGTGTTTCCTTTCCGGAATAGCTGTGTTCCAGTGAGGCAGATTTAGCGACCCATTTGATGATGGGCCATTTTTCCAACCCGCTGAGCCTGAAACTCCACGCAGGAAAGGGCAGCCCTTCACCAAAAAGGTCTCCATAGGCAAAGTAATCCCGGGTCATGGACAGTTGCTCCAGCCCCGTGCTTGAACGGGTGGTAGAAAAATTTTGAGAAAAATTTGTACTGATGGTTACGGCCCGGGTAAGTTTGATGCCGCTCCGGATGGACCCGTCCCGTTTATGGTCCCAGGTTCCCAGGTTACTCCCCACTTCTGTGGACTGTTCCAGTCCATGGTCAGGCAGCCAGCCAAATTTATAGCCCCTGGGCACTTCCCCAATGATCTGGTTAGCAGACCGGTTCAGATTTTCAGTATAGCTGACCGAGATTGGATTAATCTTCTTAAATAAACCATGGACCAGGTTGAGTGGATTAAAAGTTGTTTTTTGTTTTTTCTGTTCTTCGGTCTTGGATTCGGGTTTCTTGTCGCCGCGGGTTCGAGCCCCCCGGGATCTTCCTCCGGTTTTGCCCTTGGAAGAAGATTTTGGTTTATAGACCAGTTCAATCAACTGGACGGGTGTCAGGGTGAAATTGGATCCGAACCTTAACTGGGTACTGATATTTTGACCTTCCCGGGTTAAATCATCGGACCAGCGAAAATTTGCTGTATAATTAAATGCAGGTTTCAGCCATTTCATAATGGCAGGGTTATAGGTTGTATTAAAACTTTCTGTGGTCTGGGTTACGGTCCCCGGATCCAGCTCCTTCAATGCAGTCCAGGCATAGCCCCGGTATTCATTCAATTTGCTTTGTCCACTCCAGGCGTATTTCGCCGAAAGTGTATTGGTAAATTTGTGATCCAGGTTCAAGGAACGATTCAACCCAAAATTGTATGTTTCCGGACTCTTAACACCGGTCCTTGTTTCATTCCAGGTTAATTTTTCACTCAGGTTCAACCCGGTCTTAAACGAAGAAGGCGTATAGTACACCTGGAAATCACTTACTGACTTACCTACCACTGGGAGATCTTCAGCCCAGGAAAGAGGTTTAATGTAGTTGTTCCTTCCAAAGGGTATGGTATATGAAAATTTTCCTGAATATGTTTCGGACCACTTTTGTCTATACGTCACGTCAGATGACCTGGATTGGGACGCGCTGAAACTTAAGGACACATTATCAACGGTATATTTCATGAGCCGGTTATCCGATTTTCCCGTTTTTTTAATGGAAGTATTCAAGGATACAGAGTTGCTTAATATCATGATCGAATCGGGTGTGTTGTCTGGATCAACCAGGATATCTTCACCGGAAAAATATTTTGGGCGACTCTGATTCTGCGTAAAGGAACCGTTTAACGGAATGGATATCCCCCAGGACCGGGGCAGGAAGCGGTGAAGGTCAATTTTACTATTTACATTCAGGTTCTCTGATGTATTGTTTGATTTTGAAAGACGTTCCTGAAGCCGATGATAATCAGCGTCCTGCCTGCTGTACACAATCGTAGCAGAACCCAGGTCTGATAGTTTTAAGCTGGACTGTACTCGCATGGCTACCCCTTTTTCTTTTTTTACACCACTCAAGCGCAATTCATCCAGCCAGACTTCGCCACTGATCGGTTCATCTCCAGTATTTTTCACTCCAACCGAAAAATACTGGAGGCGGTTTAAGGCTGGTTTACCAGCGATCCTGACTTTTTTCCCGGTTAATACGCCATCAGCATCGGTGTATAAATATTTTCGTACATCGGCAGAATCAATTAATATATCTGTTGGTAGGATTTTGACTTTGGATGTGTCAGATTGTTTGAGAGCTGTAAGCCAATGTAGATCAATCTTAAAACTGTTTCTTTTCTCGTCTTCATCCCAGCCTGTGTAAATCGGCTGGGTGATTTCATAGTAGTCATCTCCCAGTCCAAATTTCAAAAAGAGTTCCACATCCGTTTCTGAGTATGTAATCCAGGAGCTGTTACCATAGACATACATTTTCATGAAATCATAGGTCATAAAGCTGCGCTTTTGATTATCATTTAACGTATACAGTGTTTTTTGTGCGATACCCGTTTGCTTGGATGGCAGATTATTAAATTTTAAAACCAGGGATTGCTCCTTGGAACGAATTTCATTCAACCGGTCATATTCACCTTTTACTCCCTTCGGCGGAATATAGTCTGCATTATCCTCTGTATTGATCACAGCAACCTGAAACGTAGGATACTCATCGTCTTCATCTTCTGTAAACACTGGGTCTAATTTCCCAGGCAGGTCTTTATCCACGAATGGAATCTCTCCTCGATTTATAGACTCGGTTATGATCCCCATTTCCTGCCATTCATTTCCAACAATTTCCATTTTAGCAACCTGCAGTTGTCTTTGAATCGAATCCAGGCCTGTAACAGACAGACGTACATAACGGATTTCATTCCATTCAATATTCTTAACCCTGTTGAATTCTGACAAGGGGACCCGGAAAAGTTTCCAACCGGTTGGTTGACCATCCTTTTCAGTTACGCCAGCCAAATAGGTTGTGTCGGTCAGCATAAAATTGGTTGAAAAATAATCATTTGCTTTATCCAGAAAGGTTGAACGATCCAGATCTTCTGTATCAGGGTATTTTCCTCCTTCCTGTATCCTGGAACCTGTACCATTTGATTCTGTACCATTTGCCTTGGAATAATCTGAACTCCCCGCCTCATAGTCCCAGTTATCACCATTGGGATCCTCTGGATCCACATCGCCTGCACTGTTAATAAGCAGTGTATCGCCTCCAGCCAGGAGATCGGCATAGGTACCGCTTTCAAGACAACTGCCCCAGCCGTCTTCGGTCCCATCAAAACAGCCATCCAGACCTGTATCCTCTATGTCTTCTAAAAATCCATTCCCCAGGGTGAGACCGGCCCCGGGAATGTCTTCGGTATTCAACTGTCCATTTCCGTCACTGTCTTCAGATATTTTACCCAGATCCACATGAATGCGTCCCGAGCTTCCCTTGACCCAGATCTCAAAAAATTTACTCTGAATCTGATCGTAGTCTCCAGAATAGAGAGATGTAGTGACCCCCACCCATAACGAATCGGGATTCACATTTCTCTGATGCACCCTGGATTTATATCGCAGCACCAGTACATCAGTGGTTTCATTTCCAGCCCGGAGTGATGTGGACTGGTTGGGCCAGATTTCTTTAGTACGCACAGGGACGTAGGGGTTGAACCAGTGCAGTTTACCCCTGTTCCTTTGCCTGAATTCTGTTCCAAACATTGATGTGGCATCGCTGAAGTAAAGCGGTGCTGATGCTGCTTTCCAAAATCGGCGCTGTATAGAGGGCGATGTGGTTCGTTTGCTTCCTTCAAAATCATCAATGAAGGCGACCCCATCAGGGTCACCGGTTTCGGAATTGCTGATGGAGTTCGGGTTGGGCAACACCTGAGCAATTTCACCTTCAACAGAAAATGAGGACATTTTTTCTGCTTCAATTAGCGGCAGTTTATCCAGCATGCGGGTCATACCATCCATTTCCCATTCGTAGCGTCCGTTCAGATCCCAGATAAAATTCCGGGAGGGCTCATAACCCACTTCTACTTTTTCATTTATGATGGATTGGTTAAAATAGAGGGCCGTGGCACCAATGAAGGAATTGGGTTTTCCAAGGTCCATCTGTGCCCGTGTTCCAAAAATCGTTTTTTTATCAAAAGAAACCAGCTCATGCTTATCATAATTAACCTTCAGCTTTGCATTGGGATCATTGGCAGCATCCCCCAGCAATACAATGGTACCCGTAAAATAATCAATATTGTAATCCAATCCCCGCTTCAGGGTTACACTGTTCTGAATTACTTCTTCACTCCCTTCAATGAGCATAAATCCCAGATTAATTGTTGAACTCTGGTTCGTATAGGCAGCCTCGATCATCCAGCGATGATCCGCATTTACTTCTGAAGACGAAGATGAAGTATACATAGTCCCGGAACCCAGTTGTGTAACCAATTGTTCAGATGTCAACCCGCCGTTTAAAGAATCTCCATTGGCAAAAGGATGAAGCGCTGGAAACATAAGCTCCCCATCCACCATATTCATAATATTAGCCATTTCCTTATCGATTATTTCATCGTAATTGCGGGTTCCATTTTCATCCAGGCTGTCTAGTCCAAACAGGGTGATATAAGGAAAGCTTGAACCTTTATCTCTTTCTGATACCGGTGTGGCATTCTTATTTAATATCTTAACTTCAAACCCTTCCGGGTTGATCTGGGAAGTCCCCATGTAATACACATTCTTGAACATCAGGGGCCAGGTTGAATGATTGGGGTGACTGTTCCGGGGTTTAAGCATCATCAGGGCCAGGTTTGTACCCAGGGAATCTGGACCGGAACCGATTTCCAGCAAGGGTTCCCCTGTCTGCCGATCGGCCAGGGTAAAAGTACAGCCCAGTATATCCTGGGAAACCTGTTCACGGACCCTTACAAACCCCAGGTCAGGACTCACATAATAATTGGTCCCCTGTTCTAGACGTATAAAACTTCCTTCTTCATTCTCGTCCGTAAACTGCGTTGTATCCGTTGGATCCACATAAGCCATACCGGTCATGGCACTGGGATCATTGATATTGATTGATTTATACAATTCAAAATTTTTCACAACAACATCACCAATCAAATGAAGGCCATTTCTTAAAGGATAAAAGGAAGGAATAGAAATTGCAGTTGTCACAGAAAATGTGTCTATTCCATCACGAAACCAGGGATGGATAAAGAAATAACGGTTTTTCATCCAGTCCACGTCCCTGATCTGCTGGGTACTGCTTTGTCCGCCCCCTTCCCACTCCGACTGCTCTTTTTTTGATTTTTCGATGGATGCAATCGTGGTCACATCTATCGGACCCAGTTTGGAAATAGCCTTAATTCCAAACAACCCCTGGTTCTTTCCGGAAAACGTGACATACTTAGTGGAGGGCAGGGAAAGGGAAATATTTCCTGCTTCTACTTTCTGAACAATATCATCTTCATACCCTTCATAGGAAATGCGGATATTATTCTCCCAGTCAAACTGGCGCTCAGAATCCTGATCCATGGCCACGGTGATCCGATCTCCAATCTTTCCCTGGATATTTAGGTTTTGTTTCTGGTCAAATTCCAGATGCGTATTCTGGGTCTGGTTCAAGGTGGAACGAACCAGCTCCTGATCCTGAAACACCATTTTACCATTAATGTTTACATTCCCGCTGACCCGCAGAGACGCTCGTCCCAAGCGGCCAATATCCACCCCAACCACTTCCAGCATCTGCCCGCGGCGTCGCTGATCATCATCCTTAGACTCCTTTTGCATGACTTCAAGAAACTTGGTATGCCACTTCTGCTGTTGGATCATTTTCAGATACCAGTCCACGGACGATGTGAACGGTATCTGGCGCTGTCCTCCATCCACAATTTCTGAGATAGTAATGGTAGACCAGTCCCAGGACAATTCAACCGTGACTTTTCTGAGCCCAAAAGGAAATGTTAAAATACCCAGGGGAGTTATCATGGAATCCAGGGGCTGGATCAGGGAAACAGGTGACCGGGGAAACGGGTCAAATACGAATGGAGTTGATGGGATGTACTCGGGCAATAAGATCCGCTGAGATCCTGCCGTAGCCACAAAGTCAGGTTCCTGGGCAACCAAGGTTCCCAAGGCGAGAACTGCCCACAGGCTGATATAAATAATCCGGCCAAAAATGGGCTGATATGTAAGTCGAAAGATCAAGTTCAGTCTTGATTAAACTGATACCGCTCTATTCGATAGATTCTCCTTTATTAAAATAATTGTTTAATTTTTTTTGCATTTTAGCCAAGGCCCGTCCCCGATGGCTGATCTGGTTTTTCCTTTCCTGGGACATTTCGGAAAATGTTTTACTTTCGGTCTCAGGCAAGAAAATAGGATCATATCCAAACCCCTCATGTCCGCAAGGTTCAACCGTGATCAATCCTTCTATGATGCCTTCGGCAAAGAGTTCCCTCCTGCCATCTACAAAAGCAATAATCGTTCTAAATCTGGCTGTCCGCTTTTCAGCAGAAACTCCTTCCAGTTTGGATAACAATTTATTGACATTATCTTCATAGGTTGGATTTTCGCCGGCAAAGCGGGCAGAATAAACACCCGGGGCACCATCCAGAGCATCTACTTCTAAACCTGTGTCATCCGCCAGGGATGGCAACCCGGTTATTTGATGCACAGACCGTGCCTTGATCAATGAGTTTTCAAGGAGCGTGGTTCCTGTTTCCTCAATATCTCCAATTTGCGGAAAATCATCCAATCCCACAATACTAATTCCCAATGGAGCCAAAAGGGTATTCATTTCCGTTTTCTTATGGGAATTATGTGTTGCTAAAACCAGCTTTCTTCGTCGAGACATGGTGAACAAAACCCTGCTAAAAATGCCGGGGAACCTATGTGCAATCTATAAATGAGTCAAGGAGTAAGTCTTTGAGTGGTTTTACAATCAAATCTTTTTGTTTTGCAGGGGTGCTCCGGTAATTTTTCCCCACTTTTTTAAGAATTCCCAACTCATTTGTGGCTCGGTAGCTCAGTTGGTAGAGCAGTGGACTGAAAATCCATGTGTCGCTGGTTCGATTCCGGCCCGAGCCACTGATAAAACCAATACCTTATAAAACCATCAATCCTTAATATTTAATATGTCATTGTTTGTACCATATACTCCTAAGGCTAAGGAATGTGTATCTGCTACATTGAAGATTTTAAAATTCTCCATCTATCTTTTTCTTTCTTGTTTAATTATTTCCTGTA